>Ga0065724_100505_pt1 | contig 12649 bp, 10 predicted proteins | sample TheenrcSG05JP960_FD_59111 | JGI IMG/M metagenome (GOLD analysis project Ga0065724, IMG submission 59111) | Thermophilic enriched microbial communities from mini bioreactor at UC Davis - Sample SG0.5JP960 | ecosystem: Engineered > Solid waste > Grass > Composting > Bioreactor | place: USA... | reverse complement strand
CCCTCTCCCCTAACCCCTCTCCCACCACTGGAGAGGGGGACGCTCGGTGGTGCCCAGTGGACTGGGTCATAGAGTAGGGATCAGTGGAGTTCAGGGAGGTGGTTTGGGGATGGAGTTGGAGGTAGTAGAGAGCCAAGTGTTATGGTAAATTCCCGATTTCCCGATCCCTTAACAATCGGGAAATCGGGAAAAAGTGGTTGTGGGGGTCGGTGTGCTGTTGGTGAGGTGCACCTTCCTGCAGGGGATATGGCGGCACTGGCTGGCAGCTCCCACCAATGGGCACAAGCCCCCCCAGGAGGTGCCCTGCCACGGGAAGATGCTCCCTGCATACAGGATCCGCCTGAAAACTGCCAGCTGGCATGGCGCGTCACTCCCTGGTGTGGCAGGCCTGCCTTGTGCCTCCGCAGTCCACCAGCTTCACTGCCTGAAGGGTGCCCGCTGGAGGCAGGTGAGGGCAGGATATGCCTTCCGATGGGAGTAAGTGTTATGACTAATTCCCGAATTCCCGGTTCCTTAACAATCGGGAAATCGGGAATATGGGTGGTGGCGGTGGAAAGGTAATATCCACACTTGCAGGGGGCAGTGGACAGCTCTCCAAAGGGATTGATTGCCCCAGACGCACTCTCCACGCTTNCAGGGGGCAGTGAGGTTGTGGGATCGCAGCCGCGGAGTGGATCCTTGAGGGGGTAGCAAGGAGGCTTTGAGTGATGTGGCGTGAGAATGGGAGGTTAGGAGGTGAGGCTGGGGTGGTATGTGGTGGAGCGCGCCGNGGTGTGTGGCGTGGAGATGGGTGGTGTAAAGAGGTGTAAAGAGCACTCACCGTGGAGGTGGGATGTTTGGGNCTTCTGGGAGCAGGGTTATGGGCATGGAGTGGGGGTGCGCCAGGGAGGGTGGGGACTGAGGGGTCGAACAGGTGGGGTGGGGCAGCTCCTGNANNTNCAGGAGCTGCCCNACCCGTTGGGNGTGTGGTGCGCTGATGGTGTTGCCTAGCGATAGAAGGCGTCGAAGGTGGTGAAGGTGTAGCCTCTTGCTTGCAGGTTCTGGATGATCGCCGGGAGCGCTGCGGCGTCCTGCGACTGGGATCCTACGTGGAAGAGGTAGATGGCCCCGGGCTCGGTGCCGNCCAGCACCCTCTGGACTATCTCCTGCCTGCTGAGTCCCTTCCATCCCAGGGAGTCCACCGTCCACATGAGGTTGAGGGTGTAGCCCAGCGTGCGCAGGTCAACCAGCACGGACCTGTCATGATCCCCGTAGGGTGGTCGGAAGAAGGGACGCGTGTTCCGGCCCGAGATCTCCTTTATCGCGGCCTCGGTGCTGCGGATCTCGCTGGCGCGCTGGGAGTACGTCAGGGGTGCGGCGCCCGTGGAGTAGCCGGTGAGCGACCTGTGGTTGTAGGTGTGGTTGAACACCGTGTGCCCCTCGTTCACCATACGTCTGACGAGGTCGGGATTGGCCCGCGCCCACTTGCCGGTTACGCCGAAGCTGGACTTCACCCCGTAGGCGCGCAGGGTGTTGAGGATCTGGGCGGCGTACCCGCGGTCGGAGCCGGCATCGAAGGTGAGCGCCACCACCTTACGGGAGGTGGCAAGCTTCGTCACGGTGACGGCTTCGCCCTGCCTCAGCAGACCGCCGTAGGTATAGCCCGTCAGCCCCTGGTAGCTCACCCTGTACCAGCCGCCGTAGGGGCCGGAGATCACCCGTACCTGCTTCCCCTGGGGCACAGATATCCTGACGGGGTAGCCTGTCGAGGGGCCGGTCCTCACCCTGGCGGTGAAGGCGGCCACGGCGTTCGCCCCCTCGCAGAGGTGGGTGCTTACGGCGCTGCCCTGGACCAGGTAATCGCCGTGCACGTAGCCCGTGGTACCGGCGTATCTCACCCTGTACCAGCGCGCATTGTAGGGTCCCGAGAGTACATAGGGCTCCCTGCCGCAGGGGATCAACTGCAGTACTGGGTAGGATGTGCTGGGGCCCGACCGGAGGTTGAGCGCTGCCGTGGTGCTTGCGTATCCGCCCGTGGAGATGGCGGCCTGCCCGCTCGCGGGGAGCGCCAGCATGAGCACCATCCACATGGTCGCCAGCAGCAGCCAGCGGCCCCTGTGGGCCCGAAGGATGTGAGAGAGTATGGCTGTCATCGATGTGTTCTCCGTGCTATGTGTCGTGGACATCATCGCTCCCGCCGCCTAGTACGCTCCTAGCTGGCTCCTAGCTGGATGGGCGTGGGATCAAGATTCTCGCTTATAGAACGTGTACATGCTAATATGTTCGTGAGAACAGCTCTGAGAGGAGCGGGAAGTGACGACAGTGCTGCTTGTGGAGGACGAGTCCACCCTCCTGACGACGATCGCCTACAACCTCCGCCGCGAAGGCTACAAGGTGCTGACCGCCGAGAACGGCAAGAGGGCGCTGGAGCTGGCCGAGGAGAACCCCGACATCGTGGTGCTGGATATCCTCCTGCCGGAGATAGACGGCCTGGAGGTGTGCAGGCGCCTGCGGCAGCGCAGCTCGGTGCCGATCATCATGCTGACGGCCAAGACCGATGAGGTGGACCGCATCGTTGGGCTGGAGCTGGGGGCAGATGACTACCTCACGAAGCCCTTCAGCATGCGGGAGCTGCTGGCGCGCATCAAGGCGCTGCTGCGGCGTCGTAGCCTTATCATGGCCGAGATCTCCAGCCAGCAGCAGGAGAGCAGGCGCCAGAAGCTGGTGTCCGGCGACCTGGAGATCGACCCCGCGATGCACCAGGTCAAGCGCGGGGGCAAGGTGATCCAGCTCACTCCCAGGGAGTTCGACCTGCTGACCTTCCTGGTGATGAACAAGGGGATAGTCTTCTCCGCCGAGCGGCTGCTGGAGGAGGTGTGGGGGTACGATGAGGCGCTGGATGTGCGCACGGTGCCGGTGCACATCCGCAACCTGCGGGAGAAGATAGAGGACGACCCCTCCGACCCCAAGCGCATAGAGACCGTGCGCGGGGTGGGCTATCGGTTCTCAGGGTAGCGCCGGAGGCCCCGCGTGTTCACGCGCATCCAGTGGCGGATCGCCGCAAGCTATGTCCTGCTGATCGCCGTGGCGCTGCTGGCGCTGGGCGTCTACCTGGCGTACTACCTGCGGCAGGAGCAGCTCCACCAGCTGGAGATGGACCTGCGCAGCCAGGCACTCATCATCGCCCAGCAGGTGGCCCCGCAGCTGCAGCGCGGTGACGCCTCCCAGATCGACGCCTTCGCCAAGCGGGTCGGCAGGGCCGCCGACGTCAGGATCACCATCATCGATCGCACCGGCCGCGTGCTCGGGGATACCGACCACGACCCCACCACCATGGACAACCACCTGTCCCGTCCTGAGGTGCGGCAGGCGCTCGCCAGCGGCTTCGGGGAGAGCATGCGCCATAGCCGGACGCTCGACAGGGACCTGCTCTACGTGGCGGTCCCCATCGGGAGCGGCGGGGACACCCTGGGGGTGGCCCGGGTCGCGATGCCCACCAGCGACGTGCAGGCATCCCTCAACCGGGTGGTGACGGTGGTGGGGGCTGCCACGGCGATCGCGATCGTGCTGGCGATCCTCCTGGCGCTCGTGGTGGCCAGGGCGACCACCTCCAACATCGCGCGGCTGACGAGCGCCGCGCGCTCCATGGCCGCAGGCCAGCTGCACCAGCGCATCGAGATCGACGGCCGCGATGAGACCTCCGAGCTGGCCAGCGCCTTCAACGAGATGGCTCAGAGCCTCGACTCCTACATCAGCACGATCAGTCGCGAGCGGGAGAGGATGTCCGCGGTCCTCAGCTACATGGCCGACAGCCTCCTGATCACCAACGGCCGAGGGGAGGTGCAGGCGATGAACCGGGCTGCCGAGCAGCTGCTGGGCGTGCGCGAGCAGGACGTCCGCGGCAGGTCGGTGATGGCGGTGATCCGCGACCACGAGCTGGCGGGGCTCGTCCGCAGGGCGCTGGAGATGCAGGGGCCCGTCAGGCTACCTCGCCTGCTGGAGCTGGGAGGCGATGGCAACAGGCGCCTGATAGATGCGCTGGCGTCGCCCATCCCCGGAGAGAACGGTACGGGCTCCCAGGTGCTCCTGCTGCTGAGGGACGTCACCGAGCTGCGAAGGGCGGAGACGATCCGCCAGGAGTTCGTGGCCAACGTCTCCCACGAGCTGCGCACGCCGGTGGCGGCGCTCAAGTCGCTGGTGGAGACGCTCGAGGAAGGCGCGCTGGAGGATGAGGAGGTGGCGCGGGACTTCCTCGCAAGGATGCACGTCGAGGTCGACAAGCTCGCGCAGCTGATCGAGGAGCTGCTGGAGCTCTCGCGCATAGAGTCCGGCAGGGTGGAGCTCAGGATACAGCCGGTCAACCTCGTGGAGGTGGTGCGCGCGGGGGTGGAGGCGGCTGCGCCCACAGGCGGAGCGCCAGGGGGTCCTGCTGGAGGTCCTCCCTCAGCGCCCCGAGATCGCCGCGATGGCCGATCCGGAACGCATCCAGCAGGTGGTGATCAACCTCGTGCACAACGCCATCAAGTTCACTCCCCCGGGAGGCAGCATCACCGTGCACATCTACCCCAGTGGCCGGGAGGTCGCCGTGGCGGTGGAGGACACGGGCGTGGGGATAGAGCCCGAGCTGCTCGACCGGCTATTTGAGCGCTTCTTCAAGGTCGACCGCGCCCGGTCCGCGGGTGGCACCGGCCTGGGGCTGGCCATCGCCAAGCACCTGGTGCTCGCTCACAGAGGGCGCATCTGGGCGGAGTCCGAGGGCGTGGGCAAGGGCGCCAGGTTCACCTTCACCCTGCCGGCCGTCGGGGCTGCGTGATGCGAGCGTTAATGTTACCCTTAAGCTGCCGTTAACTCCGGCTGTACTCCCATTTAGGGATGCCGGCTATCATGAGGGTGACGGAGAAAGGAGGAGCCCGAGGATGCGGCAGAACGGGAACGTGACCACGCTACAGGGGACCTGCAAGCTGTTGCAGCGCACTCTGCCCTACCTCGAGGGATCCGCCTCCGATTCAGCAGGGAGCAAGCCTGAAGTTACGGGGGAGGAGTTAGCCAAATGGCCACTGAGAAGCATACCGAAGGTCGTGAGCGCAGGCGGATCAACCGTAGAGAGTTCCTGGGAGCAGGTCTCGCGGGCGCAGCAGCGTTCGCTATGTCCAGCCCCATAGGGGCGTTCGGCCTCCGCGTCGCGCTCGGGCAGACGCCGCCCAGGGTGACCGGCTACGGTCCTCTGGAGCCCAAGGGAGACCTCGCGCTGCCGAGGGGGTTCGACTACGCCATCATATCCTGGCAGGGGATGCCCATGTCCGATGGCCGCCTGACCCCTGGCATCTTCGATGCGATGGGAGCCTTCCCGCTGAGGGGGCACGGCGGCAGAAGAATCGCCCTGATACGCAACCATGAGAATCGAGAGAGGCCCGGAGAAGCGAAAGTAGTGGTGCCACCGGAGCTGGAGTACGACCCCCAGATGTACGGTGGCTGCACCAAGCTGGTGGTGGAGCTGGATGGTCGCAGGGAGCCCCGAGTCGTGGAGAGCTTCGCGGTGCTCGGCGGCACCTCCACCAACTGCGCGGGAGGCGTCACCCCCTGGGGCAGCTGGATCACCTGCGAGGAGGTCGTCAAGCGCGGCGCGGGCGGCAGGAAGCATGGCTACATCTTCGAGATAGATGCGCGCGCCGATGGCCCCGTCGAGGCCATCCCCGTGCCCGCCGCCGGCAGGCTGGTGCATGAGGCCGCCGCCTGGCACGCCGGCATCCTCTACCTCACCGAGGACCGCAGCATCGAGCCTGACCCCGTGCTGGGCGAGATAGGCGCCTGCTTCTACCGCTACATCCCCAGCAGGAGGCCGCGCAAGCCGGGCGACCTCGCCAGCAGCTGTGGCCGCCTGGAGGCGCTCAAGATCAGGGGCGAGCACCACGCCAACATGGACGTCGGCAGGATCGTGGGCGTGCCCTACGACGTCGAGTGGGTGCCGATCGACGATCCCGACCATGAGGACGACACCGACAGCCGCAAGGACCGCATGCCGGGCTTCATCCCCACCCGCATACAGGCCCAGGACAAGGGGGCGGCCTACTTCGACCGCCAGGAGGGCATGTGGGTGGGCGACGGCAAGATCTACTTCGACTGCACCACCGGCGGCAGCCAGAACCTGGGCCAGGTGTGGGAGTACGATCCCCGCAGGGAGAAGCTCACCCTGATCTACGAGTCCACCCGACCGGAGACGCTGGAGAACCCCGACAACATGGTGGTCGTCCCCCAGACGGGAGATATCTTCCTCTGCGAGGATAGCCCCGGGGAGCAGTACATCCGCGGGCTCACCCCCTACGGCGAGATCTACGATTTCGCACGCACGCTCACCAACGACTCGGAGTTCTGCGGCGCCTGCTTCGATCCCAGCGGGCGCGTGCTCTTCGTCAACCAGCAGGGGGGAGAGAGGCGACCTGACCCAACCGGGACCCGCGGGCGCCCGGGCGGTCACCTACGCCATATGGGGGCCGTTCGAGAGGCGGAGCGGGGCCCGCACCCGCAGCTTCTCCACCTACTCGCTGGTGTGGTAGGAGCTTTATGCAATCTTAATGACCGCATCAGGTAGCCATTAAGGCTGGGTGCTATCCTGAGAGAAAGGCTAAGCCAGCTGAGGAGACGACATGCCCAGAGAGCACTTTGAACGCGAGCTGAAAGACCTGCAGGATGCCATGCTGACCCTCGGCAGCATGGTGGAGAAGGCCATCACCAGGGCGATCGAGGCACTGAGGACGGGCGACGTAGCGCTTGCCCGCCAGGTGATAGAGGAAGACGACCTGCTGGACGCCCAGCGCGAGGAGATCGAGCGCAGTGCCCTGCTGCTCATCGCCACCCAGCAGCCCCTGGCAGGTGACCTCCGCAAGATAGCCGCTATCCTCAACATCTCCTCCGAGCTGGAGAGGATGGGCGACTACGCCGAGGGCATCGCCAAGATCAGCATCGACATAGCCAGCGAGCCGCCTCTTAAGCCGCTGATCACCATCCCCAAGATGGCCGACCAGGCGTGCAGCATGCTCCGGCGCAGCCTGGAGGCGTTCGTCAACCACGACGTCCACCAGGCGCAGGAGATCTGGGGTGAGGACGACGAGATCGACCGCCTGTACGATCAGGTGTACCACGAGCTGCTGGCTTTCATGCTGGCCGATCCCCAGACGATCCAGCGTGCGACCCGCCTCCTGTGGGTGAGCCACAACCTGGAGCGGATAGCCGACCGGGTGACCAACATCTGCGAGCGCATCAGGTTCATGGTCGGAGGTGAGGTCCAGGCCGCGCCGATCCGTCCCTAGCCCGATACCTGGCGTGAAGTACCCCCCGCAACCACACCATTACCCCTCGCGACGTGGCCGGCAGGTGCCGGCCACCCCTCACCGTGCTGCAAAAATCCCCGCGGCAGCGTATAATCTCTGCTATACAGCGACTTACCTGGAGGGACCATCGATTGAGAGAGAACCTGCTGCGCTTCATCAACTGGCTGCGATTTATCAACCTCCTGTCCGCCGCAGCCGTCTTCGGCCTGGCCCTGGCCCACGCGCTGGAGATCCCCGGCAAGCGGGGCCTGGACAGCACCCAGTGGCTGGCCGTACAGCAATCCTTCTACGGAGGGTTCGCCCTCATCGGCGGGCTGGCCGAGGTGCTCGGCCTGGTCACCAGCCTGCTGCTCCTGCTGCCGCTGCGCAAGCGCCCGCGCGCCCTCGTGCAGACGGTGATCGGCGCGCTCTGCTTCCTCGGCATGTTGCTCATCTACTTCTTCGTGAACCGGCCGATCAACTCCCGCATCGCCTCGTGGACGCCCACCACCATCCCCGATGACTGGACCTTCTACCGCAACCTGTGGGACTACGCCCACCTGGGCACCACCCTGCTGGCGACCGTCGCGATCGTCCTCCTGCTCCTGGCAGCCCTCATGCCCGATGCTCCCAGGGAGGTCCAACAGCCTGCCGCGCAGGACGCATCTACCAGCCGGTAGCCCGGCCCGCATCGCGCGCACCGACCAGGCACGCGCGTCCTGCCCGCTCCCGTACAGGGCTAAAAGTTATATAGCCCCCACCCGGCCCTTTGAGGGCGAGGATGAGGGCTACGCCTCCTGCTGGGTAGGGATCCCACCCAGCTCTAGAAGGACGTGGTCAGGTCGAGGACGTTTCCCCTGGCGCGCGGACTCCAGGCACTTGATCATGATCTCCAGCGCATGCCTGGCATGCTCGGCGCTAAGCACGGGCTTCTTGCCCTCCCACACGCAGTCCACCAGGTGGTCCACCAGGATGGCCCTGCCAAGCCTGTTCTGCCGCTCGCCTTCCATCTGCAGTCCCCAGGACTCNGGCACGATCCAGCCTCCCAGCCCGGGCACGGCATCGGTGCGGAAGACCTCGACCGGCGGGGCTCCCTCCCGGATGGCGCGGTGGTCGGCGATCTGGATCGTCCCCTGGCGACCGAAGATCTCCACTTTGGGCGACTTGGCGGCGTTGACGTTGAATGTGGCGTCGACGAAGGCGAAGGTGGACTGCCCAAAGTCCAGCATGATGAGGGTGTTGTCGTCGGCCGTGACCTCGATCTGCTTGCCGGCGAACGGGCCCCCACGTACTATCCGGTACGGCTCGGTGATGCCCGAGAAGGCGAACACCCTGGTGGCGGGGCCAAGTATGCCCGTGATCTCGTGGATGCCGTACACTCCCATGTCGAAGAGCGGGCCGGACCCTTTCTGGTAGAACCAGCTGGGGTCTCCCGGCCACCAGCTGGAGCCGGGGCCGCCATGCGAGGAGCGTACCCGGGCGAACGCCACCTTGCCGATGGTGCCCTCCTGCACCAGCCTGCGCACCTCCCTGTAGTGGGGATAGAGCATGTCGGGCGGCGAGCACACGACGGTGACGCCCCTGGAGGCAGCTATCTCGATGATCGCGTCGGCGTCCTCCATGGTGGTCGCGATCGGCTTCTCGGTCGCCAGGTGCTTGCCCGCCTCCACGATCTTGCGCGAGGTCTCGCCGTGGACAGGTATCGGCGTGAGGTTCACCACGGCATCCAGGTCGACCTTCTCCAGCATCTCGTCGAGGCTTGCGAACACATGCGGGATGCCGAAGCGCTTGCTGGCCTCCTCGGCCTTCTCCACCACGGGATCGGCCACGGCCACCGGCTCGACCTTGTCGGGGATGTACTTCAGGTTGGGGATGACCCCGTGATCGAAGGTGGCGATCATGCCAGCGCCAAGTATGCCCAACTTCAAAGGCTTGCGTTCCATGTGTGCCTCCACAGATTATATGGTTTTGAGTTAGAGGTTAGACCCAGCCCTGCAGGTAGTTGACGGGGAGCGGCAGGCTGACGGCTGTGCCCTCCTGGGCGGAGATGATGCCGGCCTCGAGCACCTCCTGCGCCATGAGGCCCACCTCGGGGCTGCACAGGCCTTCGATGGGCTTGCGCTGGCGGACGTGCGAGAGGAAGAACTCGGCGCTGTTGCGCATCCCCTCCGGGGGCTCCGGCACCTCGATCTCCTGGCCGTCGTCGTGCTGGGCGTCGGCCAGCAGCAGCTGCCTGCCCCTCACCAGGATCGTGCCCTCGCTGCCGTAGAAGGTGGGCTCGTAGCTCGTGAGGTGCCCTATCTGGGTCCAGGAGGCGACGGCTGTGCTCATCGCCCTGGCATGCTGCATGATCAGCACGGCGTTGTCGTCCGCCGCGAGGTCGCGCTTGCGCAGGCGGGCCATCGTGGCCGTCACGCGGGAGGGCAGCCCCAGCAGGTAGCAGGTCATGGCCGCGCCGTAGCAGCAGTAGTCCATGTAGGCGCCGGCGCCGTTGCGCAGCGGGTCGTACAGCCAGTCGCAGAAGTAGCTCGAGCAGCCGATCTCCCTGGGGCCGGCGTGCGCCGAGCGGTAGTGCACCTGATACAGCTCGCCGATGCGCCCCTGGTGGATGAGGTTGAAGGCGTGCTGCACCGCGGGCGACCAGGCTATGGGCCAGTTGACCATCAGGATGGTGCCCGCCTCCTGGGCGGCGCCCATCATGCGAGCGGCTCCCGAGAGGCTGGAGGCCATCGGCTTCTCGACCATCGCGTGCAGCCCCCTGTCGGCGGCCAGCTCCACCAGCTCCACGCTCTCCAGGTTGTCGGAGAAGACGTAGACGGCGTCGAGCTCCACGGCATCGAGCATGCGCTCGTAGTCCTCGAACACCTGCGCCTGGGGATAGCGCTGGGAGAACCTCTCCCTCAGCTCCTCGTGCAGGTCGGCGGCAGCCACCAGCTCGCCCTCCTCGCAGCCCGCCAGCGCCTCGAGGTTGGACCACACATGGTCGTGCGTCAGGCCGAGCACCCCCACCCTAATCTTCTGTGCCATTTGGCTCCTCCTTCTGGTAAAGTGTGCAGGTTGATCCCCTGGGTATGATAAAACGTTTGCCGATTTTTTTGCCAGAAGGAATTGGCGGCCAAAAGGGAGTTGTTGGATGGCAGGCCAGCCGACCTGCCATCCGCCTAGATGAGTGGAGGAATGTCCAGCCCATACCGGAAGGTGTTCTCTGGGTCCATGGCAGCCTTCAGCCGCTTCAGCCGCTGGTAGGACTCGATCGAGAAAGCGCTCGGCGTGCGCTTCATGGCCTCCTCACCCTCGAGGAAGTTGATGTACACGTCGCCGGGGAGGCACGGGGCGATCTCGGCCCTCAGGCCCTCGGTGTGCTCCAGGAAGTGCTCATGCGCCTCTGGGGTGGGAGTGATCCCCACCATCTCGAGGCTGAAGGGGTGGTGGCGATGGCTGAACGCCGCCTCTTCCGCTCCCACCCTGCTGATCGCCCCGCCCGCATGCCTGATCTCGGCGAAGAGCAGCGTGTGCGGGCCACCCTGTAGCAGGGTGTAGCGGATTATCGCGTCGATCGCCTCATGAGTGATCTCCCTCATCCAGGCGCCCGTGATGCCGACAGGTATCGGGTCCACTGGGTCCTGGCTGATCATGTCCGACTGGACGAAGGGCATGTCATGGAAGAAATCCATGAGGGGGCGCCGCCACGCACGCCAGGAGTCTATCAGCTCCTCGCCGCGGCCTACGTCGCCACAGTAGCAGCCGCGCACCATCACGAACGATTTGCCCTGCAGCTCGGGAGGCACTATCGGCAGCGGTGGGAAGTTCATGATGACGACCGCCGAGGTCAGCTCCTCCGGCACATCCCGCACCCAGGCTGCCCAGCGAGCCATCACCTCGTGCGCCATCTCGGGCGGGTAGAGCAGGTTGCCCGCGTACACCGTGCTCACGGGATACAGCTGGATCTCCATGGAGGTCACCACCCCCAGGCCCGCACCGCCGCCCCCGCGCATCGCCCAGAAGAGCGCAGGGTTCGAGCCTGGGCTCAGCTGCATGATGCGGCCGGTGATGTCGACCATCTCGAACGAGAGGACCGAGTCGCAGGACAGGCCGTACTTGCGGGCAAGCCATCCCATACCGCCGCCCAGCGTGAAGCCTATCGCCCCTACTTCGGAGGATGACCCCAGCAGGGGGGCAAGCCCATACCTCTGGGCCTCCTCCAGCACCGCCTTCCACTTGGTGCCGGCGCCTACCCAGGCCTTGCGCCCCTCAGGATCCACCCGCACCCCCTGCATCGCGGTGATGAGCAGCAGGGCGTCATCGGCGGGCAGCTTCGTGCCGTGGCCCGTGGCCTGCACCGCCACCCCCAGGTTATGCCGCTCCGCAAAACGCACCGTCGCGGCCACCTCCTCCGCCGACCTCGCCACCACGACCACCGCGGGATGCTGGTCCACCGACAGGTTCCAGGTCGCCCTTGCGGCATCATACGCCGGCTCCCCGGGCAGGATGACCTCGCTCACCTGCGAGCGCAGCAGATCGATATCGTCGGTCAATGTTGCTTCTGACATCCGCAATCTTCCCCCTTATATCCCCACCTGCGCCCTATCGAGAGCAGCAAGCCGGCGGGAGCACCGCCCAGCGCCGGGTGACGCCGGCGGGGCGCCAGGTGCACCCCGCATCGCTCCAACCTCATCCCACCGCATAGCTATCCCCTCGCAGCACAGGTGTAACTCGATAGTCGACAGTATGCAGGAGGTGAGCAGGGATCACCACACACCTCACCCACACAATCGCCCACATTTCCGCCGCCCAGGCTCGAGAGCCAGCTCTCAACAAATTATTTGCACCATCTTGTTGATTTTTAAGCTCCGTATGATTATTATTAACACATGCCATGGCAATTTTTGTGGCAGGTGGTGGTCGTGCTTGCCGGCAGCCAGGATCACCATCACCGAGAGCATATGACAGGGAGGCAAGAAGATGAACGAGGAAAGAAGGCAGGTACTGAGGATGCTCGCCGAGGGCAGGATCAGCCCCGAGCAAGCGGAGCAGCTGCTCGAGGCGCTCGAAGAGGGCGAGCGGGCAGCTCCCACACCGCGGCCCGAGCCCCCGGGCTTCCAGCAGGAGCGCATCGGTGGCATCGACCTCGACAAGCTGATCGAGATGAAGGCCGTGGGCATCACGCCCGAGTACATCCAGGAGATACGGGCCCTGCTGGGGAACGTCTCGCTCGACGAGATCACCGAGATGCGGGCAGTGGGGGTCTCCCCGGACTTCGTGCGAGAGGTGACGGCCATCGTGGGGAAAGTCCCGGTCGACAAGCTGGTGGAGATGAGGGCCGTGGGCGTCACGCCCGACATCCTGCGACGATGGAGCCAGGG
>Ga0065724_100670_pt1 | contig 12720 bp, 10 predicted proteins | sample TheenrcSG05JP960_FD_59111 | JGI IMG/M metagenome (GOLD analysis project Ga0065724, IMG submission 59111) | Thermophilic enriched microbial communities from mini bioreactor at UC Davis - Sample SG0.5JP960 | ecosystem: Engineered > Solid waste > Grass > Composting > Bioreactor | place: USA... | reverse complement strand
TTGACACTCCCACGGCTAAAGCACGTGGGATTCTTGGTTCGTCGTCTCTTGCCTACCATGAGCAGGTCTTACAGAGACTCCCCAAGCGTTTTGCGTCTCCGTGTGCCCCACGGCGACGGGGATAGCTCGTATCCCTTCGGCCCGGATGTTCAGGGCCGCGTTCAGGTCTCGGTCATGCACCGCCCCACACCCGCAGGTCCAAACCCTGTCCGAGAGGGTCAGGGCGGTGTGGATTGTCCCACACTCCCGACAAAGCTTGCTGCTGGGGAAGTAGCGGTCAATCACGGCGAGGTGTTTGCGGTACCAGACCGTTTTGTACTCCAACTGCCGCCGGAACTCACCCAAGGCTGCGTCCAGAACCGAGAGGGAAAGCTTGGTTTTCGCCATCCCTCTCAGGTTCAGGTCTTCGATGCACAGCCCGTCGTATTTTTGGACGAGTTTGGTGGTCAGCTTGTGCAACCAGTCCTGGCGCTGGTTGCGCACCTTGGCGTGGACCCTGTTCAGCCGATGCCTCGCCTTTTCCCGGTTCTTGCTACCCTTCTGCTTGCGGGAAAGTTCCCTTTGCGCCCTGCGAAGCTTGCGCTCTGCTTTGCGGTAGAACTTGGGTGGAGCTATTCTTGTACCGTCGGAAAGCACCGCGAAGTCTTTCAAGCCGAGGTCAATTCCTACCACCCGTTCAGGGTTTGCAGGGGGCAAGGGTGTGTCAGGCATGGTGAATTCGGCGGTCAGGGTGACGTACCAATGCCCTTGCGTATCCCGCTTGAACGTAGCGCCCTTGATGGCGCAATCAATCGGCTGGCTCTGGCGAATCTTGACCAAACCGACCTTGGGGACATAGACTTTGGAGTCTTCGACTTTGACCCGCTGGGGGATGCGGAAGCGAGGCTCATCCCGCTTCTTGCTTTTGAAGCGGGGGAACCTGGCCCGCTTTTCAAAGAACGCCTTGAACGCCCGGTCGAGGTCTTTCAGGGCTTGTTGGAGCATCTGGCTATCGGCTTCTTTCAGCCATGCCATTTCGGGCCGCTTCTTCAGGGCGGTCAACTCGGCGGCCTGTTGGTTGTAGGTCAACCCCTTCCCGGTGGCGGCATACGCCTCCTTGCGCCGTGCAAGGCCCCAGTTCCACACGAACCGCCNAGCTCCGGCCATACGCAGCAAAGCCTCAGCTTGGGCTTGGGTGGGTTCCATGCGGAAGCGGTAGACCTTGCGATGGACAGCCATTCAGTCCCTCGTTTTTCACAGTATAGCACACCTGCCACCCACCATGCTATGTCCGCCAGGGGCGGACGTGGGGGAGTCCATGTATCCCATCCCTGAAGGGATGGGTTTTATAGCTCCCCCCACACCCCCTCGCTTCTATAACCTTCTTCTTGCTGCGCTTCTTAAGGGTACCATTGATTTCATATCTACCATCTTTATACGTAATTGTTGTTTTGGGGCCTTTGATCGCGTTTCCTATCTGTTGAGACATATATTGACGTTCAAAGCCTGAGTTGACTATCCCAAAAAAGGCAACAAAGGGCATAGCTTCATCTAGCTCTTGGCGCGTCGGTTTGCGATGATATTCTTTCTGAAAAAGGTGGATCACCGATGGCCGCAAGATCTTGTTAATGACGATAAGCTGATATCGCTCTCGCATTTGGTGACAAGACAGCTTCTGCACTTTCTTGGCAGCCTTGTTGCGGCTGCTTGGTTTGTTCGCAAGGATTAGCCGCACCCGCAAAGCAGCAACTTCCGCCGCAGCCAACTGCTTGTCATTGCATAGCGAATTGCTAGGCTTCGGCGATAACGGAGTCAGAGGGCTCGGCTGTGGTGCCTCGTCTTTCTTATGTTTTAGGATGTTTGTTTCGGTGTAAGCTTGGCGATCTGCGAACCCAGATGTTGCTGCAACGAAGCGCTCTGTTAATTCTTGTGCTTACTTCCGAACTTCCTGGTCTGATAGTTGGCCTTGAACTGGTGCGCCAAACGCCAATTTGGCGTGGGGGCCATACGACAGTACAGCGCTTGCGCCAACGACCAATGCCGCGGAGACAATCGTTAACATTTTGTTGGTTTTCTGTTTTATTCTCTGCCTGACCATAATAGTGGAAGTGAAAGTGGGACCAAGGATCAACTAATACATTCGGGTTTCACCAATTATCCCTTACTGCATACCCATAGCGCACCAATTTCCACGAAACGATTTAGGGAACTTAGCAATTTTTTGTCGACCCTAGCCGACCCTGAGCGGGAGCCCTAACACGCCCAAACCCAATCTAAAACCGAACTAGTACTGATGATTGTGCCTAATGCCCCGAGGTGTATACAGGAACTCGAAGATTTTTCGTCCGTCAGAGGTTTCTCGCACGCGAATAAAGCCCATGCGCAAAAGGATCAAAAGGTGGCGGTGCACCGTCTGCTCGCTAAGCCCAGCAGCATAAGCCAACTCATCGATGCGCGGCGCTCGACGCAGGCGCGGCTGTAGAATGTACAGGATGTAGTAGGTTCGCAGGATGTGGGGGGTAATTCCCTCTGGGCATTCCTGGGCCAAGGTTGCATAGCTCTCCAGCATCCTGCTGCGTACGCCCTTGGCGCGTAGGGCACGATCTCTTTCTTCAACCTCTTTAATCTGGGCAGGAGTCATCCCCTTGTTGAGCAGCTGAGCATAAATGTGCCATTGTTTGAGCCGCTGGCGATCGCATATGTAGTAGGCTTCCAGGCGCTGGCGCACAGGGTTTTCTTTCTTGCCGGCAGACGGGATGAGATCTTGCGCTTGGCGGATAATGGTTGCCGGCACGTTTAAGGCGTTAGCAAGATCGCTCTCGAAGAGTTCTAGCGCTTCCTTGTCACCAATCCTTATAACTTTCATGCTTCGCCGTCACCTGCCCTTATTAGCTGTTCGATGTATTTCTGTGGCACGATACAAACCTGCGGTAGGGTTATTGGAACGTAGCCGAGGTGCGCGATAAATTGGTGCACATTCACCACAGTCAAACCAACAATTTCTTTGCGTCCTAGCGCATAGCGGATAATGTGGCCCTCAGGCGTCTCTTGGGGCTCGGTCTCTTGCGGTTCGCCGCGATGCAGGTAAAGGACGTCCTCCTCCGTATCATAAGCTACGCGCGTAAACACTAGCCCCCCAATTTCGATGTGCACCTTATTCATCGCCGTCCATCACCAGCCTTTTTGGCGAACAGTTTGTGGGCGGCATCGACGAAGCCGCGCAACAAGAAGAGTGCACCGGCCGACAGCGCAGTAAAGAGCGCCATTACTGGGTTTAGCAATAAGGCCAAGGCAGGAACCGCCAGCCAACAAACGGCCCGCATAATCAGCACAGGGCGGGCTGATGTATACATACCAATGTCCGTTAGAGCTCCGGCAATCTTGAACGGAGAAAGCGCAAACAACAACAAGGATAACGCGAACATCACGCCGTTTTTCGGAATGCTAACGATGCCGATGTCCGGAATTTTCAAAGTAGCCAAGGTCTCGCCCTCCCCGAACCTTTGGACGGAATTGATTAGGTGTGGAAGAGCAATGAGCAGGATTAAAGCAGACCACGCCAACGCCAAAAGGAAGGCGAGGCCCGTTAGCCGCAGTAGCTTGGTTTGCTCGCGCGAAGAGCGTGCGAAAAGTGGCTCCTCGCGCTCGATCGCAAGCAGTTCGTCGGTTTCAAGCGTGCGGACTATATAGCGATCGCGCAACTCCTCTGGTATACCTAATACCGGATCAGTAACAGCAGCGCCCTCTTGCGCCGTTAAAGCCTGCTGAATTGCGAAAAGTTCCTCGATAGCATCTTGTCCTCCAAGGCCTTGGCCTAGACCGGCGCCCTCTTGAATGTCCGACTCCCCTTTTTCTTTGACAAAGAGTCGGCGGAGTCTTTGCCATGCCTTGCCAGAGGCCACAAGTAGCTTGTTTGTCAGAGAAGGTTTTTGTTCTGTTTCGTCTCGGGCAGGGTCGAACGCCCCGAGGCTCGCTAAAAGCTCGTCAACATTCTGCTCTTGAATTGGCGAGCTGCTGTCGTCCTGTCCCTCAGGATTCCCGCTTAGACGCATGGCGCTATACCCAGTATTTCTGAGGGTGGTAAGTTGGTCTCTTTTATCGTCAGGTTATTGTCAGACACACGGCTCGTATGCGTGTCGATGTGCGTTGCTTCTAGGAAGAGTTCTAAGGTTTGAGGTGTCGCTGGTTGCTGCTATTCGCTCTTATGCCGCCAACAGCAATGCTAGCAGCTAGTAATGTCGCCTAATGGTCGGCGATTAGTGGGAAGTAGTTAGGCGTCGCTTCTGCCTAAGTAAAGATCTTTGATAGCGCGATCGTAAAAAGTTTCCTCTTCGATCATGGCACGTAAAATGGCGCCGTGCATCGACTCTGAGGTCGCACTAACTGAGGCTAAGCTACTATTGATGCCGCAATACCAGCGCCCCTCGTCTTCCCTCCCTACTACAATGCGCCGGTTTTCTCCAAGCTGGTTGAGGAGCTTGACAACATCGACCAGTGTTTCCCGGTCATACTTATCAAGTAGTTGGGGATTGTGAACGAGGTGGTACTCGCGCTCGGTCAATAGACAAAGGCCGCGCTCTCGATATTCTAAGTAAACGGAAAGCAAGCCTAAGTTTGAACGCCCTTTCTTTTTACGACCGAACATTAACTATTTCTCATTTTACTCATGTGTTGCTTTGGTTCATTTTTTACGTCGGCATGGAGTTAATTGTATACGAACGCAATATCCACGGGCAGAGCAAAGGAAACGATTAATAGCCTTCATATACCGCAGAAGAAACAATTGCCAACTCAAAAAGGTTTTATCAACATAAGATTGCCGACCCCAAAAAACTCTTACCAACCCAAGACTTCTCTGTTTTGCCGCAGCCTCTAACTGTTAACGCACACATCCACCCTCTGCCCTTGGGCCGAGTCACTACGACACCGTCCTACAACAGTCACTGCGACACCGCTTTACGACTAGGAAGACATAGAGATATATAAGGGTGAAAAATGGGGTTGAAGAATGGGGTTGAAGAATGGGGGTGGGAATAGGGTTATGGGGAAACACCTTCACGTAGCTGAGCCACCGACGCGAGGAGCGACAAATGTGCATACTGGGAGTGGGGGCACCAAAGGCTAAATGCGAGCAAGACTTTTTGACGAAGAGTGCTGCAGTGGTCTATTCGCGGCAGGTGGAGCTAACGCCCCCTACCATACTCGTAAGATAGTCGCAGGGGCCGGAAAAGATAGGTGCGCAACCACCCAAAAGGGCGCTGACAACCTAATAGCCGATAGAGGTAGTATAAGGCGCTCCTCCGCGGGAGCACTGCTGGGGCGCGGCGATGGCGTGCGAGCGGTGTTGCCTCGGAAGATAAGTCGGAGGAGAGCGGCTGCAGTAGCTCAGAGCGTCGGTGGCTCTCTCACCCAAGCTGCTAAGGACAACAACAAGAACTGGGATAAAAGCCCCTTTGGGTGGTTGCGCTCACTGTCCCCCCGTGCCCGCGGCCTGATTTTTGAAGAAATTGTCGGCAAAACCTTAAAAGACCTTGGGTTTTCTGTAGACCCTAGAACCGGCGTCGAGAACGATCTAGTTGTCAACGGCGTCAAAGCAGAAATCAAGATGTCTTTTTTGTGGTCACGCAACAACAAAAAGAGCAAGCCACATTTTGTTTGGTCGCAAATTCGCAATCAAGACTATCAGGTGCTGCTATTGTTCGGTATCGCGCCTGACAATGTATACCTATGGTCAGTACCAAAAAAGGTGGCTTTGGAACACGCACTCCCCCAGCACGGAGGAAGCGGCTCGAAAGAAACGTGGTGGATTTACGAAGTGTATCCCGACAATATACCCGATTGGCTTCGGCCTTGGGGCGGAGTTCTTGACGATGGCATCGCTAGGCTGCGTGAGCTGACCGCTAAAGGCGGCTCCTAAAGACGGCTGTGGATCTATTGGTGGTGGCGAGCTACAAACCTACGAGCAATTTTGACCAAGGAACGCATTAACTACGCTACAATAGAAATAGCGTACTATACTGCGAAGGCCAAAAGCAAACATAGAAGCCGCGATAGTAAAACGGGGGGGCGGAAAATGCACGAAAACTCGCCAGCAAGCGCACCTGAACACCCACAAGCGGATGAGAGTTCAGTTGTACAAATCAATGATCAGAACCTAGATTGCGATCAAATCGTAATCACTGAGGTCCGCAACGAGCTTATTTCTGGGCCCGGACGCAAGAAAACTCTGGTCGCGCGAATATATCTCAATTTTGAAGAAGAGCCCTGGCTTTCTGCCCCCGTACAGATTATCGACAAGCTTCAATTGGATGTTGGACGAGTTCTGGAACGTGAAGAGATACGCGCGATCGAAGATTTGGTCGACGATGGCTATGCCCTTAAAAGGGCTTACCATCTCTTAAGCTACAAACAGCTTTTTAGCTGGGAGCTACGCGACAAACTGATAGCGGGGGGCTCACCGGCGCGCATCGTCGAAGAAGTAATTACTGAACTCACACATCTTGGCTATCTTAAAGACCAAGACCTTGCCAAAGATATAGCCCGGGCAGCTAAAGAGAAACACAAGGGGCCCCTGTATATCACTCGCAAGCTAATGAAGCGAGGCATGGGCTGGGAAGATGCACTACACATTGCAGAGGAAGTTTGGGGCGAGGAAGACCAAGAGTTTGTTGCCGCGAAACTATCCGAGGTTCCCGAAGGAGATTATGCCCAACGTCGCAAGGTCATCGGCAAACTGCTGCGCGACGGGTTTTCAATTGACTGATATGGTCTTGGCAGACCTTGGCGCTTTAGCCGTGGTCTGGACCTTGCAACACACGCCGCCGAGATCAAAGCAATGAGCGTGGATAGCCCCGGTGAAAGGAGCCACCGAGGAATTGGTAGCACCCGAAAATCTCAACAGTTATGCGCGCGCATTCCGATCGCTATCAAGCCCTGTATAACTCACAAAACCGCACACACTTTAGCTGCTTGAGCTCAACGGCTTCGCAGCTCGCCACAATTTTTGCCAGTTTTGTAGGATTTGGTCTTCGCTTAGACCAGAGGGAAAACCGAGGTTGATAAGCACCTCTTCTGTGGAGCCGCCCAAAATGGTGCGTCTGTTCAAGTCGTAATAAATGATGCGAGCCTGCTTATGCGCACGCCAGACAATGAGTTCTAGATCTGTGTATTTGTCGTCTAACAGTCTAGCGAAGAAGGTAGCCTGAAGAACATTCGATGACACCCCGCTTGTGCGATGTAAAAGAAGGATAGCCCCGAAGTCGTTGGGGCCCTTGAGCAGAATAGGTGCCCAAGGTTCGCCAAGATACTCGGAATCAGTTGCGCCAGCGATATACTTGATGGTCTCGGCGTCTTCTTGCCGGCGCGTAATGAGATAGCGCTTGACCTCCTGCGGTACCTCACCGTGTTCGATAACCGCCTTAATGGCGGCGATCTGTCTTTGCCGAACCATTGCAGCCATTTCTTGTAAACATTTTTTCTCTGCTTCTGTGTCAAGGTGTACAATGCTATGTCTGATGTTGGATTCTAAGAGAGTTGCTAAGCGCGAATCGGAAACGCGCCGAGAGATGAGCCCTAGCTGCNCNTGNAGCATCTGTAGCGGTCTAAGTGAGGGATCTTTTAAAAGGTCCTTTTTCCGGCAGGAAAGTTCCTCGTTGTTGTCAATTTCGGCATAGTCGTNCGCGAAGTAGATCCAAAACCTATCTGGATGGGTATATAAGTCGATTGTGTTTTTTGGAAAGGCAACCAATACTCTGTGTAAAAACCGGTGTTTTTCGACAGTGTTTTTAAGAACAACAATAAAATCAATTGGGACAGATGAATGATCACTAGTCTGGTCCCCGTCTTTGATCACGTACCGCTGCCTGTATTCACCAGAGCTGAGCACCAAGAGCTGCGCGATGCCGCGGAGTGACGGCGGCAACTCTCTTGCNGCGATNTTNGGCAAACTACTTAGATCGCNAAGCAGTGCGACACTATCGACGCCAACCTTGTCTGGCGGCATATTGCTGTATTTAGAAACGACACCCAACCAAAAACCAGAAGCTCTGTTGATGTAGTCTTCAAGCCAAGTACCTAACGCTTGTCCTTGAAGCATAACTTTGCGTACAGAAAGCATCGTTATCCATAAAGAGAATTCCAATAACCTACGCAGTTGCATATTACAACTATCGCAAAGTAAAGTAGTTGCCCGTTTTGCGGCGTCGCCAATATCTTCGGCTGTATAATTTGGGATCTTGATTATATCTGTACAAGCTAATGACTGTAAAGTTGCGGGCCTGTATTCAACAGCAACATGAATGGCCAGGTTGGGTCGAGAATCACCAAGTGCACGTAAATGTGTCGCGCAGAGGCCGCCTGTGCGCATAAAATCAATGCGGGCGCAATATTCATCGTCGCCAACTATTCGCCCTTTGGCTGCAAAGCTACCGCAGCTGTTTGATTGTGAAAGCGTAACTAAACGTTTTTTGGCGCACTCTTCACACTTTACAAAAGACCAATGCTCTGGCTGCTCAATCTCTGTCCGATCCTTATCCTTACCAGGACTTTCAGTGACAAGCCGAACACCAAGAAACAAATGTGTGACAAAAGAAAGGTTGTTGTCTCGGCCGGAACCTTTAACGCTCTCCAAAACATCAGTGCGGCAAATGTTAACTACATCGTTGACTACATCCCTTACAACGTCCTGAGAAAAATAGCCTTGGACTCGGGTAATATTCTCGATAATAGATTTTTCGGGGTCGAGAGATAGCGCAACATTCGCGTTTTGTAAATGGTTGGTCTTGGTCCGGGGTGCCGCAGGCTTTTCCTGCGCCTGCTTGTGCGCAGCAACTAGTAGGCGTGATTTTGTGTTGAAATTTTGTCTACCGAAAATCATTTACACGACCCTCCTATAATTCAATAGGGTGCCTCTCTTTGTTGGGGTACTTTTCTTTGTTGATTTATAGGCGATGATATACAAGCGCTACTTTTAGTGTAGCAAAATGGCATTAACGCTGCAGCGGCAATTGGTTTAATCCTAACTTAAAATCTTGCCAGCCAATCGGCACCGGCCATTCTTAGAAACATTGTCAACAAGCTCATTTCAAAATATAACAGGTCAAAAAACTGTTTTAGAGCGAGCAGTATTACGGTATCACGCAGGCATTGTCGGCGTACCGGGCTTGGAACGGTACAGCTTGGCTTCGGTCGAGGTTGCCTGCGGCGTCTTCTAGGTACAGGTGGAGGGTGTGCTCGCCAGGGGTGATGGGGGAGAGGGTGTAGCTAATAGAGCAGGTTTGGCCGGAGCCTGGGCAGGTGCTGTAGGGGGTCGGGTTGTTATCGTTGTCGTCCTGGGCGACCCACGCCGAGACGATCGGCGATTGGGTGGTGCTGTTGTAGGTGGGGTTGGTCCAGGTGATGTTGAAGGTCGGGTTGAGGGAGTAGGTGGTAGGGGAAATCATCGCGCCTTGCGGTTTGAAGTTCTCGCCCCAGCCGGCGGCCAGCGACTCGGGGGTCGGGTGCGAGTCGTAGCGGATGTAGGTGTAGGTGGTGATCGTGTTGCCAGCCAGGTCAGTAATTGTCAACCGCAAAACCTGCGCCCCTTGATAACATTGGGTGCCGCGCTGTTCAGTTACGTCAAAAGTTGTTTGGTTGCTGGGACCGGCGCTTTGCACGAAGCAGCTGCCGGGGGTGGGGTTGCCGCTTTGGTCGCTCATGGAGAACTGCGCGGTATAGGTGAGTTGGTTAGCGGTCGAGAGGTTGTCGGTAAAGGCGCCGCCCCAGTCGAAGCGCACCTGGCTTGCGTTCGTCCATTCCGAGGCGGCGAGGGCGCTCGCGGAGGGGCTGTTAATGTTGGTGCGCGCGTCCAGGCGGCCGCTGCCCAGGGAGGTGTGGAGGTAGGCGGCGCGCGGCGCCAGGGCGAAGGCCTTGACGGAACCGGTGAGTTGCGGCGGGGCGTTGTCAACTGTGTAGGGGCCGGGGAGGGAGCGGGTGGTTAGGTTGCCGGCTTGATCGTAAGCACGCAACTCGAAAGATAGTTGACTTCCGTCCGCAAAGTTGGTGGTATTGAGCGTGCAGGTGGCGCTGACGGTCGCGTTGTAGGGGTTGGCGTCCGGCAGGCCAGCGCACAACTGCCAAGCGCCGCTACCGACGCGGTAGTAGATGCCGGACCCGCGCGCGGCGCTAATGCCGGAGACCGAATCGGATGCGCTACCGCTAACCTGGATCGTGCCGCGCACAAACCCATTCTGGGTCGGTGTTGGGCCGGAGATCGTAGCGGACTCCGGCGATGTTGGGTCGTAACGCAGGCGGATCGTTGCGGTGTTGTCGAAGTTTTCGTTGCCCGGTTGGTTGTTGGCGTCGCGGGCATCGTCGCGCAACCACAGCGCAACCTGCCACTCGCCGGGCCCCGGGACGCTAACGTTGTTCAGCTGCTGGATGTTATAACCGGATGCCGAACCGACCGTTGGGCTGCTGCAACCAGGGTCGTTCGGCTGCGTCCGGCACATAAGGTACCTGGCGGCGGTAATGGGAGCGTTGCCGCCCTGGCTGGGGTTGGTCCAGCTAAGATTGAAGTTGTTGGTGTTGACCCACGCGGTGGTGTTGGCTGTAAGGTTCGTGGGCGCGGTTGGGGCAGTGTTATCAACTTTAACATTCCCATAGCCTGCGGTAGTACCGTTTAGGCTGGGATCAAGAACTACACCGTAGAGGCCCCACGTACCGTCGGGAACACGGGCGGTGTTGGTGCTGACCGTGAGCGTGCCGCCGTCAGTCGGGCAGGGCCGCAACCGCGACCAACCCGCCCCGCCGGGGATCCGACCCACACAAGGAACGTCGGTGCCGCCCTCCGAGCGCGGCGAGCCCAAGGCATTGCCGACCGGCGTAAGCCACAAACCGTAGATCGTCGCGCCCGCATCCTGGTCCTGACCACCAGCCAAAACGCCCGTATGTACACCCCGCAACCACAACCCTTGATTGATCCCGAGGTCCCTGAACGTGCCACCATAAATGCCGGGCGCCCGATTGGGGTCGATACGATCGTACTCCTGAAGGCTGATTGCGCCGATGCTACTGAAATAGCCGTACGAGCCAAGATAGCAGTTGTTTTGCTGATCGTTATTGCAGCGATTTAGGTGGACCACCCAGAAGAAGTTCGTCGTCGGATCAGATGGATTTCCGGGGTTACCGACATATTCATACAGCCCCGGCGTAAACCCTAGAGGTGAGTTGTCTGACGATGATTTTGAAGCATAGTACAAACAGCTATCCTGCCCGTTCGGGTTGTTGACGAGTTCGTGGTAGTAGAAAGGTAAAAGTGACCCGCTATTGGTCCACGGGAACGGGTCTGCGGTATTGTTGATCGTCCAAGGATCTTGGCCGCACATTACATTTCTTGGTATGGCACTGTAGCTGCCGCCATACTTAATGGCACGATAGCGAGAGGTGACGTAGAAGTTGAGGCGCAGAGGAGTTATGTCGGGATTTGTCCAGCTAGAGCGCCATTTGCAAAGCCAATACCGGCCGGGGTAGCCAGGGTTTCTACGGGGGTCTGGCATACCAAAAGGCCAACCGTTCGGGGGATTTGCATAAGGCGGATCGGAATAGGGTGGATCATCGTTATAAAAAAGGGCGAACACATCATTCTCGCCAAAGGCACAATATAGTCCTGCCCATGAACTTGTATACGAGACAAAATAGAGACGGTCTTGGTTTGCAGTGGTTACAGAGGTACCAAAATCTACGTTCGGGCGAATATCTGTGAGGTTGTATGGCTTCCAGCGCATATAGAAACCGCCGTCAGAACAGTGGTCTTCGTGGCAACAAAATCATAACCACCATAAGGGAAAAGCGCCACCGTTACGAGTGGTCGAATAGCTGCTTAGGGTGAGGTCGTCCCTGTCGGCGGCGCCAGGATAGTTGTGGCACAAATAAACAGGGAAAGATATTCCGGCACTGGCATTGCTTGGCTTAAACGCTGCTAAAGCCACCAAACTACCGACCAAAACAGATGCCAAGATAGCGAAAAAAACTGGTATGCGCGTCCTTCGTTTCTGTGTGCCAAGAAGTGAAGGTGTAGGTGCGCTCCATTGTACATGTTTATCCCGTCGAAGACCCATACTAAGTCGCCTCGGCAACTTTTAACACGCCTATCTGTATGACAGTATACAGACTAAAAGAGCTCGGTAGCCTGCTTCAGGGGGCTACAATGAAGCGAATCGCTTATACACGCTTAAAAGGCAGTATGGCATCTCTTGACAACACAAAACCAACACTCCCCATCCGCAAACTGCGAGAGAGCGCTGCCGCCCCCATTCGTGCCTACCCTGGTGATGCCGGGCTCGACCTTTTCTGTATGGAAGACATAGAGATTTTGCCTGGAAGGGTGGTTTTCGCGCCAACCGGTCTGGCGATCGCAATACCGAAGGGCACGGTAGGACTCCTTGTCCCGCGCTCATCTATCGCAACAAAGAAGCTGGTTACTGTAGCCAATTCACCCGGCATCATCGACTCCGGATACCGCGGGGAAATACTAGTGGCTTTATATAACTTTGGTAGCAATACGCAAACTGTCTGCGCTGGCGAAAGAATAGCGCAACTAGTGATTGTCCCATTTTTGGAGCTAGAGCCACAATTCGTAGACAATCTTCCTGAATACGCTGCGGACGATCCTCACCTCGCATTACGAGGAGGTGGGGGCTTTGGGTCATCCGGTTAACAATCACAGAATCCGTCGCAGGAAGCCCACGCCTTTAGGCGTGGGAG
>Ga0065724_100464_pt1 | contig 12842 bp, 9 predicted proteins | sample TheenrcSG05JP960_FD_59111 | JGI IMG/M metagenome (GOLD analysis project Ga0065724, IMG submission 59111) | Thermophilic enriched microbial communities from mini bioreactor at UC Davis - Sample SG0.5JP960 | ecosystem: Engineered > Solid waste > Grass > Composting > Bioreactor | place: USA... | reverse complement strand
CCGCCGCCGTAAACTCAAGCGGGATCGGTACGGCGAGCGGCTGAACCGCTTCCCGTTCGGGCCGAGAAAAAAGTTCCAAATACTCCTCGTAACGAATGCGTTCATGCGCGGCGTGCTGATCGATCAGATAAAGTCCCGATTCGTCCTGAGCGATCAAGTACGTGCCGAGCGCCTGGCCGACCGGAACAAGCGGCGGAAGCTCCGGCAATCCGCCGTTCGGCGTTTCTTCCGCATCGTCGGCCGGACGAAACAAAATTTCCGCATTCCGAACCTCACGCTTTCCTGCAGGCGACTGGCCACCGCGAGGGACCGTCTCCGCGACGGCCTTGCCGACTTTTGCCGGAGCGGCGCGACGCCCGAATGCGGTTGCGGCGGATTCGACGCGATAGAGGTCGAACCGTTCCTGGACCAGCATACGTTCGTTCGGCGAAAAGCCGGTGGTTCCGCTTCGCGGAGTCGTCGGCGTTCCGCGCAAGGGCGCCGCAATCAGCGGAGTTCTGCCGAGCGATTCGCGGACGGCCGAACGGACGAGTTCCGCCAGCTCCGCTTCTTTGCTGAAACGCACTTCCAGCTTGGCCGGGTGAACGTTGACATCGACGAGCGACGGATCGACTTCGATGCGAAGAAGCGCGACGGGGTATCGCCCGACCGTCAGATAGCCCTGATAAGCTTCCAGCAGCGCCTGGACGACGATTGGACCGCGAATGTACCGGCCGTTGACGACGACCGTAATGCCGCTTCGGTTCGCACGGCTGGCTTCCGGTTTGGCGACAAACCCCTCCAGGCGGTAATCGAGGCTTTCCGCCCGGACGGGCATCATCACTTTTGCGACGAACGGGCCGTAAACCGCCGCAATCGTTTCCAGGGCGTCGCCGTTGCCGATCGTTCGCAGCAAAACGTTCTCGCCGTGCTTCAGCGCGAAGGCGATTTCCGGATGGGCGAGCGCAAGGCGGTAGACGACGTCGGCGACATGGCCGAGTTCGGTCTGGACCGACTTCATATATTTCAACCGGGCGGGCGTGTTGAAAAAAAGATCGCGCACCGTGACGGTCGTTCCTCTGTCGGAGGGCGCCTCGCCCCGCTCTCGGACGACGCCGCCCTCGATGACAATTTTTCGGCCCAGTCCGTCTCGGGTATGGGACGAAACGCATTCCACTTTCGCAACAGAAGCGATGCTGGGCAGCGCCTCGCCGCGGAAGCCGAGCGTCGCGATGCGGAACAAATCTTTGCCGTCGGCGATTTTGCTCGTCGCGTGGCGCTGGAAGGCCAGTTCCAGATCGTCCGGCTCGATTCCGACTCCGTCGTCGCGCACCCGGATCAGGCGCAACCCGCCTTCCTCGACGGCGACGTCCACATTCGTCGCCCCGGCGTCGATCGCGTTTTCGATCAGCTCCTTGACGACCGAAGCCGGCCGCTCGACGACTTCACCCGCAGCGATTTGGTTGGCGATCCGTTCGTCCAGTACGCGGATCTTGCCCATGGTTCGCCACCGCCTTTTATCGGGACTCGAGCAGTTTCTGCCGCAATTCGAACAGTAGGTTAAGCGCGGAAAGCGGAGTCATGTTGACGAGATCGGCGTCTCGAATCCGGTCGAGCACCTGCCGCTCTTTACGGCTGACCGTTTTCGGCCGTTCGGGCGCCGGCTCGGCGAACAGACTGAGCTGAACGACGGTTTCACCGGGGGCGTCGTTCGCATCGCGCGCATCGCGTCCGCCTGCGGTTTCACGGACGGCCTGTTCATGCTCGAATTCGGCCGCTTTCGCTTCGTAGCCGCGCACCAGTTCGTAGGCGCGCTCGATGATTTCCTCCGGAAGTCCGGCGACCCGCGCGCAATAAATGCCGTAACTCGAATTGGCGGCACCGCGCACGAACTTATGCAGAAACATCACTTCCCCGTCGCTTTCGCGAACCGCCATGGAATAGTTCGACAAATGCCGCAATCGTTCCTCAAGATATGCCAACTCATGATAATGAGTGGAAACCAGCGTTTTGCATCCGACGCGGTCGTGCAAATATTCGATAACCGCCTGGGCGATCGCCATGCCTTCGGCCGTCGAGGTGCCGCGGCCGAGCTCGTCGATGATGACGAGACTTCTCCGGGTCGCGCGGGCGGTCATCGCCCGGATCTCCCGCATTTCGACCATGAACGTGCTTTGCCCGCCCGCGAGATCGTCTGCCGCGCCGATTCGGGTAAAAATCCGGTCGATGATCGGCAATTCCGCACGCCTGGCGGGAACAAAACAGCCGATCTGCGCCATGATGGCGATCAGCGCGACTTGACGCATATACGTGCTTTTGCCGGCCATATTCGGCCCGGTAATGAGCAGGATGCGGTCGCCGTCTTCTTCCAGGAGGGTGTCGTTGGCGACGAAAGGCCGATCGCCGAGAGTCGCCTCGACGACGGGGTGACGGCCTCCCTCGATGCGAAGCGAGTATCCGTCGGTCAGGACGGGCTTCGTATATCGACGCTCTGCGCTGACAGTCGCAAACGACTGAAGCACGTCGACCGCGGCGACGGCGGCGGCCAGTTTTTGCAACCGCGGGATTTGCCCGGCGATTTTTTCGCGCAGATCGGAAAACAATTCATATTCAAGTTCGACCATGCGCTCTTCGGCTTCGAGAATCAGCGCTTCTTTTTCTTTGAGTTCCCGCGTGACGAACCGTTCGCCGTGGGCAAGCGTCTGCCGCCGCTCGTAACGGTCTTCCGGCACGGCCGATAAGTTCGGTCGGGTCACCTCGATATAATAACCGAACACTTTGTTGTAACCGACTTTGAGCGACCGGATGCCGGTCAGCTCCCGTTCCCTCTGCTCCAGTTCAGCGATCCAACGCTTGCCGTCCGTGCTCGCTTCCCGCAGCCGGTCCAGCCGCTCGTGATAACCCGGGCGGATCATGCCGCCCTCGCGGACCGAGACGGGAGGATCGTCGACGATCGCTTCGGCAATCCGGTCGCGCAAATCCGCGCAGTCGTCGACTCCTCCGAGCAGCCGCTCCAGCGTCGCCGAACCGGACGAAAGGCAACACGCCTTTAACGCCGGGACGCGTTCCAGCGTCGCCCGCAAGGCGACCAGATCGCGCGCGTTGCAGTTGCCGTACGCAATGCGGCCGACGAGCCGCTCAAGGTCATACATTTCTTTCAAAATTCGAAAAATTTCATCGCGTATCGCCGAACGGTTGACCAGGCATTCGACCGCCTCAAGGCGCCGCTCGATTTCGGGGCGGTCGATAAGCGGCTTGTCCAGCCAGCGGCGCAACAGCCTCGCCCCCATCGCCGTCGCCGTCCGGTCCAATAGACCAAGCAGCGCGCCTTTCTTGGAGCGGTCACGGGCGGATTCGACCAGCTCGAGATTGCGCCGAGTAAACGGGTCCATCCACAGGCTGCGCTCGGCATCATAACGGCGGATCGCCGAAAGATGCGCGAGCGTCCGCTTTTGCGTCTCGCGAAGATAAGCTAGCAGCAACGCCACGGCGTCCGCAGACGGCGGCGGAAGAGAGTCGCGCTCTTCCGACGGAAACTGCTGTTCCAACAAGGCGCGGTCCTGCTCGGTCCAGACGGACGGCACCGCACCGGCCAAATACAGGCCGGCCGACTTCCGGACGCGCGCAAGCAGCCGTTCGTCGCCGATGATCTCCGCAGGATCATAGACAATCAATTCGTCCTTGAGCTGCTCCAGCGTCTCGACGGAAGTGGCATACAATTCGCCGGTCGTCAAGTCGCAAACGGCGAGCCCGAACCCTTCCGGCTTTTCCGCTATCGCGGCGAGGAAGTTGTTGGCGGGTGTTTCGGACGGTTTGTCCTCCATCACCGTTCCGGGCGTGACGATGCGAACGATTTCCCTACGCACCACACCCTTGGCGGTCGCGGGATCTTCCATTTGTTCGCAAATCGCCACTTTATATCCCTTTTCCACTAAACGGCGGATGTACGTTTCAGCGGAATGGTACGGCACGCCGCACATCGGAACCCGTTCCGAGCCGCCGTCGCGCCCCGTCAGCGTAATTTCCAGCTCGCGAGCCGCCTGCACCGCGTCGTCAAAAAACAATTCGTAAAAATCGCCAAGCCGGAAAAACAAGAAGGCATCGGGAACTTGGGCCTTGACCTGGAGATATTGTTCGATCATCGGGGTATATTTCGACGACATGGCGAACCCCTTTTCCCGATCGTGTCGAATGGTTTTATTATACCACGTCGGGGAAATCGACGGGAATGCGCCACAGTCTCCGGATATCCGCGCGGCCGTCCCACGTCCGCCGTTCGCGGATCATCCGACGGACGGGTTCCAGCCAGCTTTCGAAATCCGCATAGCCGGGAAGGTCGGCAAGGCAAACCCACAACTGCTCTACAACGTCGTATAAACGGTCTTTTCGTCCGGCATAAAAATCGGCGACAAGTTCCGGGTCGTCCAACGGCCGTTCGAAAAGCCGCCAGTGTCCGGTCGCCAGCAGCTTCGCCAGCGCAAAGGCGGCCTTCGTCGCCCGCGGCGACGACAGCCAGCTTGCGGGCGTGCGGTACTCGAATCCGTATGGTTTAAGGCGGAAATCGCCGAGAGCGCCGTATCTCGGACGCCGACGGGCGCTCGGTTCGTCCTCGAGCAACATAAGCGGAAGCGCCAAAAAATTATCGAGGGCACGCAACAGATGGCTGTTCAGCCAAACTCCGCCGAAATGCAGATGCCCGCCCAGCGGTGTTTTCCGCACCGGCATCCCGCCCGCCAGCCATCGGCAGGAGGGATCGCGAATCTGCCGCGCCGCCGCGCAAAGCGCCTTTCGGACAGAACGGACAGCGCCGCGCGGATCGACCGCAGGTTCCGGGCGCAGTTCCATAAGCGGAAAAGCGAATCGCCCGTCTTTCAGGCGGACGGCGTCGCATCCGACGGTTCCCCGTTTTTCAACGAATCTTGAGCCCGGCACGAGGCGGCCGCGTTCGTTGACGAGGACGAATTCCGGATCGGCTCCCAGCATAACAGAACCATTCGGTCGGAACGATTCCTTCAGCGACGCATCGAACTGCGCAATCGCTTCCGCCCAAAGCTCGACGGGTTCGAACCGCTCTGGCGGGCCGACGCGGACGACCGCAAGCCGGCCTGCGTCCGACGCGACGTCGACGACGCCGAAATCGAGGCCGAGCGCGTACAGAGCGCGGACCGCCAAGCGCGCGGCTTTCCGAACAGTCGGACCGTCGGGTTCCGCACGCGCGGCGGTTTCGACCGGCCGCAACCCGTCGGAGCGAAAAACGCCGATCGGTTGCAGGTGGAAGACCGGAACCGTCCAGCAAGCTCTCCATCTGAGGCGGCCATGCCCGAAATCTTCCCCGTCCATCGGCTGGACGTTCGGAATGCCGTGCAGACGCCAAATTTCGACGGCCCGCGCCGCGTCGCGGTTTTCCGCGTTTACGCCGCTGAGCCGCCAGAGGCGGTCGTCGGTCGGCGGCGTTCGGACGTCCCACTCGACGACGGCCGTCGTCGCAGCCGCTCCGACGTGGAGCGGGGGTTTTGGCGGCAAACTTCCGAACGGCACACGCAGGGCGGCGGTAAATCGCGAGGAAAGATGCGGGCGACGTATCCAGACATAAGTCGTCATTTCCATCGCCTGCGCCCCTTTCGCCCAAAAGGCGTGGAACGAACGCCGGCTACGCCGTCTCGTCGTCCAAGAGATCGGGATCGAGTTCTTCGTACTCTTCGGACGCGTCCTCGGCGAAATCCGGTTCTTTGTCGCCCCAGTCGTCGCAACCGTCCGGGCAAAGACGGACGCACAGCTTGGTTTCACCGATCAGCTCGACTTGGAATTCGCGTTCCACCCGAACTTCCACACGACCGCTGTCTTTTTGGACGGTCGCTTCCACGCAATTCGGTTCTTGGGTGGCGACCGCCGTCACTTCCTCGGTTCCCGGCCGGCAATTCGGATCCCGGTATACGAGCGGCACTTGTTCCACGTACGAAACGGTTTCTTTCGCCACATCGGTTTTTGTGTTTTTATCATATGAATACCATATATTGATGTCGTACGTGCCGACGACCTCGACGCCGTTGTCGGACCGGACCGCCTCGTATTGGTGATTGATCACCCAACATCCCAATATGCTGGACGGCGTCTGGGGTGGCGTGACGATATGGGTGGACTGGGAAAACTTTTTCCCCTTCCCGCACACCGCCTTCACGTAAATCTCCCTGCACCGCGTCCGTTGATCCGGGTGCGCCATCCTTTCCCGACCTCCCCCATGCGGATTCAGTAAATCCTATGCGGGACATTCGTCTAGGGTGACAAAAACTTTGCGGGAAGAGACGGCTCGGCCGGGCAGTCAGCCAGGTCCCGGGGGAAGCATCGGCTCATACATCATGATCGCGTCGTTGCTCGTCACAAATTCGTCCGCGACCGTTTCTCCGGTTTCGACCAAGATGACGCGACGCCGGATGACATTGTGGCGGGTATAAACGCCCCACGGCTGGCGCTCGATGCGGTGATCGGCTTCGTACACCTCGTAGCGGTATCGCGGCGGCTCGACCGTCCGCCACTGGCCGACGAGATGGCTGTCGGTCACCCGAAGGCGAAGCTGGTACGGCCGGTCCGTAGGGTTGTAGATTTGCAGGTCGATGTAGTTATAGGCGCACGTGGCGCCGCTGCCGAACGGCTGGGTGCGGCCGGCGTCCGGGAACACGTCGTAACTGTGCCGATGCCGTTCGACGACCGAAAGCGGCGTATGGAGCGCCAGCCAGTAGATCAGGTTGGTGAGCTGGCAAAGCCCGCCGCCGATTCCGGGCCGAACGGTGCCGTAAAACAGCACCATGCCCGGGACGTATCCTTTCCGCTTCGACGGTTTACCGACGAGGCGCCAGAACGACATCGTTTCCCCGGGACGAACGACGATGCCGTCCAACCGGCCGACGGCGAGGCGCAGATTGCGGACTTTGTTGTGCTGCATCCACAGGTCGACGCCGCGCAACGGACGGTATAGCGGCGTGTGGTGTTCGGCGACGACCACAGGCAAGTCTTCCGACAAGCGAACGGAAGCGAATCGGGTGCGGCTGAGATACCAATACGCGTACCGCATCAGCGTTCGGAGTCGGGCCCCCAGCCAGATCCGGACCGCCGAACGTCGGACGGGTTTTTTCACCGAGCCGGTTCCTCCGAATCCGTTCACAGCCCGTAAAGCTCCCCGTACTTGTTCTGTAGATACGCAAGCAGCGCGTCGGGATTCGCGGGCGAACCCGTGGCTTTTTCGATCAAATCTTCCGGGTCGAATTGCTTGCCGTAACGCCAGACGCGTTCGTGCAGCCAACCGCGGATCGCCTCGAACCGACCGTCGGCGACGCAACCGTCGACGTCGACCGTTTTCCGCATCGCTTCCAGAAGCTGAGCCGCGTACACATTGCCGAGCGCATAGGACGGAAAATACCCGAAACTGCCGCCCGCCCAATGCACGTCCTGCAACACCCCTTCGGCGTCGTTGCCCGGCCGGACGCCGAGCAGGTCAGCGTACAGGTCGTTCCAGACGGTCGGCAGATCGTCGGCGGAGATCCGCCCGTCGAACAGCGATTTCTCGATTTCATACCGGACGATGATATGCAGGTTGTAGGTGAGCTCATCGGCTTCGGTGCGGATGAGCGACGGCCGCGCAGCGTTGACGGCGCGGTAAAACGTTTCGGTCGAAATGCGCCCGAACGGTTCTGGAAAATATTCCCGCAACACCGGCAAGTAGCGGTCCCAAAACGCCCGGCTTCGCCCGATCATATTTTCCCACAGCCGCGACTGCGACTCGTGCACGCCCATCGACGCGCCGTCCCAGAGCGGCGTACCGTACAGCCCGGCGGGAAGATACTGCTCGTAAAGCGCATGGCCGCATTCGTGAATCGTGCCGAACAACCCGACCGTCAAATCATCCTCGCTGTAGCGCGTCGTGATGCGGACGTCGCCGGGACCTAGGCCGATTGCGAACGGATGGGCGCTTTCGTCGAGCCTTCCCGCTTCGAAATCGTAGCCGAGATCGCACAAAAGACGGCGGTTCAACTCTTTTTGCCGTTCGACGGGAAAATGCCCTTTCAGCGCCGAAGGATCCGGATTTTTTCCCGATGCTGCGACGGCGCGGACGAGTTCGGCCAATTTCGGCCGCAGCGCACCGAAAATCCGGTCAAGCCGCGCGACGGTCATGCCCGGTTCGTAAGGCTGCAGAAGAGCGTCATAAGGGTGTTCGCGATACCCCCAAATCTCCGCAAATTCGCGCAAATAATTTACTATTTTTCTCAAATAAGGCAAAAAAACCTTGAAATCCGAGGCTTTTTTCGTCTTCCTCCCACTACCGATTCCGCTTCCGCGGTAAGCGCGACAAACGCGCGATACGTTTCGGGAGGAATACGGCGGTTGCGGTCGTATTCCCGCCGGCATTCGCGGATGCTCGCCCGCTCGACTTCATGAAGCAACGGCCAGACGTCGGGTTGTTCAAAAAACGCGAGCAGTTCGCCCATCTCCTCCGAAACCGACAGCCGAAGACATTCGGCCGACAACATGCCGATCGTCTCCGACCGGGTGCTCACGGCTCTCGGCGGTGCGCCCGTCCGCAAATCCCAGTGCAGCACGCCCAGCGCTTCTTGATAACTTCTTATTTTCGCGGTAAGCGCGCCGAATCTTGCGCGCATCGTCTCAAGCGTTTCGGCCACGTCGAAACTCCTCCTTAACCCTCGATCCTGATCGCGGTATCACGACGATTTTACCACACGTTTCCGCACGACGGCCACCGCGAGAAGCAAAACGGGAATGCCGATCTGAAAAGGCAGAAACAGTGTGACCGGCAATACGCTCGTCCCGATCCACAGATGTTCCGGCAGGTTGTCGGCGATCCAACTGCTGGCCGCCCACACGACAAGTACGACCGCCGTCGCCAAACGCCGGGCTTGGCGGACGCCGAACAGATCGGCCGCGACTTGTGCGGATGCAAACATGTACACAGCAATTTTAAAAAAATCGCTGATGATGAAACTGAGAATCACAATTGCATCGAGCCGTTGCAAAAACTCCGCAATGTTGACCATGCTGATCGTCGCCAGAAGCGGAAAAACCGATCTTTTGAAAATGCCAACGCCCAAAACGGAGATGTTCAGCACGACATTGTAGGCGATCACCAGTCCGGCGATCACCGTGACGATCACGCCGCGCCGCCAAAGCCGGACCGACTCGCGCACAAACGGAAATACCGTCAGGAAACTGACTGTTTCGCCGAACGGAAACGTGAGCGTTTCCGGAAACGCCGCCAAGACTGGTTGAATTCCGTTTTCCAAAACAGGGAGAAGATTCGAAAATCTTACGATTCCCGAGCAGAAAATGAGCACACTTCCGACCACGCCGAGACCGACAAGCGTCATGCCGAAAAATTCGCCGGTTCTCGCCAGCACTTCAATACCCTTATACAGCACATAAACGAGAACGGCGGACATCAGACCGGTGACGGCAGCCAGCGGCGTCGACTCGTACAGCGACGTGATCAGGAGGTCGCCGCCGTCGCGCATATTCCGCGCTGCGCAATACAGAAAAAACAGCATGTATGCAAAACCGACCGCCCAGCCGAGCCGCCGGCCGAGCACCGCCTGGGCGCACCGGACGAGCGTCATGCCGGGATAAAGCCGATACAGCCAGACATAAACGGAATAAAGCACGCATCCCCCGGCCGCTCCGAAAAGCACGGCGATCCAGGCATCCTGCCCCGCTTTCGTGCCGACGCCGAGCACAAGGGCGGTGCCGAGTTCAAACAACAAAAGCAACCAGACGAATTGTCCTCCTCCGATCTTGTCGCCTCCGTGCATTCCTCTTTGTGACCCTCCCTTCCGCCCCGTCGGCTGCTTGCGAAACGATCACGACGACAGCCAGTACGATTTTGTACGCGTGCCTGTTCTCCGGATGGACGACTGAACTTCGACCTCCGCCTCGATCTGCGGAAACCAACGGTTCCACTCATCCCGGACAGAACGCCACTTTTGCGGATTAGACCCGACGGAAAACGTCCGAAAACCCGAACACGTCGGCCGGAAGACGCTGGGCCGTACGGACGGCGTCGCGGATGAACGATTCGGTTGTTTCGCTCCACTGTTGTTCCAGCTGTCGGATCGCCTCAGGGCGGTCCAGGCTGAAGTCGCAATGCGATTCGCTGATGTTGCCTTCCTGTTCGACCGCGATGCGGACGACCGGTTTTTCTCCCCGAAAACGGCCGCTGACTCGGGTGGAGGAACGAAGAATCGTGACGACGGTCGGCTTTTTTTCGATTTCCGCATTCGAGCCCGACGACGCCGCCTCGGATTTCGCCCAGAATCGCGACAATACCCCTCGCGGCGTCGCCGTCGGCCCATTCGTGCAGCCGGCTGTCTTTAAACAGTGCGATACCGTCGAGTACAAGCCGCGACGAACTTCGCGTCTCGAAATTGTTGCGCTGAATCGTTCCCGACTTCGGGTCGCCAAGAACGCGAACACCGGCGAGGACAGGCTCTCTGTGCGGGTTTTCCAAAAAATTTATAATTTGAATAACAGAATAATCCAGCGTTTCCCCCCACAGCTTGCTCGAAAATTTTAAATTTCCCACGAGCGCCGCCGCGGGAATTCGTTCGATCTGCGTCAGCTGACTGATGACCGTTGACGCGTCGGCGTCCCGCGCGACGATCATCTTCGAATTGAGCCGAATTTCGTTCGACCGGTCGAGAAAATCGAACAAATCGCGAATGCCTCGTCTGGCCTGATTTTCGCCGATGACGACCAAACGCATGTGGGCGAAATAAAGCCTTCGCGGAATTTTGCGCGAAGCGCGGCGAATCGCTTCAAACAGCGTACTTCCTTCCGAATCGAGCACGACGACCGGCGTCGATTTTCCCCCTGCGGCCCCCCCTCCGGCCGTCGAACTGCCCGCCACCTCGTCGGCGTTGACGACCTGAAACGTCACGCGGTAACGCCCCGCGTTCTCCTCAGCGTCGATGCCCATCGCCGAAACGAACGCCAGATCGTTGAGTTCCCTGCGGTCCCAACAGCCCGAACAAAACAACAGCAAAACGGCGATCGAACAAACCGTCGTGATTAGGCGCATCCGTCATTCCCCGCCTCGCCGCGAGCCGCCGGCTTTTCCGAACAGCGGAAACGGCCAACGAAAGACGGAATCTTTCTGCTCGGACCGACGAAACGGTGCAATCGGCGACAAATACGGCACGCCGAACGAACGCAAGGAACAGACGTGAGCAACTAAAAAAATACACCCCATGGCCAAACCGTAAAACCCGAACGACGTCGCCAGCACCATCAGCCCGAATCGGAGGACGCGGGCGGTCAGCGCCAAATTGTAAGCCGGCGTTGAAAAGCTGGCGATCCCCGTTATGGCGACGGTGATCATCATCGCGGGCGAGACGATGCCCGCCTGAACGGCGGCCTGGCCGAGTACGATCGGTCCGACGATCGATACAGCCTGACCGATGGCGCGCGGCATCCGCAAACCCGCTTCCCGCAAGATTTCAAAGCAGATCTCCATAATCAAAGCTTCAACGAATACGGGAAACGGCACGCCTTCCCGCGCCGCCGCCAGTTTCAGAAGCAACGTCGTCGGAATCATTTCGTGATGATAGCTGACGAGCGCGATGTAAAACGACGGCACCAGCATCGAAATCACGAAACTGGCGTACCTGAGCAGCCGGATGAGCGACGCGACGTCGTAACGCTGGTAGTAGTCCTCGACGGACTGGAAAAATTGCGGCAACACCGTCGGCACGATCAGCGCAAACGGCGTGCCGTCGACCAGAATCGCGACGCGGCCTTCCAGCAGATTGCCCGCGACGATATCGGGCCGTTCCGTATTGTAGATCATCGGAAACGGCGTCGTGGTCCGATCCTGAATCCATTCTTCGATGTAGGCGGATTCCAGCACGATGTCAGCGCGAACGGCATCGAGCCGGCTTTTCACTTCCCGAACGAGGTTGTCGTCGGCCCGGCCGCGGACATACATCATCGCGACGTCGGTTTTGGTTGTACGGCCGATTTTCATAACTTCCATCCAAAGGTTCGGGTTTTTGATCCGCCGCCGCACAAGCGAAACGTTGATCCCGAGCGTTTCGGTAAAACTGTCTTTCGGGCCGCGCGTCGCGACCTGGTTCGTCGGCTCCTCGACATTGCGCGTCTTGCCGCCGCGCGTGTTGCCGCAGATCGCCTCCGGCACGCCGTCGATCAGCAGCACCGTTTCGCCGGCCAGTAAAGCGAGCATCAGTTCGTTCCATTCCGACACTGTCTTGATGTCGACGACGGACAACGCCCGTTCCCGTACAGTTTGAAACCACGCCTTCGACGACCCGACGCCGTCCGTTCTGAACGACCATTGCACGAAATCGCCGACCATATGCTTGTCGGCCAGACCGTCGACGTAAACCGCCGCCGCCTTCAGCTTCCGGTCAGGGCAGTCGAACAGACGGACGACGACGTCCGGGCTGTGCCCGGTTTCGTTCCGAATGCGCTCGACATTCGCGTGAAGAACGGTGGATAGACGCGTATCGTCCGGCTTCGGAGAGGACTTCAAGAAATCGAAAAATCCCATGGCTTTTTCATCTCCTTTGTCCGTCTTTTACCTCCTGTTCCACATTATTTGAGAAACCGCCGTCGCTTATTCCGCGTTTCTCCCGCCGAAGCTTCCGTCTTGCGGCAGGCTGTGATAGGATGAAAAAGAATCGAGGCGAAAGGGGTCGTGCGCATGAAAGAACAGCCGAAGACGGTGTTGGACGAAATTCTTTCGCACAACCGAGAGTTCGTCCGCTCGAAAGCGTATGAAGCATACCGGACGACGAAATTTCCGGACAAGAAAATGGTCGTCGTCACCTGCATGGACACGCGGCTGA
>Ga0065724_101107_pt1 | contig 12856 bp, 11 predicted proteins | sample TheenrcSG05JP960_FD_59111 | JGI IMG/M metagenome (GOLD analysis project Ga0065724, IMG submission 59111) | Thermophilic enriched microbial communities from mini bioreactor at UC Davis - Sample SG0.5JP960 | ecosystem: Engineered > Solid waste > Grass > Composting > Bioreactor | place: USA... | reverse complement strand
ACAGCCCGAGCCACAGCGGCAGCGTCGGGATGTGCCCCAAGAACTCGATCACGCGCTGGATCAAGAGGTCGACGGTGCCGGAGTAGTAGCCCGATATGCCGCCCAGCAGGATGCCGAGGAAGGTGCTGAGGGCCACGCCCACCAGGCCTATCGAGAGGGACACCTGGCTGCCGTAGATCAGCCGGCTGAAGAGGTCGCGTCCCGCCCTATCGGCTCCCAGCAGGTACATGGGCGCCCCCCGCTCCAGGGGCCCTATGAGGTGGACGTCGGACCTCACCAGCCCCAGCAGCGTGTACGGATAGCCCCGGACGAAGAACCCCACCCGGATCTTCCGCGACGGGTCCACCACGAACTCCCGCTCCAGGGAATCCGGGTTGATGCGCACCCTGTAGCCCTCCACGTAGGGGCTGAACCTGAGGCCGCCCTGGGAGGTGTCGAACAGGTGCAGCCGCTGCGGGGGCGCGTAGGTGTACTGCGCGCTGTAGGCGTCCGGAGGGAAGGGGGCGATGAACGGCGCGAAGATCGCCACGAGGTACAGCGCGACCACCATCACCAGCCCCACCACCGCCAGCGGGCTCTGCCTGTAGCGCCACCACACCAGCTTCCACTGCGAGGCCACGTAGATCCTGGCCTCGGCCTCCTCCGAGGGGCGCTCGGGGCCCACGGCGACCGCGGGGTCTGTGGCGTAGGGGCTGGGCGTGCCCTGCGCGTCCCGGGATCCTCCCCGAACCCAAGGTGTCGGCCACCACCTGTTGGCTCTACGCTTCATACCCATCTCCTCCCGTCAACGTTCGTACCTGATGCGTGGGTCCACCCAGGCCAGCACCAGATCGGACAGCAGCACCCCGATCACGGCCAGGGTGCTGGTGATGAGGATGATGCTGCCCGCCAGGTACATGTCCTGGGACATCAGCGCGTTCAACAGCAGGGGGCCGGTCGTCGGCAGGCTGAGCACCACGGCCACGATCGTCTCGCCGCCCAGCACCGCGGGCAACAGGCCACCTATCCCGCTGATGAAGGGGTTGATCGCTATCCTGGTGGGGTACTTCAGGATCAGCCGGGGCTCGCTGAGCCCCTTGGCCCTCGCGGTCAACACGTAGGGCTTGTGCAGCTCGTCCAGCAGGTTGGCGCGCATGATCCTGGTGAGGGAGGCCACGCCGTTGGTGCCCAGGATGATCATCGGTATCCAGATGTGCTTGAGCAGGTCCCAGGCCTTGGCCAGGCTCCAGGGGGCGTCCACGAACTGGGGGGAGAACAGCCCGCCCACGCTCTGGTTGAAGAAGGCGAACATCACGTACATGAGCACCAGCGCCAGCATGAAGTCGGGCGTGGCCAGCCCGATGAAGCCGAAGGCGGCCGTGAGGTAGTCTCCCCAGGAGTACTTGCGGACCGCGGCGTAGATGCCGAGCGGCAGGGCCACCGCCCACACGAACAGGATGGAGCTGTAGGAGAGCAGCGCCGTCAGGAAGACCCGCTGGCCTAGCAGCTCGCTCACGGGCCGGTTCCACTGGAAGGAGTATCCGAAGTCCCCGTGCAGCAGGATGTTGCCCATCCAGCGCAGGTACTGCTCGTACACGGGCAGGTCCAGGCCGTACCTCTCCCGCAGCCGCGCCAGCTCCGCCGGGTCTATCGTCTCCCCCTGCGCGGCGGCGGCGGTGATCATGGACGTCAGGTAGTCGCCCGGAGGCAGTTGGATGATCACGAAGGACACGATCGAGATCGCCACGAGCGTCGGGATCATCAACACCACGCGCCGGATGATGTAGCTCAACATGGGTCACACCTCCCCCTACTGCTCTTCGGTCCAGTACTGAGGCGGGTTGGTGGGCGCGGGGTTGGGGTACAGCCAGGCGTTGAGCATCCTGGAGGGGACGTTGTGGAAGGTGTCCTTGACTATCCCGTAGCTGTTGGCGGGCAGGCTGATCCCCATGACCCAGAACTGCTCGCGAGCTATCTGTAGGATCTGCCGCATCAGGTCGGCCTGCCGGTTGGGGTCGGCAGTCGCCCTGATCTGGTTGTAGAGCTCCATCTGCCGACGGGCGGGCGCGGGCGGCTTGATCGCCTGCGGAGACTTTGGGTCCTGGAACCAGATGGCCCACGGGATAGCGAAGTTCGACTCGTTGCTGAACGGGAAGTACCACCGGCACTCGAGCAGCACCTCCAGGCCGCCGTCGCCGCCCCAGATGGAGGCCTCGGGCAGGTTACCATCCTTGCGGGTATAGAAGATATCTCGGTTCTCCGACTTGATGTTGATCGTGATCCCCACCTGCGCCCAGTACTTCTTGACCATCTCCATCATGTCCACCCACTGGGGGTTGTAATCGGATGCCACCTCGACGCTGAAGGTGAAGGGCTTGCCGTCGGGCCCAGCCTGCGACCGCGGCCGTCCTTGCGGGGCAGCACCTTATCCAGGTAGGCGTTGGCCTTCTCCGGGTCGTGCTCCGTGTACTGCTTGGCCATCGCCTCGTCGAAGAAGGGCGACTCCCTGCGCGGGGCCGCCTGCCAGGGCTCTCCCTGGGAGACGTACAGCACGTCTATGATCTCCTGCCGGTTGATGGCGTGGGACAGCCCGATGCGGAAGTTCACGTCGTTGAACACCTGCCGCAGCGTCTTGTTGCGGGTGGTGAGGTTGAGCGCGATGATCGCGGTGTTCATGGAGCTGGGGACCTCGTCCACGAAGTGGAAGCCGCCCTTCTGCTGGTTCCTGTAGAACACTGGCTTGTTGGGCAGGGCGTTGATGTGCCTGTCCTGGAAGTCCAGCTCGCCGTTGAGGGCCATCAGCACCATCACCTCGGGCTTCTCCACGAGCCTGTACACCACCCTGTCCAGGTACGGCAGCTGGTTGCCCTCGGGGTCCACCTTCCAATAGTACGGGTTGCGCTCGGCGACGAACTGGGTGGTGCTCTCGGCCCCGTAGGCCGACCTGTACCTCCAGGCGTACAGCACGGGCTTGTCCGGGTTGGAGTAGGCGGTGGCCATGAGGTTGAAGAGGTCGACCCAGGTGTTCAGCTTGCGCTTCTTCACCTCCTGGGACACCTGCGGGTTGTACTTCTTGTGGAACTGTTTCATGTAATGGGCTGGGTAGTTGGTGAAGGTCGACCCTGAAGGGGTGGCCAGGTTCTGCAGGAAGAGGCCGTTGGGCACTGCGAACTGGAAGGATACCGTGTAATCGTCCAGCTTGACGACCTTCATCGGCTTGCCCCCGACGTTGAGCCACGTGGGTTGGGCGGGGGTGATCTCCGGGTTGGAGTACACGTCCTCGTACCAGAACAGGAGGTCGTCGGCCGTGAAGGGGTGCCCGTCGGACCACCGGAGCCCCTCGCGGAGGTAGAAGACGTACTCCTTCCCCCCGTCGCGGATCTCGAACCTCTCGGCCACGTTGGGCACGATGTCATCGATCGTGAAGGCCTTCACGTCCGGCTTCCAGCTGACCAGGTAGTCGTACTCCACGGTGCGCGTGAGCCAGGCGGTGTCCCCCGACGGCAACAGCACCGTGTGCCAGGCGCCGCCGTACCTGCCGACTCCCTCAACGGGCCGCAGCACCAGCGGATGCTTGGGGAGCCTCTCCTCCACCTTGGGGAGCTTGCCCGCGGCCGACAGCTGCGCGAGGCTCGGAGCCTCGTGGAAGGCCCTGGGTACCTCGGGAGTAGATGGTGCCTCGGGGGGCGAGCTGGTAGCCGGCGAGGGGGAAGCCGGCTGTCCGGAGGGGCTCGCCGCCTCAGTAGGAGGCCCCTCGAACCCCAGCTGGGGAGGTGTGGTCTGCGCGGACGGTCCTCCCGACGAGCCTCCGCAGGCGCTGAGGAGCACGCTGCCGGCGCTGAGCGCCACCAGCCTCAGGAAACGCCTCCTATCCAGGGTATCTGGACGCAAGCTATCCGCACCCGATCCTGCCATCATCGATCCTCCTGCACGATTTTGCATATATTATATATCCCATAGAATATTAATCAAGAGCTGTGGAGGCTATCGGATGCGCATCACTCGATAGCTGATCTCCTCCCTGGGGTCCGCGAAGTCCACCCGCACCAGCCCACACAGGCCTCGGCGGTTCTCAAATCCATAGGGGAGATGCGTCACGCTCTCCACCGGCAGCTGGTAGGCTATGATCACCTCCTCGCGCCCGTGCCTGAGCCTGAGGAGCCCCTCGGAGGCTTCCACCTCGGTGCTGACGCCCGTACCAGGCTCCCTCACGTACGGCACCAACAGCGTCTTGTGGTCCACTTGTCCCGACGTGGACTCCCGGCACCAGGCGCCCTCGGGCGTGAGGCGGGCCCACAGGACGTAGCGGTAGTGCTCCCCCCTGGGCCAGGCTTCCACCACGAGAGCGTCCTGGCCATCGTACCTGGGCCCGCTTGATAGCAGGTCGGCCTGCGCCATGACCTGCAGCTCTGCCCGTCCCGGCTCTCTCCGCCTGGCCATGCCCAGGTTGTACAGCGCGCCGCTGCCCAGGTGCCTGACGCTGGAGGCGAACTGCAGATACCGGCCCGGCCCGAACGTGAGGTCGACTATGCCGAACGCGTCGTAACCGCGCGCGGGCCACGCGTTCAGGTGCAAGCTGTAGCCGTGCGCGTGCAGCACGCCCCGCAGCACGGGCAAGCCCTCCACTCGGCGCCGCGGTGCCCGGTCGGGGACATCGCCGAGAGGCGCCTCGTCGAACCCTCGCAGGACGGCGCTCGCCAGCATCGCCAGGGCCAGGGAGCCGTAGTGGGCATCCGCCGTGTACGTCTCGTACCCCACCCTCCAGGCCGGCGGCAGGCAGTTCTCCACGGGGCTCAGGGTGCCGTCTGCCCTCATCCAGCGGGCCAGCGAGGCCAGCGCGAGCCTGGCGTGCTGCCAGGCTGTCCCTGCGCACTCGGACTCGCCGCGGCGGCGCAGCCACTGCGCGGCGCCCACGAAGTAGGCCACCTGTGCCGCCACGGTCCACGTCTGGCCGGTGCTGCGGTGCGCGGAGGCCAGGGAGCCGTCCGACAACTGCACGGCCAGGCTGCGCTCCAGTCCCCTCTCCAGCAGCTGCTCCAGCTCGGTCTCCCACCGGCCTTTGTAACCCTCGAGCAGCAGCTCCAGCAGGTGATAGCGCGTGAACAGGTCGTAGGAGTTGGGGTGCCCCGGCTCCTGGTAGAAACCCAGCTCAGGCAGCACCCTGCCCGCGAAGAACTCGGCCAGCCAGGCATCGAAGCGCTCGAGGCTCGTGGGCGACAGCCCGGCCCTCATCCTGAGCCACTCGCCGCTCAACCACACGGCAGCCCAGTTGGAGGGAGGCCTCGACCGAAAGCAGGCCTCCGGATCGACCCCGGAGATAGCCTGGCCTATCTCCTGGCTCGGGAGCGCTCCAAGCTCCCGCAGCAGCAGATAGGTGCGCAAGATCGGCGGCCAGAAGAAGTCGCGATGGCTCGTCCTGGCCACGCTCCCCGTCTCACGGCTAAAGGCTGACGGGTGGGGTGCCTCCCCGGGGCTAGCCACATGCTCCAGGGACGCCCTGAGCCCCAGCAGCGCTCGGTGGGCCAACTCCCGGCGGCGACGCGGCACGAGTCGCGCCAGGGCGGCGTTGCAGAAGGCGTAGTAGGGCGTGGAGTACTGGGTGGGCTCGCCGAACACGGGATCGACCAACTGCCCCGAGGAGGTCAGCCAACGCTCGTACCCCTCGACGCCGGCAAGCAGCAGCTCCAGTGCAGTGTAGCGTTGCGGCACCAGCAACCCTCCTTGTGCAACTTCCTGCTAAGTCCCGAGGACATGGTATTTAGATATATAATATCTCATATAGGAGGTCGATATGCTCAATTACAACCCTCGAGAGGTCGAGCTGGCGCTGCTGGCTGCGGGAGAGGACTGGCCGTTCCCACAGGCCTCCGACAGGTCGGCGTGGGAGGCCGTGGAGACATCGATCGCGGACTACGTCCTGGAGGCGGCGGAGGAGGCGGCCGCGGCGCCGATACCGCCCTTGCCAGCTACCTTGTACCTGGAGTTCAAGCGGGTGGGGACCCGCGAGGGCTACGAGTCGGCGGCCAACGAGAGGCGCCGCAGGTTGGCCTTGCTGGCCGTGGCCGAGTGCTTGGAGGGCAGGGGGAGGTTCCTGGACCCGCTGCTGGACCTGGCCTGGGCGATCTGTGAGGAGAGCAGCTGGTGTTGGCCAGCGCACCAGGTGGAGCTGGCGGAACCAGGTCGACCGGTGATAGACCTGAGCGCCGCGATGACCGCGCTGTCGTTGGCGGAGCTGGTCGCCCTGCTCGGCGACCGGCTGGCTCCCGTAGTGGGGCGCAGGATACGACACGAGGCGGCTCGCAGGTGCTTCGACCCCTACCTCTACAGGCACGATCACTGGTGGCTCTTCAGCGCGGGTGGACGCCAGCTCAACAACTGGACAGCGGTCTGCAACGCCGGGGTGGTCGGGGCGGCGATCTACCTAGAACAGGATCCTGGGCGCCTCGCCGAGATGATAGCCCGCGCGGCGAGATCGCTGCAGGACTACTTGGCTACCTTCGACCCTGATGGGGGCAGTTCCGAAGGTCCCGGATACTGGTCCTACGGCTTTGGCTACTACACGCTCTTGGCCGATCTGGTGGAGCGCCGCACAGGAGGTAGGGTGAGCTTCTTCGAGGCCCCAGGGATCGGCGAGATAGCGCGCTATCCACTGCGCGTCACGCTGAGCCCGGGCAACTACGCCAACTTCTCAGACTGCGATAGGTACCAGCGCCTAGTACCTGCGCACCTGGCCGTACCTGGCTCGCAGGCTGCAGGTGCCCGAGCTCATGTCCCTGGCGCAGCTGGAGCGCGAGCTGGGCGGGCAGCTCGGTCCCAGGCACGAGCTGCCCTGGCTGCTCAGGTCCATCTGGTGGGCCCCGGACGAGGGGCTCCACCCTGCCCTGCGGCTCAGCAAGCACGACTGGTTCCGCGGGATGCACTGGATGATCGCCCGGTTCGATCCAAGCGATCCCGAAGCGCTCGTGCTGGCTGCCAAGGGCGGCCACAACGGCGAGATGCACAACCAGAACGACGTCGGCACCTTCATCGTGCAGTTGGCCGGCGAGTCGCTGGTGGCCGACATCGGGAGGGGGAGGTACACGCGGGACTACTTCGGGCCTCGCAGGTATGAACACCTGGCGAACTCCTCCCTAGGGCACTCCGTGCCGGTGGTGAACGGCCGCCCGCAGTTGGCCGGGCGCGAGCACGGTGCTGAGCTGCTCGAGCACGTGGCATCCGAGGAGGTGGACGTGCTCCGGCTGGAGCTCAGGGCAGCTTACCCCGAGGAGTGCGGCCTGGAAGCGCTCACCAGGACCATCGCGCTCCATAGGCAGGCACCCAGAGGCTGGGTCGAGCTGCGCGACGAGGCGACCTTCGCTAGGTCCCCGGGCAGCGTGGAGAGCGTCCTGATCACGCTCGGGGAGTGCGCGCTGGAGGCTGAGGGCCGCGTGGTCATCCGTGGCAGCCGGGGCAGCCTGCGGGTGGAGTACGATCCCGACAGGCTGCGCGCCGAGGTGCAGCTCCTGCCGTGGGTCGATCTTGCCGAGGGGCCCAGGGACGTCAGAAGGCTGGTGTTCGCTTCCAAGGCCCAGGCAACGCGGCACGACATCCAGCTGAGGATCTATCCCGCCCAGCACTAGCTGCCCAGGGCGGTCCTGCAGGCGTCGTACAGGCGCCGGTGACAGCGGCGCAATCGAACCTCGGCCTCCTCCAGGTCACCGCGCCGCAGGGCCCGCAGCAGCGCCTCGTACGCCTCCCAGAGCCCGCCGCGGCGGAGGGCGGCTATCAGTTGGGGGCACCAGTAGCCGGCCCTCTGCAACCTGTCGAGCATCGCCAGTCCCACGCTCACCATGGTGGGCATACGGGTGGCCGCCAACAGGCGCGCGTGGTAGCTCCGGTGCAGCTCCCACCACTCCTCATCTCCCAGTCCTGCCGGCTGCGCTAGCCGCAGCACGACCTCCTGCAGCTCGCCCAGCCGGTCCGCAGGCCGCGGAGGAAGCCAACCGCCCAGGGCCTTGACCTCGAGCATCTCCAGCATGGACAGGGCCTCCTCTAGGCTCTTCAGGCTGATGGGTGCAACCACTACGCCCACGTCGGGGCGATGCTCCACCAGCCCCTCCGCTTGCAGCCGCCACAGTGCCTCCCTCACCGGTATCGGGCTTACGCCCAGCCTGCTGGCGATGGACGCTATGCCCAGCCTCTGGCCGGGCTGCAGCTGGCACCGGAGTATCGCCGAGCGCAGGGTGTTGTAGGCGTACTCTTGCTTGGTCTCTGGCTGCTCTGCTACACGCACCATCACGGGCACCTCCCATTCGCCGTGGCCGGGAGATCTCCTCTCATCCTGGCCAGCGAGCGGCAAATCCTCTCAGCTGATAGCCCGGCGCACGTCGGCCTCCGAGCGGGTCATCGTTCGCCAGCGCTCGAAGGAGATCTCGTGCCGGAGGGGCTCGCCGCGGACGAACCTCAGGACGTCCTCCACCACCGCCTCCGTCATGGCTGCGCCCGCAGGCACCCCCGCCAGGTGAGGCTGCAGCACGACGTTGTCCAGTCCCCTCAAGGGGCTATCGAGGGGCAGGGGCTCGACCTCGAAGACGTCCAGCACAGCCGACAGCCGGCCGCTCACGAGCTCCCTCTCCAGCGCAGCCTGCTCGATGATGGCGCCCCTAGCGGTGTTGATGAGCAGCGCACCATCCGGCATAAGGGCTAAGCGGTCAGCATCCAGCATGTGGTAGGTGTCCTTGGTCAGGGATGCGTGCACCGAGAGGACCTCCGCCCACGACAGCACCTCCTCGAGCGAGGTCGCTCGTTGCACCCAATCCGCGTACGCAGCGGGCAGCGCGCGCACCCAGGGATCGAACACGAGGACGCTCACCCCGAATGGGCGCAGCAGCTCCAAGAGGTGCCGAGCCACCGCGCCAAAGCCTATCAGCCCCACCCGTCGACCGAACAGGCTGCGGGGGATCAATTCGTCCGTGGGCGTGCGCCAGCGCTTGCCACCCTTGAGGTCGGCATCGAATGCGGGCACGCGGCGCAGCCCCGCCAGGATGTAGGCCAACGTGCCCTCGGCCACGTACCTCGCCAGCACCTCGTTGGCGCTGCACACCGCTATGCCGCGCTCGTACACGGCGGGCGTAACCAACGAGCCCACGCTCCCGGCGGCGTGGGCTATGAGCCGCAGCGAGTGGGCATGAGCCAACACCGCGGCGGTGAACTTAGGAGCGCCCCAATGGGTCACGCACACCTCCACGTCAGCCAACAGCCTCGCCAGTTCTCCGGCCGTCAGAGGCCTCCCGGTCTCGTTCCAGATGACTCCCCCTATGCCCTCCAGGGTCCTCACCAGGGGCGGGGGAAAATAGACCTCTCTCAACCACCCCTCCTGCAAGGTAATCAACACCCTCATCGCTACCCCTCCTGTCACCAGATAGGCCAAAGTGGGATATTGCAGGCAAGCCTTAGTATATATTATATACAAACGGACGACTCGATAACGTCGCAACAAGGAGGTAAAGCATGTACCTACGTGAGCAGGTGTCGCGGAGGCAGGTGCTGAGGATGTTGGGTGGCCTAGCGCTCGCGGCTGCCGTCCCCCGAGCAGGCCAGCGGCAGGCAGCGGCAGAGGCCCGGGATGCGCTCATCACCAACGGCAGGGCGTGGGTGGACGCGCGCGGAGAGGTTATCCAGGCCCACGGCGGCTCCGTCCTCCGTGCGGGCTCCAGATATTACTGGTTCGGCGAAGATAGGCGCGAGGATGCTAGAGGGCTGATAGCCTGTTACGCATCCGACGACCTGGTGCACTGGGATTTTAGGGGGCACATGCTCGCCCCAGGGGATCACCCCGAGCTGGAGGCTTGCAAGCTTGAGAGACCGAAGGTGATCTACAATCCCAGAACGCGACAGTTCGTGATGTGGATGCACTACGAGAACGCCGTGGACTACTCCCTGGCGAGAACGGCGGTGGCCATCAGCCGGCAGCCAGATGGGCCTTATACCTACCTTGGGAGCTTCCGCCCCCTGGGTAATGAATCGCGTGACATGACCGTCTTTCAGGACGAGGACGGCACTGCATACCTCGTGTCGGCGTCCAACAAGCTGGGAGGGGCCAACGACACGCTCGCCGTCTACAGGTTGACCGAGGACTACCTGCAGGTCGCGGCCTTCGAGGTGTGGCTCTTCGAGGGGCAGTACAGGGAAGCTCCTGCGGTGGTCAAGCACCGGGGCATCTACTTCCTGTTCACGTCGCAGGCTGCTGGCTGGTACCCCAGTCAGGCTGCCTACGCCACAGCTCGGTCGATGTCAGGCCCATGGTCGCCCCTTGCACCCCTCGGCAACCCCTCGACCTTCAACTCGCAGGGCACCTACGTGCTGCCCGTTGGGCCCCGGCATCACAGGGCTTACATCTTCATGGCGGATCGCTGGCATCCAGGTGATCTGTCCACATCCCAGTACATCTGGCTGCCGCTGCACTTGGATGGGGTGAATGGGACAGCGCGGCTGGAGTGGTACAGCACCTGGTGCGTGGACGCGCGCTCCGGCAGGCTAGAACTGCCTCCTCGCACTAACCTGGCTGCCGGCAGGGCCGCGACGGCCAGCTCGACCGGTGCCGGCTCATCCCCCCGCAACGCCAACGACGAGCAGTACCAAACCCGATGGGTGGCCGCGAACAACAGCTGGCCGGCATGGTGGCAGGTGGATCTGGGTCGCGTGCTGGAGGTAAGGGAGGTGGATATCTCCTGGTACATGGTGAAGGGCTCCGAGGGCTATTACAAGTACAAGATCCATTACAGCCTGGACGGCGACAGCTGGCGCACGATCGATAGGACGGACAACACGGACTACGGCTTCACCGCAGACCGTACCAGCTTCTCGGCCAGGTACGTCAGGGTGGAGTTGGTGACAGCCGTGCTGCACAACAACCCCTACAACTGGTACACGCCATCCCTGTACGAGGTGAAGCTCTGGGGCTAGCAGGAGCCCCAAAAGCGCACCGCACGGCCGACCGCCATGGCAGGGAGATGTGAGCCGGTGCAAGCCTGGTTGCTGGGGAGAACTCCTCTCCCTGGATGTAGCCCAGCAGCTGCAGCGTCGTCATCAGGCCATCACTGAGGACCCCCTAGAGCGTTCGATCGCGAACACAGCTGGCCTTCTGCGCCACCTCGCGGGTGCCATCCAGGGCTGCCTGCTAGCCATGCGATCGCGCCAGCTACAGCCGCGGCTAGATCGGTTTGCCAGCGGGTCGGTGCGGGGCCTTTTACACCCAACCCCAGGCTGGACAGCAGCGTGAGCACGATGGCGCCCACCACCGTCCCCCAGTAGCTGCCCTGCCCGCCGGCGAGCGCGGTGCCCCCGACGACGACCGCCGCCACCGACGGCAGCGTGTAGGGGTCTCCCAGGCTGAGGAACACCTGCTGGGTGTACCCCAGGATCACCACGCCACCCAGGGACGCCGCCAGGCCGCTGAGCGCGTAGGTGGCGACCAACACCGCGTGCACGCGGACGCCGGACAGGGTGGCCACCGTCCGCTGGGTGCCCACCGCGTACAGGTGCTTGCCGTAGCGGGTGCGCGCCAGCAGCAGCGCCACCAGCCCGGCCAGCAGCGCCCACAGCAGCAGCAGCCCAGGCACGGCGCTCACTGGAGTCGGCTCCACGAGCGTTACCAGTGCCGGGGCATCTCGTTCACAAGCTGCCCGAGCATCATCGCCGATATCAGTCCCTCGACCACCAAGGTCATCCTGAGCGTCATCACCAGGAGGCACTCCTAGCTGCGTGGCCTCCAGACCGTTGGCGCTTTATGGCCAGGATGGTTATGCCCGCGCCCCACTCCTTGGTCAGCCGGAACTTCAGGATAGCGCCTAGGATAGCTATGGACCCTACGGACAGGTCGATCCCCTCGCTGCTCGCCAGGATCACCAGCGTCTGCCCGGCGGCGATGATCTCGAGGAAGGCCGCGAGGTGCAGGACGTTGTACACCTGCAGCAGGCTGAGGAATCTAGGCTGCTGCGTCCCACCAGCAGGAACAGCTTATCTCTCCCCGGCCGTGCTATCCTGCAGCTCTCCATAGCCGCAAAGGTCGACCGCGACAGCCGCTACCTAGCTGCCAGCTTGTGCTAGGTGAGCCTGAGGCTCACCCGACGTACTACATCTCCTGAGGCCATCAACCCCCACCCACAGAGGTTGGTTATTCGTTAGTGAATATAACAGCGATGTAGTGCCAAGCACGAGTGCTTGTCAATATTCCTAATAAACGTGGCCGCAACAGGGTGTGGGCTGCAGCCGCAGACGGAATACGGTGCTTGCGTACCATGTCCTACAGGACGCCGAAGAGTTAGTGCATGCGTTCCTTGTCCCGCATGCTGTTGGACCGGCGCTTGGTGATGACCCGCGCCTTGTCTATTAGGGCTGCGAACTCTTCAAGCTGCATGCCTGAAGCGGCGTAGAGGTTCACCATGCGGGACAGCGAGGTCTCCAGTGGTGCCCCATCTCCCATCTTGGCCTAGATCTGTTCCATAAATCCTTGGAGAGCTTTTCGAATATTCGAATCTTTCTTTAGATGTGTATTATTAACCTGAGTATTATTTGGGTGCAAATTTTGCACTTCCAGATGTGACGTTTGTTGCACTTCTTGATGTGCAAATTTGGCACTTCTGGGCTGAGACGTCTGCTCGGTATGGGGGCCAGGGTAGGACCCCAGCCTGGGGAGGATGTACAGGTTGGTTAGCCCAAGGCCGCGGCGGCGGACGATGAGGAGCCCCGCCTCCATCAGCTCCCGAACGTACCTGACGACGGAGCGCCTGCCCACCCCAAGGTCCTCCGCGAGGCGCTGCTGGCCGGGGAAGCAGGAGTTGCCGTGCCAGGCGTAGGATAGGAGCATGACGTAGGTTAGCTTGGCACCTGGTGAGAG
>Ga0065724_111121_pt1 | contig 12860 bp, 11 predicted proteins | sample TheenrcSG05JP960_FD_59111 | JGI IMG/M metagenome (GOLD analysis project Ga0065724, IMG submission 59111) | Thermophilic enriched microbial communities from mini bioreactor at UC Davis - Sample SG0.5JP960 | ecosystem: Engineered > Solid waste > Grass > Composting > Bioreactor | place: USA... | reverse complement strand
GAGAGAGTGCGGTAAAAGTGGGGAATTTTCAACCGGTGATATTGGGGATTTTAACACCGTTTTCTACACAATTCCTCATAGGTACGATCCAAACGCGCTCGCTCGAGGTCATCCACCCCTTCCCTGTCGGTTTCAATTCCTCATAGGTACGATCCAAACCTTCGAACCGACACCCGACATGGTTTCTGCTTCGCTGTTTCAATTCCTCATAGGTACGATCCAAACGGATCGCTACAGCGAATGCTACACCACGCAAGATTAGTTTCAATTCCTCATAGGTACGATCCAAACCTGGATTGGTGGCACGGAGACAAATGTAACCAGCGAGTTTCAATTCCTCATAGGTACGATCCAAACCACATGGGAGGATGATTATCATGGTCAAAGTTATCATGTTTCAATTCCTCATAGGTACGATCCAAACTCCGCTCGAAGTGTAGCGAAGTTCAGGGTCACGGGGTTTCAATTCCTCATAGGTACGATCCAAACCTGGCGGTGATGGAAGGTGAAAAAGATGACTGAACAAGTTTCAATTCCTCATAGGTACGATCCAAACGAAACCACCACCGACATAGAAGCCGCCAACATGACCGAGTTTCAATTCCTCATAGGTGCGATCCATTCTTTACCAGTTCTGTCATTCTATTGTTCAATTCTTCGTTTCAATTCCTCATAGGTACGATCCAAACCTGGTATTGCGTATAATCACAACAACGAGCATATCAGTTTCAATTCCTCATAGGTACGATCCAAACAGACGACCCAAGCGCCACCAAAGACCGTCTTTTGGGCGCGTTTCAATTCCTCATAGGTACGATCCAAACTCTGCTTGTTTTCTTCCAATTGGGCCTCGCGTTCCAGTTTCAATTCCTCATAGGTACGATCCAAACCGCCATCTTCCGCGAGGTCATCCACACCGTCGAGACGATGTTTCAATTCCTCATAGGTACGATCCAAACCTTCCGCGTTTTTTACACGTACAACCCGCCAAAGAGCCGGTTTCAATTCCTCATAGGTACGATCCAAACTAGACTGCCTGCAGTTTCGCCTTCTGAAAGAGCTGTTTCAATTCCTCATAGGTACGATCCAAACGGAAAACCAGTCTGTCCGGATCAATGCCAATTTTTTGGGGTTTCAATTCCTCATAGGTACGATCCAAACTCGGGCTTTTCGTGGCACGCTGAACGCTGAAACCTTTTTCGGTTTCAATTCCTCATAGGTACGATCCAAACCTCGCTCCACGGTCTGAAATACTTGTCCTCTTTATACTTGTTTCAATTCCTCATAGGTACGATCCAAACCGAGGAGGAGAAATTTACCATGGCCAAGAAAACAACGACGTTTCAATTCCTCATAGGTACGATCCAAACCAACAACCGCAAGTCACTTTGATCTTCACCCGCATGTGTTTCAATTCCTCATAGGTACGATCCAAACATGCGTTCCACAACGGGGATATAAAGAGCGACCTGTGGATGTTTCAATTCCTCATAGGTACGATCCAAACGGGTCTCCTCACAGGCCGTCCTGGAAGCGGCGAAGGAGTTTCAATTCCTCATAGGTACGATCCAAACAGGTGATGGATTACATCAGCGTTCCGCCTCTGAAAGACTTGTTTCAATTCCTCATAGGTACGATCCAAACGTGCCACCAGTTCCATTTGCATCGCACATTCCCCCTCAAAAGTTTCAATTCCTCATAGGTACGATCCAAACTAATGACCGAGCGGATCGGCAGATTGCCGACGAACTCGATGTTTCAATTCCTCATAGGTACGATCCAAACCCGAGGGGGTGGTGCAGAACGTTGTGGCCGCCGCTGAGGAGTTTCAATTCCTCATAGGTACGATCCAAACCGCACGATCCCGATTTGGTGGCGAGCCTGATCGACAAGAGGTTTCAATTCCTCATAGGTACGATCCAAACGAACCTGAACCGAAACCGAAGTTTGGAGACGATCATGAGGGTTTCAATTCCTCATAGACCCCCATGCCGCTAATGCGGCACCAGCAGATGATGAAAATGGGCGAATGCGGTACAATATTCCTGCGGCTGGTGGAGGGAGGTCGTTGTTTCTTGGTGCTGCGAGCCCGACTCTTAGACGGACCCCAACGACCAGGTGCACCACAGATTGTCGCTCCTTCGGGAAGCACGCGGGATAGAATGGCCCATGTGTGGTCGTTGCACCAGCCCTCAATCGACAAAGCCGCAAGGAGATTGTCCATCATGGATGTCGTCTACAGCCATGTCTGTGGACTGGATGTCCACAAAAAGACGGTCGTGGCCTGCATTATCACGCCGGACGAGAAAGAAATCCGCACATTCTCGACCATGACCGACGATCTGTTGCAGATGGTGGACTGGATCAAGAGCAAAGGTTGCACCCACGCTGCCATGGAAAGCACCGGTTCCTACTGGAAACCCGTCTATAACCTGTTGGAGACGGAAGAGATTCAAACCTTGGTCGTCAATGCGCAGCATATCAAGCATGTTCCCGGACGAAAAACCGATGTGAAGGATGCCGAGTGGATCGCTTCGTTGCTCCGGCATGGATTGCTCCGAGGCAGCTTCATTCCGCCACGTGATCAACGGGAGCTTCGCGAGTTGATCCGATACCGCCGTAGTCTGATCGAGGAGCGGGCACGAGAAGTCAACCGGATTCAGAAAGTGCTGGAAGGCGCCAACATCAAACTGTCGTCGGTAGCCAGCGATATTCTGGGCAAATCGGCGCGTGCGATGATCGAAGCGCTGATAGCCGGTAACGTTGATCCGGAATCCTTGTCGGAGTTGGCACTTCGGCGTCTGAAGAACAAGAAAGCGGATCTCCAGCGCGCGCTCAAAGGACTGATCGGCCCGCACCAACGGTTGATGCTCCAAACCCAACTGCGGCACGTCGATGAACTGGACGCGCTGATTCAACAGTTGGACGAGGAGATCAAGAGGCGGATGCTCCCTTTTGAGGAAGACCTGGAGCGGCTGGACACCATTCCCGGGGTGGCCCGGCGGACGGCGGAACAAATTGTCGCTGAAACGGGGACCGACATGAGCCGCTTTCCGTCTGCCGCTCATTTGTGTTCGTGGGCGGGGGTGGCTCCAGGGAACAACGAAAGTGCTGGGAAACGAAAGTCCGGGCGAACGACCAAAGGGAATCCGAAGCTTCGGAGCGCTCTCATTGAGGCGGCACGGGCAGCAGTCCGAACGAAACACACGTATCTGTCCAGTCTATATCATCGCATTGCCGCCAGACGAGGGGCCAATCGGGCGGCTGTGGCGGTGGCCCATCGGATCCTGACCATCGTCTACCATCTGCTAAAGGAAAAACAGGTTTACAACGAACTGGGGCCTCATTATTACGAAGAACGCCGGCGTGAACAGATGGCCCGACAAGCGATACGGAAGTTGGAAATGTTAGGATATGACGTTATGGTAAAAGAACGGGAGCAAACCGCATAATCCCCTATCATTTTCCAATTTGAAGCGTTGTAACGGTGGGTTGGCCTTTTTGTGCTTTTTAGCGACTATTATTTTCGGGATAGGTACGATCCAAACATGAAAATTCCCGGCCGCCGGTCAAAGTCGCGGAAATTACGTTTCAATTCCTCATAGGTACGATCCAAACCGGAGGGCTATAACTGGGAGCGGGTTCCGTTTGTGTGCTTGTTTCAATTCCTCATAGGTACGATCCAAACTGGATTCGAGATATCCGCCAAGTGTTTTGTCCCGGTTTCAATTCCTCATAGGTACGATCCAAACCCCAAAAGCCCGCATAAATAAAACATTCATAAGTTGCTGTACCAAACGATTTATTTCATCCTTAAACACTATAGTAGCCAACAAACCCCATCAATACAATATTTTTCAGCGCATGGGTTTGTCGTCGACCCCCCGGTTTTTTTGCACAACCGGAGGTTGACGACAAATTAACATTTATTAACTTTCAAACGAAGATCCCGACGTTTCCTTTCTCTACGCCGATAATTTCTCGGCTGCTGTATTTTTGGGTTCGCCAAGTATACAGGATGAGAGAATCCTCCTGCAAGTTCATGACGCGTTTCATCTCTGCCTTCAGCTTCTTCAGGTTGACTTCGCTGATTTCACCTTCAAATACGGAGTTTTGCACCCAGTTCAAATATTTGCGGCATGTTTTCAATGCCCGGGCTACCCGCTTCTCCCCTACATCGTAAACAAGTACCACAAACATGGCGACCGGTCACCCCGCTTTCTCCGAAAAGGCTCTGTCCCAGGGATGTCACCATAATGCCTCAAATGGCTCGTATTCCTTTTCTCCCATCAGATGCTTCTCCAATTTGTAGAGTTCCAGCCTGACAAGACGTCTGTAACTGACATCCCGACCCAACGCACGGTGTTTGATTGTCGTCTTGAGCCGTTCTTCCCATTCCTTCAAAAACACTTTCCGCCCTGCATCCGTTAAAAGCAGACCGCCGCTCTCCCGGACAAAATGCGATTTGGTCAGCATCCCCTGTCCGACCACTTTGAAAATGGTACGGTCGACCAGCACCGGTTTGAAAATTTCGGCGACATCCAGGTTCAGCGTAAAGCGGCGAAAATTGGTGGCGTGCAGGTATCCGATGCGGGGATCCAGATGTGTCTGGTAAATTTCGCTAAGCACCAACGTATACAGCAGCGAGTTGCCAAAGCTGATCAGGGCGTTGAGTTCATTTTGCGGCGGTCGTTTGCTTCTTTTGTCAAATGTGAAATCCGGTTTCCCCAAGATCATATCAAAAGAGGAATAATACGCTTCCCGCATGTGGCCTTCGCAGGCCATGAGGGAGGGGATGTCGGGTTGCCCGGCCACCTCTTCCAGGCGCGCCTCGACCGTGTCCAGCGCCGATTGAACCTCTTTTCCTCTGCCCCGATAATACTTCAGCACGCGAAGCATGTTTTTCCCGGCGCCGGCCACGAATCGTTTCGCCAATTCCAGCCGGGATCTTTCATTCAGGTAGTGTTCCGCCTGTTTGAGAATCATGTAGCCCGAATTGTAATGTTCGCGCGGATAGTAACTCCCAGTGTAATAACCAAAATAGTTGAAGAAATGAAGGATGATCTCCTTCTGCGTGCAAAACTCCAGCACCGCTTTGTTCAGCGTCACTTCCCCAAACAGCATCAATTCCTGGGTGTCTTCCACCGGGATGAACTGCTTGCCTTCTTCCGTTTCAAAAAGGAGCGTATTGTCCTTCCGCTTCAACTCGCCGCTGCTGAGCACATATTTCGTTTTTCGCATTGCTCATGTCCCCTTGCAATCAACTGCCCATTTTGGATCTTCCGCCCCGCGTCAGGCCCAGCAAAATTCACGATAGGCGCATTTTCCACAGTACCGGATTTTCTCGGCTTTGGGCGGTCGTTCGGAAGCGACGATGCGGCGAATGTCCCGTACCGCCCGCTGCAGTTCCCGAATTGATTCTTCGTTCAGCGTCACGGTTTTGCGCCGTTTTTCTTCCGGGAATCGCAGCTCTCCCGACGCCTCCACACCGGCCTCCTTCAATTGCCACAAGTAGAACATGAGTTGCATGGTCGCGCTTTTTTCGAAGGTGGACGTCTTTTTCACTTCGACGACCAGCAATTGGTCATCTCGTTCCCTTACAATGTCCAGTTTTACATTGTTGAAGGACAGTTCCTTTTTCTCCCGTCCGTAGCGCCATTCGTGAAGGAAACGGCCCCACTCCACATTTTCGTCGTGCTCGTCGGGATTGAGCTGCCGGGCCATGAGCCAGACTTCCCGTTTGCAGATGTAGTAGTACCAAATCAGGGTGCCGTTCACCCCAGCCCATTCGCGATCTACCGTCCGGGCAGCATCCGTCATTGACCATCACCGCCAATTCTGTGCAAACGAAAATGTTCCATCAAATGCATCAGAAAAATTGCGATTCGGGATCATTGCTTCCCAGCCAACCAGTTTCCGTACGGTATCCCCGCGCACCATACAGGCAGGGTATCCGTTGCTCCAGATAATCATCCTTGACCAGTCCTGCGGCCATTTTCGCCGGCACATTGACGACATGGTAATGGAACAAAATCATGAAATTCTTCCGTTCTTCCGTGGATAGGTCTCGCAGCCATTTCCGGTCAAGATAACGTTCATAAATCTCTTCCGCTTTGCTGACACCGAAACGGTCCAGCAGGAGCTTGTAGTGATCCGGTATCCATTTCCGCAGATCATCCGGAACATCCCATGGAACAAAAACCGGAAGCCGAAACGCCTCGTTATCGAATGGTTCAAAGGCGCCCAGAACCGGCCAGTTGCCGGAACAGGCGGCGGCGATGTCCTGCAGGCACGCTTCATAAGTGTTGTGCCGAAACATGTTCCCGTAATACTCTAACAACAATTGCCGGAGACCCGCTTCATCCCACCCATCGCCGTTTCCGCTGGCCAGCAGCTCATCTGTGAATTTTCGCAATGCATCTTGTCGGTAAATGAAGTTTCGCGTGTCGGTCTTTCCGTCCCTCAGAAAAGGCCGGACGATCATGAGGCCCGGCTCGTCCTCCGCATGCCGGTTGAGACGGCCGGCAGCCTGGACGATGGACGGAAGCAAGGCGTTTGCGCGGAATAGATAACGAAAACTGACATCGACACCCGCCTCGATGATCTGGGTGGCCACGACGGTGATGTGTTTCTGCCGATCTTCGAGCATATCACGGATTTCGGAGATCCGGACCTTCTTGTGGAGTGGTGTCATTCCGCCGTGCAACAGACGCAGATGTTCCGCTGGCATTCCGCCTTCTTGCAAGGCTTCATATACCAGCTGGGCATCTCGAATCGTGTTCAGGATGGCGGCTCGGCTCCTCTCTGACCGTTCCAACAGCAATTCCGCCAACTGGTGCTGGTCAATCGGATCGTCCGACCATCTCAACCGATACCGGTTGATCGCCGGTTTCGCGTCCGGGCACAACTCCACGGGCAGGCGCTGCAAACCATATTGCATCGGTGGCATCGTGGCCGAAAGAAAAATCACCTTGAGCCGGAAGAGTTGAGCCGCCGCTTCAAGGGCCGTGAGCAGCAGATTCCAGCCTTCCGGCTTGAATATTTGCGGTTCATCGATGATGATGACGCTGTTGTCGAGCCAGGCGCGCCTGAGCACATGCTGGGCTCGCTCCGGAAACAGCGCTTTGCTGAACTGATGGAAGCTGGTACACACAAGCGGATGCGCCCACGATTCCATCATCAGGGCATTGAAAGCCACTGCAGAAGCCGATTCTTCTTTTTCCTTTGAGCCATCCTGCAATACAGCAAGGGAATGGTGTTCCATGGGGGCGATCCCATAGGCCCGCAGCATGTCCTGCGACGCCTGTTCCAAGATTGACAGATACGGTGCAACATAGATGACTTTGGCGAATGACTCGTTGCGGACGATGTCCAATGCCAGCCGAAGGGACAACAGCGTTTTGCCATAGCCGGTCGGCAGACCAATTGTGACGAAATCCGGCCGGCCCGCTTTCCGGTAACGGTTCAGCGCTTCTTCCTGCACCCGGGAACGCAGCGCCCGCAAGGCCCCCTTGTCGAGACGAGCCAGCAATTGTTCCAACACTTCTGCGGCTTTCTCCGCTGCATCAAGTGTCCAATATGCTTCAGAGATTGGATGGATGCTGAAACGATCAGCGACGATCAACGCCGTCGTAGTCTGTCTCCACTCCTGCAGGGAGCGCATCTGTTTGAGCGGTGTGTCTCCTTGGGATTCCGGGTCCAGTTCTTCGAACACCATGTCTTCCAGCGTTCTGTTTACCAGTCGAATCCATTCGCCCAAATCAGGAGGAATCAGAGGTTCGCCAGCAATATCCGGTAGCTCATTGTGCAAAAAGCGTGTGATGCCTTCCAAATCGAGCCTTTCCCATTCATATTTCTGCAGCCAGGACGGATTCGTTCCAGACTCGATCGGATCCAATCGCCCGTGGTGATCGGCGATATCCCGGGTCATGCGAAGCCAAAGCAGGCGATGCCCGCTCCACAAGTCTTTGGACTTCAGCCATCGATAGGCCAGCCATGAAAAAAGAAAGGCGCCGGCAGCCGCGTGTGCCGGGCCTCTGCGGATGGCGCCTCGACTGAGCACGTAGGCCTGCCAATCCGGATGCGCTTTGTAGATGTCGTGGCACAACCCCGCCAGACGATAGAGCGGAACCAGCCCGGGATCGGGACAACGCAAAGCCAGCAGCTCACCCGCATCCCGCAGATGGTCAGCAAGGGGAAAGGTCTGCTCTCCTTCCGGCGGCCTGGCCACGCACTCGGAAAACGGAATCAGACGAGGCATACGATGTCCTCCCCAAACCGGCAGATCAGGCCATCTTCCTCGGCAATCCCTTTCTTCGGGCGAAAGCGGATCGAACGGCCGGAGCGTTCGTACAAATAATCCACCGAGCGTTCGAACGTGCGGTTTCCCAGATAACGGTGCATGAAACCGCCCGCCCGGCTATAGTTCTTGCCGGGCTCGGGGACGAACGACTCGATGAACCGGGTGGGCACCACCGTGACCGACTCGATCTCTTCCTCCGTTTCGATCCGCTTCACCTCATCCATTTCACCGACCAAGACCGGCTTCGTGATGGCGAATGCGCTGCCGAGATAGGTATGATAGACCGCCTTTTCGCTCTTCAACTGTTCGGCCAATTGACCGGCATGGTGGTCTCCCGCGTAATAGATTCTGTAAGCGGGTGACACGACCAGTTCGATCGACGTCGGACGGTTGAACGTCGAGGAACTGGAATCTTTCCCGAGCATCGACAGCTGCTGGGCCACGATCCTGACCGGGGCAAGCAACGCCAGCCCGACCCGATCCTTCGTGACGAAGTCTTCAATGCCGAGGATGGCACCCACCAGCCCCTTGATCGCCGTTGGGGGCATGAATGGATATGTCAGCTGCGTGTTGGTCGTATCCGGCCGTCGAAAGAACGCCAGATCGCCCCGCACCTCAAACACGACGCCTTTCATGATCATCACCTTACCAGAGCGGCTGGCGATACGGTTCGATATCCCCCTGTACGGCCAAAGCCGAGTTGACCCAAATCCGGCAGCGGGCGATCCGGTCCCGTTCCGCCTGCAGACGTTCGATCAGTGCCGTCACATCCAGTTTGATGTCCTGCAGGGAAGACGGGCGCCTGTCCGCCGCCTTCCAAGCATCTCTTTCCGGAAGCAGCCGGATGAAGTCCTCGAGATACCCGATGCGGTAATGCGGATCATGATATTCGACATGTGCGAGGAACAGCGGCTGCTGCTGGCCCCTGCCTCTCGCCTGGCGATGCTGGGTGCCTTGCCACAGCGCCCGGAGCAGGAGCTCCTGGTCTTCTTCCGTCATGCCGGTCTGCCGCGCGTTGGCGGCATTGATCACCGCCGGCATGGCAAAGACGGCAAACGGCACCGTATAGGTCGTCCAGATCGTGCCCTGGGATTTCGCTTCTTCGCCTTCGCGTGCTCCATCCGAACTCGGCATGACAACGGTCCCCTGCACATACTGGGTATCCACCGGATGCAGGGAGTGCGCCCAACCGAACTGGACGGGACCGGTCAGATGGAAAGAAACCTTTTTCACGGAAAACACGATGCCGAACGTCCTGACATCGAAGCTGTGCTGCAAAAGGACGCCTTTCGGTTCCTTGTCGAATTCTTTCGCCTTGCCGGCATCAGCGGCGATTTTGGCCGCCAGGCTGCCGCGGCCAAGCAATGCGCCCTTTTCATTCTCGATTTGCTGGACGAAGATGAAATGCCGCTTGTCGGGACCGCCATCGGGATACAGCGACAGGACAAAGTCCCGGACATCGCGCTTGATGCTGACATCGCTCAATGAAATTCGTCCGTCTTCCTCGGGGAACAGTCTGCGCGCATCGCTGTCGTTCAGCGGATCCCGGTTGGGAATGCCGTCTTTCACCGATTTCACAAAGACCAGTTCACCATTGCGGATCGTCATTCCAAAATCTCCTCCTTCGATTCCGATTCATTTTGCACATCGTCCTGCGGGACATTGTCCGCCTTCCTGTACATCAGATAACCGGACCAGAACGCACTGACAAATTCGTGACGATACTTGTCCAGCAGACCTTCCCGGGAATAATCCGTGAAGAGCAGCAGTGCTCTGGCCAGGGCGGGGAAAAAGTTCCTGCTGATCTTCAAATCCCGCTGCTCGATCAATTTCTGGAACTCGTTGAGCCCGTCCTGCCATACCATCTGCGGCGTCAATTTGCTGCCGAACTTGAGCAGCCGGGTGCGGACATATTGGCTCCGCGTCTTGGCATAATAGGAGTTTTCGAATTGCTTTGTCAGCAGGCCGCTGACAAATCCCAGTTCCGGCACATCCCAATCCGGCTCACTGTCCCAGTTCCCGGATTCGTAGACGTCCAGCAGCCGTTTCCAGTCCACGCTCCCAATCTCCTTTCCCTCTCCAATGATTTGCTTCTGACATTTCGCGGCAAAATCCAGAAACGCCCAATAAAACAGCAGTTCACGTCTGACATGATGCCAGGCTTGCAGTTTGGCGCCGTCATTGCATTTGCGGGCGGTGGCTTCATGGATCCGTTCCAGTCGGATCGGCTGCCGATGCAGCACCTTCTGCATCATGTCCCAGACATAGCCGGGGCCATAAGCGTTGCCCAGGAGCGCCGGCAGATTCTCCAGCGACGGATGAACGGCTTCATCGGAAATCCCCAAAGCCTTTTTGATGTCCGGCACGACCATGCTTTGCAGTTCCATCAGAATGTCCTGAATTTTCCGAGCCACGCTTGGGATGACGTCCTCGATCATCGCCCGGATGTGCATGTTGCCGCGGGACAAGTCGCCGGAATAATAGAGAATTGTCAGGCGGTATTCATCGCTGCTTTCGGGAATTACGCGATCGAGGCCGGCCAAAAGCCGCAAATGCAGTGCGCTCCTGCTGAGATCTTCCTGCTGGCCCCACTGCCTCAGCATTTTTTTGTATTTCTGAAACTGCTGTTCGGCATCTCCGTCCAGCAGAGGCAGCAGCATCGGAATCCCGTAGATTTGCTCATAGCTTGACGCCCTGATTTTTTGGCGCACGTCCGCATGTATGATTGGCGCGAACATTTCCTTCAGGGTTGCGGATGAAATCGGCACCTGGATTTCTTTCATGAACTGCGTGCCGTAGTAGAAATATTCGTAGGTTTCCGGATCCACCTTGATGCCTTTTGTCCATTCGTCGTCTTTCCAGTAGATGGAGCGGGGCATTTCCCAGGTCGGGGCCAGCCACAACCAAGATTTGTTGTACAGCGACACGACCCGTTTCGATCTGCGGTTGGTAAACGTGGAGATTTGGTCCTCCGCCTCGCCCAATTCCGTGGCTTCCCGAACCTTCGCTTCCCGGATCCATTCCAGCACCACGTCGCCATCCAGCGCCATCCACTTTCCCGGATGGATGCCGCTTTCCTGGATCCTCAGTTCCGATGGTCCATCCTCATACCGGCATACAGCCAGCTTCGGATCAAAGATCATCAGAATGCCGAGCTGCTTGTCTTCCTTCAGCCATTTTCCATGTTCGCGTGCCAGCCGGTCGGCTACGCGCATCGCCAATGCCGACAGCGTATCCTGGTTTTCGCCTGAGTACGGGACCGTTTTCAGCAAACGGGGCATCAATACATCTTCGGCGAACTCGCCAGAATTGCCCATCGCCTTGACGTGCGGATCCCACATCAAGTAGCAGGGAAGAGGATAGACGCCCTGGGCGTGGAGCGGATTGCCACCATTCGGAAAATGGAAGGGAAACGCAACCGCCCGTTTCTCATCGACCTGGAACTCCGTTTTGCTGCCCGATCCCGTCATTTGGCCGACTTCCATAAAATGCAAAAAGTCGTTTCGTTCATCGTCCGCCAGTTCCAGGACCCAGACATGCTGGAAGTAATTTTTACAGTTTTCCTGCCCGACATCGGTCAGCCAGCGAATCCGCTCCGTCACGGTCATCGAACTGTTCGCCAACGGCCGTCCGATGCGCACGATTGCTTCCGCCAGCAAGCAGGTTCCTCCTTTCCGGCAAGCAATAAGTTAGAATCCACAATGCTAAATGATTTCAAATGTTCCGAAACCCTGAGATCCTTTCCCACCCAGACAAGAGTTATACGCCAGGCGAAGAAGCCGCGGATCCCCCGTCACCTCATACTCTCCCATCCATCCTTCGATGACGATGCCTCGAAACCGGGTGACCACCTTGTGCCTTTTTTCCACATGAAGTGGTTTGATTGAGAACGGCGACTGCATCAGCTCGTCGTCCATTGGATAGAGGCTGAAATACCTTCGCTTGAGGTTGGCTTCGATCATGGGCGAGAATTGCTCGTGATGAGGGGCGTAGTAGTAGGTGTACTTCACGCCGTTCGGGTGGTTGAGCGTGCTGTAGATGACAATTGGGCTGAGTGCTCGGATGCGGATGACGTCTGGAAATGGATCGGGTTCAGGCAACGTTTCAAATGATTCGAGTTCAATCCGATAGGGACCAATTCGCAAGTCAGCAGAGAGCAACATAGAATGCGCAAACTCTTGAAGAAAACGATCCAACGGGGAGGCCACCAACAGAGAAAAAGGCGGCTTGAACGTGATCGTTTTTTTGGATGGGTTGTACCGGCCGTTTCCCAAAATTCGCGAAAAAGCAAAATGCTTGTACGTCTTGGTCTGAAAGGAATACCCAATCTCATGCAAGAAAGAACGATATTTCTCGTCGTTGATGTTTTTGTATATGAAGCCGATCAAGTACTCCTGATAGTTGATCGGTAGTTCCAGCGGCCCATCCGCGCGTAGATGCAAGAGGATTCTCATACTTCAATACCTTTCATTTTTTTCTTGTATTCGGCATTGATTTGAGTTGAGTCCGTATAATTGTGTAAAAATGCTATACTCCCAAAAATAAGGGGAGCCATATT
>Ga0065724_100180_pt1 | contig 12878 bp, 10 predicted proteins | sample TheenrcSG05JP960_FD_59111 | JGI IMG/M metagenome (GOLD analysis project Ga0065724, IMG submission 59111) | Thermophilic enriched microbial communities from mini bioreactor at UC Davis - Sample SG0.5JP960 | ecosystem: Engineered > Solid waste > Grass > Composting > Bioreactor | place: USA... | reverse complement strand
GGGGTGGCAGTTCGGACACAGCTCGATCCGCAGCACCGGCTTGGTCGAGCCGGTCGTCCAGGTGTTTCCGCACGTGCAAATCACCGTCGCCTGCGGATAGTACTGTGGATGAATACCCTTCTTCATGCCCCGACACTCCCAGCAGCTGCTGGCAGGGTCCGCCCGACCGGCTCCGGGTACACGCTCACGCGCCGCTTGTCTCGCGAAATCGGCTCGAACTTCACGTACCCATCGATCAGCGCGAACAGCGTGAAATCACGCCCCATCCCGACGTTCCGACCGGGGCGGAAGACCGTTCCCCGCTGCCGGACGAGAATGTTGCCAGCGCGCACGAACTGCCCGTCGAACCGCTTGACGCCTAGGCGCTTCGCATGACTGTCGCGCCCGTTCCGCGTCGAACCACCGCCCTTTTTGTGTGCCATCGCTCAGCCCCCTCCGCTCTCACGAGGTCGCACCAGCTTCGATCGCTTCGACCTGCAAGCGGGTGTAGCGCTGCCGGTGCCCGGTCTTGCGGCGATAGCGCGTCTTCGGCTTCATCTTGAAGACGATCAGCTTCGGCCCCTTCACCTGATCGAGCACGCGCGCCACCACGCGTACACCCGGCACGGTCGGTGTACCGACCATCACCGAACCGTCCTGCTCCACCAGCAGGACATCGTCCAGCGTGACCGACTGGCCCGGTTCGACCGGGAGCTTCTCGACTTCGATGATGTCACCGACGCGCACTCGGTACTGTTTGCTTCCGGTTCGGACGACCGCGTACACGTCACGTCCTTTCTCGGATCGCGGGCAAGACACATCGCTCGTGGGTCACGCACCCACAGATGGTAAGCCTAGCGCGAACGCGCCACGCCGTCAAATTAGGACGATGCTGATCTCCCGAGCGAAACCGGCCCGGGATCACCCTGATCCCGGGCCGGAGCGTCCTGACCGCTTCGACTCAGAACCGCACCAGCGGCTGGTCGAAGAGCTGCACCCAGAGGAAGTTCAGGAAGAAGAAGCCGAAGAACAGTGTGTTCCCAACCAGCACCACGTACGACCACCAGCGGAGACGGGCCGGACGCGGCAGGCGCCGGTTCAGATACATGAGCAAGAACGGAAAGACGAGCGCACCGAGATTCGACATGTTGGCGGAGATGAGAATGAGTTCCGTAGGCAGAGCCTGGAAGATNAGGAAACTGATCACAACCAGGAGCACGANCATGAACGGGTANTAGAAGCGGCGCGGATCACCGGCAATCGCCTCCCGGAAGCGGGGGCTCAGGCCGTACAGCGCGTCCGACATGTTGCGGACGAGCGACTCGAAGATACCCAGCTGGGTACTGAACAGGACGAAGAAGCCGACGATGAGTGCCCAGGTGTAGAGAAAGCTACCGTACTCGCGGNTCAGCACGTCCGCTNCGAAGGTCGGCATCGTCGCNTGTGTCGGCTTCTCGATACCGGGGAGATTGGCNAGGTGATACACCAGAAGCGTCGTCAAGTACATGCCGATCAGNGCNCCACCGAAGAAGACGACCCACTGGTCNAGCAGGAGCAGCCGGAACCAGCGCTTCCAGCGTCGCTCGTTCTCCGGCGTATCCGGGAACGTCACACCGCTGGACAAGATCTCTTCTTGTTTTCCACCGACGAGACCNGCGATGAACCCGACACGCGCCCCCATGCCATAGCCATGGTCGCGATAGTAGTTCATGTTGTACCAGTTGAGACCCGACGCCAGCGCCGTGTACCCAGCCAGGCCACCGAGGAGGGTGGCATCGACCCCGGAAGGCGGCAGGGCCGGTGTGAGGATGCCGCGCAGCGCTTCCCACCATGTACCGAAAGGTACGATCACCAGGTTCACGATGAGGAGCGTTACGAGGATGAACCCCACGATCGCCCAGTTGACGAGTTCGAGCGTTCGGGCGATCCTGCGCCCGAACAGGACGATCAGGAAGACGACCACCATGAGCAGGACAGCCAACCAGCGAGCCGCTGTCCGCTCACCGGGCTGGTCGACCAGGTTCCCTGTCAGCAAGACGTAGAGCCCCTCGCCAGCGCCGGCCGCCCAGCCACCCCAGATGTTCGCGAAGTAGACCATGAGCAAGGCGACCGGCACCCACAGCCACCAGCCGGGCGGCACGCGCGCCCAGCCAAGCACCGGCACTTCCCCAGTTGCCATGATGTAGCGGGTGATCTCGACGTTGTAAAAGGTCTGAAGCAACGCCGAAAGCAGAATCACCCAACCGATCCCGACGAACCCGTACTGCGCCACCGCGAGCGGCCCCAGCAACCACTCGCCCGATCCGATGGAAAGACCGAGCGCGATCAGGCTGGGGCCGATGACGAGCGTGATCGCCTCCTTGACGCCGATACGCGGGACTTTGAACACCTCTTCCGGTTCCGGTAGGTCGACCAGCGGAAGAGGCGGACGGCCGGTTCCGAGCTGGACTGCTTCGCGGACCGCACCACCATCACCGACCGTTTGCACGATCTCCCCCTTTCACGAGACCCTGCTTCCCCACAACGAGGGACTCCTGTGAGAGCGACGCACTGCGTTCTCGCGCACTCCCACCTGTGCGCCCCGGACGAGCACAGCCGGGTACGCATTCCTCGGTTCATCAGGACACCTTCACTCTAACCGAGCGCTTGTTCCCTGTCAAGATCCGGCTGGAAGCGTCACGGCAACGCGCGCTTGACACGTGAAGCGGCTTGTGCGATAGTGGCAGCGATAATGGGGAGTCGTTGGGACGCAGCAGGAGGAGGGACAGTGTACCTCCGCATGAGGCACAGGTCCAGGTCGAGGTCTCAGGAGTTCGTCCGCGGCTGGATCGTGTGCTGCATGACGAGGAGGATGCCATGGCTGTCCCGGTTGTCCGCAAGCAGTTCCATCTCCTGACGGACGACGATCTCTCCCCCGAGCAAGCAGTCGCGTTGATCGATTTCGCCGCCCAGCTCAAGGCCCAGCATCGTGCCGGTGAACCGCAGCATCATCTCCTGCGTGGCAAAACCCTCGCCATGATCTTCCAGAAGCCGTCGACGCGCACGCGCGTCGCCTTCGAGGCCGGCATGGCGCAACTGGGAGGCCACGCGCTCTACCTCTCGACCAACGACCTCCAGCTCGGGCGCGGCGAAACGATCGCCGACACGGCGCGCGTCCTCTCGCGCTACGTCGATGCCATCATGGCCCGCGTCTTCCGGCATATCGACGTCGTCGAATTGGCCACCCACGCGACGGTTCCCGTGATCAACGGCCTCTCCGATCTCGCGCATCCGACGCAGGGATTGGCCGACATGCTGACCATCAAAGAGCGGTTCGGCGGCTGGAGCGGTCGGGTGCTCACCTACCTCGGCTGCGCGAACAATATGGCGCACTCGCTCGCCCTCTCCGGTGCCCTCGTCGGACTGTCGGTCCGGATCGCTACCCCACCGAGCTGCCAGCCCGATCCGGCAATCGTCGAGCGCGCGCGCACGATCGCCAACCGGACCGGTGCGACGGTGGAACTCCTGAGCGACCCGCTCGAAGCCGTTCGCGGTGTCGACATCGTCTACACCGATGTCTGGGTCNNNATGGGGCAGAACGTTCCNGANGAGACNCTNCGCGANCTGGAAGCCTACCGCGTGACNCCNGCNNTNATGAGCTGCNGCNGCNCCNCACGCGATCTTCATGCACTGTCTCCCCATGTTCCGCGGACAGGAGGTGACGGCCGAGGTCGCCGATGGACCGCAGTCGGTGATCTACGACCAGGCCGAGAATCGCTTGCACCTGCACAAAGCGCTCTTGGTCGAGCTTCTCAGCGATGCTGGCCCAGGTGTTCTCCGATGAGGGAGTAGGACTCCCAGAGTTGTCCGACCTGTCCAGGCGAGTCTTCGGAAGGAAACGACCATGACCGGCATTACTGGTGCGCCAGCACAGCTTCCGCGCGAGATCGCTGGGTGGGAATGCCTGTGGGAGACGAGCCCGAACCGGCTCGAGCTGGCAGCACGTCGCATCGACCGACGCGCCGCGATGATCGGCCAGGCACTGGCCGGGCGGATCATCGTCCGGCGGGATGGTGTGGGTTGGGCAGTCGAAGCACGCCTCTGGATCCTGGAAGATCCGGCCGAGCACCAGCGTCTCCGGGTCCGGCGCGGGCACGTCTCGACTCCAGGCGACTTGCATGACTTCCTCGTCGACGCTGGCCTCCCGAGGGAACTGGCCATCTCCATCGGTGAGGCCGCGACCGCGCTCCGGTAACGGCGGCCCCCCAGTGCACGAGTGCCCACCGCCCGGCGAACGGCACNGTGCTCGAGATCCCTTTGGCGATCCGTCTTCGGGAAAAGGACGCGCAACGGTGCGCTCGTGATCGACCGTCACGCGACTCCTCTGCGACCCCACACGGACGTTCGACACGGACGACCGGGCGAGTATCGGGACTCGCCCGGTCGTCCTGGTTGCTCACGCTTCCCGCGTGTCGCGAACGACCGCCGCTCGTGCGGGACCGCAGAGGCGACTCGTGTGCAGTGGGGAGNGAGGGATTCGAACCCCCGACGCGCATCAGCGCACCGATTTTACAGACCGGCCCCTTGAACCGCTCGGGCATCTCCCCACGCGGAGGTACCATCGATCCACGCACACTAGTATAACACACAAATTCTGTAAAGTTCAACGCGCCCGAGTCGACCCGCACTCGACCCGGCCGGTGCGTTCCCAGCGCACCGAACCTCGCGCAAAGGACGCCTGCGCTGCGCTTCGGTGCGGAACTGCGACAGCATGCCGCACAGCTTCGCCGCTCACGAGCGTGTCGAGAGGACCAGGCACCCGGCTTGCGCGGCACTGGTCACTGCGGTCATCACTGCCCTCCACTGCTGCACCGGTGAAGCCACCGTCCGGCCCCCTGGCACCGGATATCGGTCGCCGACCGACCGATCGCTTGCATCCCGGAGGAGAGGGTGCGACCATTCCTCGGGAGTACGGGGGCTGTGGTGCGCACGACGCGCGATCTCGTCTTGCCGGTCTATCTGCCGACCATCCTGCTCGCCTTCGGCCAGGGGGTCATGGTACCGGTGCTCCCGCTCTTCCTACGCGAACAGGGAGCCAGCTACTCCGTCACTGGGATCGCCATTGCAGCAGCCTGGGTCGGGACACTCCTCGCCGACGTGCCGGTGGGCACGCTCCTTGGACGTATCGGTCACCGCCGCGCCTTTCTCCTCGGTTGTGTCGTCTACGCCCTGGCGACGCTCGGTGTCGCACTGGCCGGCACCGTGCCGCCACTGCTCATTCTCTTCCGCTTCGTCACGGGTATCGGCATCGCGCTCTGGGGCCTGTCGCGCCACGCCTACCTCGCCACTGTCGTTCCCGTCGAGCAACGCGGGCGTGCCATCGCAGTCTTCGGAGGAATCAATCGCATCGGTTGGTTCCTGGGGCCAGCTCTCGGCGGCTGGATCGGCACGGTCCTGGGGCTCCAGTGGGCGATCGTGGTGACCGCTGTCGTCGCACTCGTCGCGCTGGTCGTCGCGGGAGCGGCCTTCGAGCCGGTCGGTCATGCTGCACCGAGCCGTCACGCTCCGCTCGCCGCGGTCGGTGCTGTGCTGCGGATGCGCTGGCGTGCGCTGGCGAGTGCCGGCACCGCCCAGCTGTTCGGACAGATGCTCCGGCAGACTCGCCAGGTGGCGATCCCGCTCTATGGCGCCGATGCGCTCGGGCTGAGCGCCGCTGCGATCGGCCAGATCATCAGTGTGTCCGCTCTCATCGACATGGGCCTCTTCTGGCCAGCTGGCTGGATCATGGACCGGTGGGGCCGGAAGGCCGCAGCGGTTCCCTCGTTCCTGCTGCTCGGCCTGGGAATGGCACTCGTTCCGCTCACCTCGAGCTACACCGAGCTCTTGCTCGTCGGTCTCGTGATCGGTTTCGCGAACGGGCTCGGCTCGGGGACGATGATGACGCTCGGGGCCGACCTGGCACCTCCCGGGCGCACCGGCGAGTTCCTCGGTCTCTGGCGGCTGATCGGCGACGGAGGACAAGCGGTCGCCCCGCTCGCTGTCGGCTTCGTTGCCGATGCACTCGGCATCGCGCTGACCACCGGGCTCTGTTCCGTGCTCGGCGCACTCTCGGCCGGCATGCTGGTCATGTTCGTGCCGGAGACACGTCACCTCCGCTTCACCGAGCAGCCAGTCATCACGTCTGCCGAAACCCCGTCACAGCGTCGGTAGGAGCGCGATGAGCCTCGCTCCACGACCGATTCCCCGGAGAAGCCAAAAGCCCGGGCTTCTCGCCCGGGCCTCTTCAGGTGCTGGCGCCTCCGTGAGCTGGTTTCAGCTCACCGAGCTGGCCAGCGCCTTCGGCTCCTGCACCGGGATCCGCTTGACGCGCGCCTCGGTCGTCTTCGGCAAGGTCAGCGTCAAGATCCCGTGCTCGACCTGCGCCTGGGCCGCCTCGGCGTCGACCGGTGCCGGCAGCGTCAGCGTCTCGCTGAACTCACCGTACCCGATCTCGCGGCGGTACCAGGTCGCGTGCTTCGCCGTCTCCTCGTCGAGCACGTACCCGTACCGGCCACGGATCGTCAGCGTGTTCTGCTCGATGCTGACCTCGAGATCCTCCGGCTTCGCACCCGGCACGGCCACCTTGACCACGAGCGCTTCACCGTTGTCGAAGAGGTCGATCGCCGGTCGCGCTGTGAACGCTCGTGCCAGGATCGGTCGTGCCGTGCGGCCGAAGGCCTCGCTCATCAGGCGATCCATCTCGTTCCAGAGTCGCTCGAACTCCGCGATCGGGCTCCACCGCTCCATCATGGCTCGCCTCCTTTCGCGTCCCTCCGAGTCGCCCTGGCAATCGATCGCCTCAGATCAGCTTCCACGTGTATATATACACATCTGCACGACTCGTGTCAAGGGAGAAGACTCGATCTGACTGAATCATGCTCTCATTGCTCGAGCGAGCCCAGTCGATGCAGGCCCTTCACGCCGCGGGGCCGAGCAACACGGTACGCGCGCTACCACGCTCCTCGACCAAAGCGAGCACACGACGATCGGGAAGGCATGCAACTGCCACTACTGAGCCAGCCAGTGACCGGACGCGCCCGTTCCACCCGTACCAGGCCACGCTCCGCCCCAGGCGGACGACGACACCGCGTTCCTCCTGTCCCCAGCAGAGACCCTGTGCCGGTTCTCCTTCAGCCAGCACGAGTGAAGAACCATCGTCGAGGTCGAGCGCCACGACGCGATCCTCCGTGGTGTCATCTCCCTCGACCCGCAACCGGTAGACGAGTGTGGTGCCGTCGCTGGCGAGCTCGACAGGGAAAATGGCACGTTCCGCTCCCCGCACCCAGTGCCGCGCCAGCTCGCGCGGCGATGCATCCTCGACCTCGAACGATTGCACCAGGAGTTCCCGCGGCACCTCCGCTGCACGTTCCACCGGGACGATGAGGACGAACCGAGTCGGACTCACCCAGGCGAGTTCCGAACCGCCCTGAGCCGCATCGCAGTCCTCGACCTTCCAGGTCGCTCGCCGCTCCGGCTGCTCTCTGTCCACTCGCTCGAACCACAGCTCGACCACACCCCGCGCCCGATCACAGGTCAACAGCGCCAGCGCGATGCCCGTCGGGGACGGTGCGACGGCCAGATAGCGACGCTCCGGGTCCAGCCCGAAGTCGAGCGGATCGAGGTCGATCCGCCCCAAGCGTTCCGGAATGTGCCCGCCGAGCACGCCCGCGGGATCGAGCGTGAGGACGACACGACTCGGTCCATCGACCGCTTCGCGCGCCCGTGTACCCGCCCCCGCTAGCGGACCGACGGTGATCAGTGGCTCACCGCTCGGTAGCCAGGCCAATTCGCCCAGCCCCGGCGGCAGCTCGTGCGTGCGACCGTCTGCCAGGTCACGCACGACGAACGCGTCTCCGACCGGATCCCGGTGCACGACGACGCTCCCCTGGGGTGACACGAGGTAGGGCTCGCCGCCTGCTCCGTACGCCCGCACGGTCGACTCCAGCGCCGCGACCGGGGTGCTTGCACGCGCGACTTCCGACACGCGGCCGACGAGTCGCCATCGTCCGCTCACTGCGAGGAGCGGCTCGAGCCCGCCCGCCGACGAACGGTAGAGCACCGTTGCCTCCGGCAGAGACGGGCCCCACCGGGCATCACCCATCAGCGGTGGACGGAACAGGTCTCTCCCGCGACCGATCAGCAGGAGTTCCGGATACCCNNCAGGCGTCCACTCGATNGCGAGCGGTTCCAGTTCTTGCGGCAGCGTCCACAGGNTCCTCGCACCGTTCCGCTCGANGCGCCAGAGCGTCGTCTGCCCAGCCGTCTGGGTGACGAGCAACGGGACGTGCNCCCGGTCGCAGAGCAACTCGATCGCCCCAGCCCCGCGCCACAGCAAGACTTCTTCGTCGNCGACCGCGACGAGCCGGGCCGCACCGGAGTTCGTATGCCAGAGAGCAAGCCACCGACCGTCGTCGAGCACACAGAGGCCGAGGAGCGTCTCGTCAGCGGTGCCGGGCGGCAACGGACGCTCGGACACCGCACTGCCCTCCGCGACGTCGATGACCCGAACCGTACGACCGGTCGGTCGCTGCTCAGCGACCACGATCGTTCCAGGCCATGGTACGNAGACGTGCTGCAGGGCGAAACGGCCGAGCGAGTATGTGACACCCGTCGGTATATCCAACACTTCGAGCGTCACGAGTGGTTCATCGCGCTCGACATCCTCGGCTGACACAGGAAAGCTCGCCCGAGCGAAGAGAAACCGGCGTGCGTCGAGCCAGCCGACCGGGTAGTCGATCGTCGCCTCATCGAAACGCGTCTGCACGCGCACGATCTCGCCGGATTCGACAGCCATGACCTCGAGCTGCACCAGCGCCGGAGCCAGCCCAGGCCAGTTCCGCGATACGCGCGCGAGCAGCTGTCGATCGGGAGAGAGAAACACGTCGTTCTCCGGTAAGCCGGTTGCTGGCAACAGCTCGCGCCAACGACCGGTGACGAGATCCTGCGCGGCGACGCTCCCGTCGGCGGCCACCATGACAACCCAGCGGGATTCCTGCTCGTCCAAACCTGCAGTGCTCGGCTGCAGACCGCGACCCGGGTACTGGCCGACCATCGCGAGCGCAGACACGGCGAGGAGAAGCAGCAGCCAAGCGATCCTCCAACCTACGCGGCTTCGCCGGTCCGTTTTGCCGCTTTCGCTCTCGGCCGCCAGCGCGATTTCCTCGCGTAGACGCGCGTCATCCCGCTGCCAGGCTTCGCGCACTCTCTGGCAGGTGGCACAAGCGGCGGCATGCACGTGCCAGCTCGTCTCCGGTGCCTCCACCGCGAGAGCGTCACGGCCGATCGCGCACGGCTCAGGGAGACCGCGCGCCCGCCGCGCGGAGAGCAGCGTTTCCAGTGCAGCGTCGCTCTCGACACCGAGGCACCGGGCGATGGCAGCCAGCGAGTATCCGCTCGCTGACAGCCCGAGTGCGAGCCGCTCCGGAACCGACCCTGGCTGACGGTGCATTCGCCGCAGTGCGAGGAGCACGAGAACGACGAGCATCCAGCCGAGCGGTGCCNGGGTCAGGAGCCGATGCCCCACACGGCGCAGCAGCCACGCCGGCACTGGCCGCCCGACGACCCAACGCACCAGTGCCGCGCCGGTGTCGGTTCCCGCTTCGATGTGGAATGGAGCGTTCGCCCGACGCACGACGCTGCCCGTATACTCGGCTGGGGAGCGCTGGCACACCCGAACGTCTCGCCGGAGGATAACAGGCCGATGAGTCTTCTCGCTACCTCGCTCCGCGGACACGAACGGCAGGCCAACCTGCGGAACTTCGACTGGGCAGCGCTCGTCACCGCACTCGTGCTCTGTGGCTTCGGCCTGGTCGCTATCTGGAGCGCTGACGGAGCCGGNNCGATCGGAGCGGGCAGCNCTGTCGTCCGGCAGGCGATCGCCATCCTCCTCGGCCTCGCGCTGATGGCAGCACTGAGCTGGATCGATCCCCGGTACATCAAGGCGCTCGCTTGGGCGATCTATGCCGTCGCCTTGATTGGTCTGGTCGCAGTCGACCTCATCGGCGTGACGATCGGGGGTGCGCGGCGCTGGATCGATCTCGGTCCGATCACGATCCAGCCGTCGGAACCAGCGAAGGTTGCCGTCCTGATCGCGCTGGCTGCGTTCATCGCTGATCGCGGACCGGAGATGCGCCGCCTGGTGAACTTCGTGATCGGCGGACTGATCGTCCTCGTGCCGATGGCACTCGTCTACCAACAGCCGGATCTCGGTACAGCTGGCTGTTTCGCTGCGATCTGGCTCGCCGTGATGCTGGTGAGTCCGATCCGCCGGCTCCATCTCCTGGCGGTCATCGCTGCCAGTCCGCTGGTCGCGCTCTTCGCCTGGCACTTCGTGCTGCACGACTANATGCGCGAGCGCCTGCTCATCTCGTACCAGCCGGAACGCGACTACTTCGGCGAGGGATTCAACATCATCCAGGCCCAGATCGCGATCGGGACGGGCGGACTCTTCGGGAACGGGCTGGCCGGGAGCCTGCAGAGCCAGCTCGGGCTCCTCCGCGTGCGGCATACTGACTTCATCTTCGCACACGCGATGGGGATGGTCGGCTTCGTCGGTGGCGTGGCACTGGTCGCCGCGTATCTCATCTTGCTCTGGCGAACCAGTCGGGTCGCGCTCCTGACGAACGACCTTTTCGGGCGGGCGCTGGCNACCGGCATCACGGCTCTGCTCTTCTTCCAGGCNTTCGTGAACATGGGGATGAACGTCGGGCTCCTGCCGGTCACTGGNGTCCCCCTGCCGTTCATCAGTCTCGGCGGGAGCGCGATCTGGACGCAGTTCGCTGCGCTCGGCCTCGTCCAGGCTCTGCTGACCCACCGGCGGCGCACCGCCTTCGGCCGNCACATGACGTCGGCTACCAGGTCCACGGCCGGCACGGTCGCTGCAACAGCCCAGCAACGGGGCACTCAGCGCCGCGTGTTATCCTTCACCGAATAGAACGACGGCATGGATGGACGATGTCGACACTGCTCGCCGCAACACCGACACAGTTCGCTGCACCGCAGCCCCGCGAGGCTCCGTGGGGACTCTACATCCACATACCGTTCTGTCGGCGCGTCTGTCCCTACTGCGACTTCAACGTCTATGCGCGGCAGGAACCGTTGATCCCAGCATACCTTGCCGCTCTGGTGCGCGAGCTCGAGCTAATCGCCGCACGCTGGGGGCCTGGCCCCGTACAGACGATCTATCTCGGTGGCGGCACGCCTTCCCTCCTCGATCCGGGGCAGGTCGCGACGCTCCTCGACACCATCGCGCGCACCTTCGTTGTCCTACCTGGAGCGGAAGTCACGCTGGAAGCCAATCCGGAAACGGTCGACACGGCCAAGCTCGTTGGGTACCGTTCGGCGGGCGTCAACCGGTTGAGCATCGGTGCACAGACGCTGGCTCCGCACGGCCTCAAGGTGCTCGGCCGGGCGCACCGGCCCGAGATGCCAGAGCAGGCCTATCGGGCGGCTCGCCAGGCCGGGTTCGATAACGTCAATCTCGACCTCATCTACGGCTGGCCTGGCCAGACACGGGAAGATTGGTTGCACGACCTCGCGACGGTTCTGGCCTGGGAACCGGAGCACCTGTCGCTCTATGCGCTCACCGTCGAGCCCGGCACACCGTACGAGCGCGGTGTCCAGCGCGGTGTCCTGCGGCCGCTCGACGACGATGCGATGGCCGAGCTGGCCGAACTGGCGATGGATCTTCTCGCTCAGCACGGTTACGAGCACTACGAGATCTCCAACTGGGCACGCGGCTCCGTTTTCCGCTCGCGTCACAACCAGATCTACTGGCGGAACGGCTGGTACATCGGTGCAGGGGCCGGTGCACATGGCTACCTCGGCGGGATCCGAACGGTCAACGAGCGACGACCGGAACGCTACATCGAGCGGCTTCACCTCGGCGAACTGCCGATCCAGGAGGTGGAGCCGATCGATCCGTGCACGGAGGCGATCGAGACGATGCTGCTGGGACTCCGGCTCGTCACCGATGGGATCGCCGCGAGTGCCTTCCGGGAGCGACACGGGCGCGACCTCCTCGAACTCTACGGTCCAGCGATCGAGGAGCTGCGCGTTCTCGATCTCGTGGAATGGGACGGGGAGCGGCTCCAGCTGACTCGACGGGGAGTCCTGGTCGCCAACGAGGTCGCCGTCCGGTTCCTGGAGCCCATGTGGTAAACTGAGGTAATTAACATCGACCGCGCGAGCGGAGGCAGGCGGCGTGGAACGGGTGATCGCGGTCGCGAACCAAAAGGGTGGCGTCGGGAAGACCACGACCGCTGTGCAGCTCGCGGCCTTTCTGGCCCAACGTGGCCATCGGACGCTCTTGATCGACCTCGATCCACAAGCCAACGCGACGAGCAGCCTGGGGATCGATCGCACTCGCCTCGCGACGACGGTCTACGATGCCCTGCTCGACCCGGCGAACGGTACGGAAGCGGTCCTCCCCGACGTGCGACCAGGTCTCGATCTCCTCCCGTCATCCGGCGTGCTGGCCGGCGCCGAGGTCGAACTCGTCGCAGCCCCGCAGCGCGAGCAGCGCTTGCGCCTGGTGATCGAGCCGCTGGCGACCCGCTACGCGGTCGTCCTCGTCGATTGTCCACCGTCACTCGGGCTGCTCACTGTCAACGCGCTGGTCGCNGCACGTTCCGTCCTGGTGCCGATCCAATGCGAATATCTCCCGCTCGAGGGGCTGGCCCACCTGGTGACGACGCTCGACCTCGTCAAGCGGCGACTCAACCCGGCGCTCGATGTACTCGGCGTCGTCCTCACTATGTTCGATGCCCGGACGCGGCTCGCAGTCCAGGTGGTGCAGGAGATCCGCCGGGTGTTCGGCGCCCGGGCCTTTCGAACCGTCATTCCGCGTGCTGTCCGTCTTGCCGAGGCGCCGAGCCACGGCC
>Ga0065724_100587_pt1 | contig 12894 bp, 13 predicted proteins | sample TheenrcSG05JP960_FD_59111 | JGI IMG/M metagenome (GOLD analysis project Ga0065724, IMG submission 59111) | Thermophilic enriched microbial communities from mini bioreactor at UC Davis - Sample SG0.5JP960 | ecosystem: Engineered > Solid waste > Grass > Composting > Bioreactor | place: USA... | reverse complement strand
GCAGTGCGCGAGCAGATCGGGAGCGTGGCGCTCATCCAGAGGCTCCAGCAGCAGGGTGTCACCCTCTAGGGTGATCGGCTCAATCCACATCCGTCTCTCCTCTTGGATCACATCCGGAAAAGTATATCACGACAGACTGGTCCGGGCTGGGGGGGCGGAACGCTAGTATCGACATCTGCTGCTTGGCTTATACCTCGTCATGCAGGATTTATAAATTATGGTTTAAAATACGTATGTAATTAAATAAATACATATAGTATATTATTAAATATATAACTGTATAGTCTTTAATCGATAAAGTGAGGCTAGATATACGCTTCATCGCAACATCGATCTGTCTGTTGGCGTTGTCCCTGATAGCCTGTGGGTTATCCTTGGCTAGCGCGCATGAAAGCGCAGGACACAATGCTGAACGGCAGCGACACAGCGGCTTCATGCGTGGTGGCGTCAGTAACGACGTGCTTGTGGGTGGGGTCATGAACGACCTGCTGTATGGTGGTCCGGGAAGTGATCGGTTATATGGTAATGAGGGTGATGATCGGCTGTTGGGGGGGTATGGGAACGACCTCCTCAATGGAGGTCCTGGTCAAGATGCGCTGCTTGGCAGCTACGATGATGATATCCTCAATGGATCTTCTGGTAGAGACATGCTTGATGGGGGCTTTGGTGCAGACTATCTATTCGGAGGGCAGGGTGCTGATGCGCTGTGGGGAGGTGTAGATGATGATGTGATTTTGGGGTGGGCCAGGCAATGATGTTATAAGCGGCAGCAAAGGTGCAGATATCATACTTCCAGATCAGGGTGCCGACAGAGTGTACGCCCAGGATGGGGATGATGTCGTGATCTTATACAACGATGGTCTCGAAGACGAGATCTATTGCGGAAAGGGACTCGACACGGTGTTCGCGCGCGATGGGAAAGATGACATCCATGAGGATTGCGAGATCGTGGAGCGGCTATACATACCAAAACCTAGTGGTACCAAGTAGCACAAGGCTGCCGCTCTAATCTTGACTTGATCTCTCCCTGTATCTCAAGACCCCGTTTCCCCTACTAACGTGAGGTTCCCTATTGACTTCGAGACACGTTCAGCGTAGAATAGTCTAGGTATGCGGTATGCCACATGCCTGTAATAGGAGGTGAAGGGTAATCGTGAGTCATTCGGACAGCGATGCGAGGTCTCTGGATCTGTTCGAGGCCGTGGAGCGAGAGTCCACCCTCGCACAGAGGGTCGGGCAGAAGATCCAGCAGGTGATCGTCCAAAACCGCCTGAGGCCCGGCGACCGACTCCCCTCGGAGCGTGATCTGGCAGAGCGCTTCGGCGTCAGCCGCACCGTGATCAGGGAGGCCGTCCGGTCCCTCATGGCCAAGGGGATACTCGAGGTCCGCGCGGGCAGCGGCACGATCGTGCGCGCTCCCTCCACCAGCTTCCTGTCGGACTACCTGGAGCTGTACCTCTCGATGCGCTCTGGCAAGTTTGACTACCGAAAGGTGGTGGAGGTAAGGCGGCTGCTGGAGGTTGAGATAGCTGGGCTTGCCGCCGAGCGCAGGGACGAGGAGGACCTGCGTACCCTGGAGCGGATATTGGCACAGGCCGAGGAGCACCTGGATGACCCGGATGCCTTCGTGGAGCTCGACGTGCAGTTCCACTCCGCCCTGGCGCAGGCCACGCACAACGAGCTGTTCCTCGTGCTCCTCGAGTCCATAGCTGGGGTGATGGTCCAGGTGAGGTTGCTGGGCCTCAGGGTGCCTGGCACGCCTCAGAGGGCGCTGGCCTACCACCGAGATATCTACCAGAACGTCCAGAGGGGCGACCGAGAGGGCGCCCGGCGGGCTATGGACAGGCACATGGACGAGGCCGAATCCACCATGCGGGAGGCTATGGCCGGTGAGGCAGATGGCTAGCTCGGACAAGCTCAGGATCGCGGTAGCAGGTGCCGGCTTCTGGGCGGCCTACCAGATAGCTGGTTGGCTGGAGCTCGGGGAAGTCGAGGTGTGCGCCATATACAACCGCACCCGTGCGAAGGCTGAGTCGCTGGCGTCGCGCTTCGGTATACGGGCGGTGTACGACGATCCGCAGAAGATGCTCCTGGAAGCCAGGCCGGATGCTTTGGACATAATCACCAGCCCCGACACCCACGAAGAGCTTGTGGGGCTTGCCGTGGCTTGTGGAGTGCCCGTGATCTGCCAGAAGCCGATGTCCACGTCGTTGGAGTCCGCGGAGCGGATGGTGGAGGGGGCACGTGCTGCAGGGGTGCCCTTCATCGTGCACGAGAACTGGAGGTGGCAGAGGCCGATCAGGCAGCTCCAGCAGCTGCTCGCCTCCGGGATGGTGGGGAAGCCTTTCAGGGGCAGGCTGGAGTTCAACTGTTCCTTCCCGGTCTTCGACAACCAGCCCTTCCTGAGGGAGCTGGACAGGTTCATCATCACGGATGTTGGCAGCCACGTGCTGGACGTGGCGCGCTTTCTTTTTGGAGAGTTCGATTCCATCTACTGCAGGGCCCAGCGGATCCATGGGGACATCAAGGGGGAGGATGTTGCCACGATCGTGCTGGCCAGAGGGGACCTCACGTGTACCTGCGAGCTGAGCTACGCCAGCAGGCTGGAGCACGAGAGGTTTCCCGAGACTTACATCCGGGTGGAGGCGGATGCAGGCGCACTCGAGCTGGGCCCTGATTACTGGGTGAGGGCCACAACGGAGGAGGGCACTCACTCCAAGAGGTATCCACCCAGGAGGTACTCCTGGGTGGATCCTGCCTATGAACTGGTGCACTCGAGCATCGTGGATTGCCATCGCGATATCCTCGCCGCGCTAAGGGGAGAACGCAGGGCCGAGACCGATGCCGAGGACAATATCAAGACCGTGCGGCTGGTGTTTGCCGCCTATGAATCAGCGCAGAGGGAGGAGGTAATCAGGCTGTGAGCATACGGAGTTTGCCCCGCAGAACTGTGGGCGAGTGGGAGGTCACGAGCACTCGTGAGTACGAGAACCCCTTCGTGGACGTCGAGGTCATCGGCAGGTTCATCTCCCCATCGGGGCGCGAGTGGCGAGTACCTGGCTTCTACGACGGTGATGGCGTCTGGAAGGTGAGGTTCAACCCGGGCGAGGAGGGTCGCTGGGCCTACAGGCTGGAGTCCTACCCAGAGGATCCCGAGCTGAGGGCGGAGGGCACTTTTGAGGTCCTGCCGCGGGAGGCTCGAGGCTTTCTCCGGTCCGTTCCCGGGCAGGCTTGGGGTTTCATCTACGAGTCGGGTGAGCCGGTGTTCATCCTGGGAGATACGGTCTACAACCTGTTCGGCATGGCCCACTGTGGGGCAGACGTGGAAGCCTTTCTTGAGCGGCGCGCATCCCAGGGATTCAACCTCCTGAGGGTCCGAGTGCCGGTCAGCCCTTTCCACCCACCCAAGGGGTACAGCGAGTGGCAGACGCGGCGCACCTGGCCCTGGGAGGGTAGCGAGCAGGCTCCAGTCTTCGATCGGTTCAACCTCGAATACTTCGCCACCGTTGATAGGGTGGTGCGCAAGGTCGAGGAGCTGGGCCTCGGACTCGAGGTCATAATGGAGGCCTGGGGATTCGAGTTCCCCTTCAACAGCAGGCACATCTTCGTGGCCGAGTGGGAGGAGCTCTGGATGCGCTACCTGGTAGCCAGGTACGACGCCTACAATTGCGTCTACTTCTGGACGCCCATGAACGAGTACGAGTTCTACCCCAACGGCGACTGGCACTACAAGCCCACGGCCGACAGGTGGGCGATCAGGATAGTCAGGTGGCTGCGGGCCAACGCCCCCCACGGGCACATCGTATCGCTGCACAACGGACCTTGGGATCCACCCTTTGCCCACAGGTTCAGGTCGGATCCCAAGGCGATAGATACCATCATGTTCCAGTTCTGGGGTACCACCGGCCGGGACGATGCGTGGCTGGCGGCCGGCATAGAGGACAGGATAGCCTACTCCCTGGGCGGCTGGTACGGCACGGCCGTGTTCGCCGAGTACGGCTACGAGCGTAATCCCGCCCTACCTTTAAATATTCCCGGTCACGAGTTCTGTGATCCCGAGCACACCCGCCGTGGCGCCTGGAGGGGAGCCTTCTGCGGTCTAGGGGTGATCCATGGGTTCGAGAACTCCTGGGGGCCTTTCATGGTGCTGGAGGAGGACCAGCCCGGGCTGGAGTACCTGCTGCACCTGCGCAGGTTCTTCACGGAGATCGTGCCCTTCCACCGGCTCTCGCCGGACAGCTCTCTGGTGGTATCCGATATCTGCGAGCTGGGGGGAAGTCCCCTGGCGCTATCTTCGCCCGAGAGGGACGTGCTCGCGGTCTACCTGCCGCGAGGGGGAGAGTTCAAGTTGAGCATCAATCCGCCCGCAGACCCATGCTGGTACGACCCACGCACCGGTGAGGTCCTCGCCGCGGAGGTCTCTCCAAGTGGCGGGTGGGTGGCTCCCCAGTCCGGGCCAGCAGACAGGCCCCACGACTGGGTATGGTTCTCCACAAGCGGTCGATAGGAGGTGATGCTATAGGGTAGTGTAGTGATCACTTTGGGGTGGAATCTAGGTGCAGGAGTTTTTATTAGGAGGAGGATAATCGATGCCAAGAGGAGGCAAGATCAACAGGAGAGAATTTCTCAGGGCCTCGGCACTAGCTGCGGCTGGTATAACGCTGGCGGCCTGTGGTGCCAACCAGGCCACGCCCACGACGGCGCCTGGAGGGGGGCCAGTCCATCCCCCACGGGTGGTGGAGCTAGTCCCTCGCCGACTGCCGGTACTGCTGGAGGTGGGTCCACATCTGGGGAGGTAGTGCATCTGAGGTTCATGACCTGGCTAGATGCTTCTGGGAAAGCCCTGATGGACCAGGCGATCAAGGAGTTTGAGCAGCAGCATCCCAACATACAGATCACGCAGGAGACCGTTGCGGGGACCGGAGCGGCCACGTATCCGGATGTACTCAAGACAGGTATGGCTGGGGGTAACCCTCCCGACATGTTCTTCATGTGGGGTGGTTCCTTGGCGGCGCCTTTTATAGACGCCAACCAGGTGATAAGGATGGAGCAGTACTACAAGCGGTATGGGTGGGACAAGGTGCTCATACCACACGCTGTACAGGCGATCAAGAGAAAGGGCGCATTGTATGGTGTTCCCATTCACTATCAGGGCATGGGTTTTTGGTACCGCAAGGATATATTCCAGAAGCATGGCCTGCAGCCTCCCAAGACCTATCAGGAGTTGGAGCAGATATGCCAGAAGCTGAAGGAGCACAACATAGCGGCTTTGTCGATGGGAGGCAAGTATGGTTGGAACGTCATGAGGCTGTTGGACTATTTTATTGAGATGGAGGCTGGGCCCGAGAAGCACGACAAGCTGGATAGGCTTGAGGCCAGCTGGGATGACACGGCGGTAGTCAACGCATACAAGCTGCTCAACAAGTGGGCCAGTAATGGTTGGATACCGGAGGGGTTCATGGCTGTGACGCCCGATGATGCGCGCATACCTTGGTTCCAGGGCAAGGCAGCCATGGTGTTCGAGGGTGGCTGGATCATTCCTGTGATCAAGCAGCAAGGACAGGACATAACCAAGTACGGGTATATAGTGCCACCAACGGGGCACAAGCCTGAGAGGATATCCGCATTTCCTGAGCAGATAATGATAGCCAAAGCTTCGAAGCATCCGGATGAGGCGGCAGAGTTCATCAACTGGTTCATACAGCCCTCGATACAGGAGAAGTACTACGATATATCGGGCTCTACTGCCACGGCCAACGTCAAGCTGGATCCCAAGAAGTACCCATTGGTCAACGAGTGGAACCAGGTGGTAGCGACCCACGAGGCGTATCCACCCACCGACCAGGCTTTCTACAAGGAGCTGATGGATAGCTACTTCCGGGTGCAGGATGCGATCATAGATGGCAGGATGACTCCCGAGCAGGGGGCCAAGGAGATGCAGAAGGCTGCGGAGGAATGGAAGGCGCGGAACCCTGGCAAATGCGGCATGTGTTAGCTTGGCCTGGGGGCAGGTGTATGCTGCCCCCAGGCATGTGCATGTTACGGAGGGAGTTAGATGGACTTGCTCGAGGTTTCCAAGGGAGTAGGGGAGAGGCTGGCGGAGCGTGAGGTCTCCAGGGCTTCGTACATGTCCCGTTTTCTCCGTAAGAGGGTGAGCGTGACGCCTTACCTTTTCCTGCTGCCGGCGCTGGTCATATATCTGACATTCCTGGTGTACCCTGCGATCTACTCGTTGTATCTGAGTCTGACCGAGTGGGATGGTCTGTCTCCTCAGAAGAAGTTCGTAGGCTTGCAGAACTATATCAGTCTTTGGGGGGATCCCGTCTTCAGGTTAGCTCTCAGGAACAACGTCATATGGACGGTGGTCACGCTGCTGGTGCCCACGATCGGGGGGTTAGCTTTGGCGGTAGCGCTCAACCAACCTCTGAGAGGGCGCAACCTATTTCGGGCGGTGTTCTACGCTCCCGGGGTGCTGCCGTTGGTGGCTGTGGCCTCCATCTGGGGATGGATCTACAATCCCAACTTTGGCTTCATCAACGAGATGCTGAGGCACATAGGTTTGGGCAGTCTGGCGCACGGCTGGCTGGCGGACTACGACACGGCGCTGCCTGCGACGTTGGTGACGGCGATCTGGCAAGGGATTGGGTTGCCGATGATGTTCTACCTGGCAGGGCTGCAGGTGATACCCCAGGAGCAGTACGAGGCGGCGGCGATAGATGGTGCCAATGCCTGGCAGAGGTTTTGGCACATCACGTTGCCTTGGCTTAGTCAGACGCACGTGATAGTGATCACGCTGGCTGTGATCTCGTCCTTCAGGGTGTTTGACTTGATCTATGCCATGACGTATGGGGGACCTGGGCAGACGACGCAGGTGTTGGCGACGTGGATGTATTTCAACACGTTTCAGTATTACCATGCCGGGTATGGTTCGGCGATAGCGTGGGTGATAGCGGGCATATCGTTGCTGGTGACCATACCTTACATACGGCTGATGGCCAGATCTCAGCAGGAGTAGTGTGATGACGGTGGAAGTGAGCTTGTCGAGGAGACCACTGGGTTTAGGTAGGGTGTTGTTGTACTTGGTGCTTGGGTTGCTTGGGGTGGTATGGTTGTCGCCGTTTGTGATAGTGGTGATAACGGCGTTCAGGTCGGAGGCTGATTTTTTCAACTACGGGGTGTTTTCGATACCGCACTCATTTGAGTGGCGCAATCTTTTGGACGCCTGGGAGATAGGCAACTTTCAGGTATATTACCGCAACAGCTTGATAGTATCCTTTCTAAAGGTGCCGTTGGGGATACTGATAGCGTCGTTGGCGGCGTATCCGCTGGCGAAGATGAGGTTTCCGCTGGACAACAGCATATTTCTATTGTTTCTGATAGGGTTGGCCGTGCCGATACATGTGACGCTGTTGCCCGTGTTCATCTTGATCAGGCATCTGGGGTTGTCCAACACGCTGTGGTCGTTGTTTCCGCCGTACATAGCTTTTGGGTTGCCGTTGCAGATCTTCGTGATGCGGGGTTTCTTCAAGATGATACCCACGGAGCTGCTGGAGGCAGCCCGATTGGATGGGGCGACGGAACTGAGGAACTTCTGGTTGATCATGATGCCGTTGGCCAAGCCGGCGTTGGCCACGCTGTTCATCATAGATTTTGTGAGCACGTGGAACGAGCTGCTGATAGCGTTGGTGCTGCTCAACTCTGAGAGTGTGAGGACGGTGCCTTTGGGGTTGCTCAACTTCCAGGGGCAGTACTCGTCGCAGATCACCGATCTGAACGCGGGGATATTGCTGTCGATATTGCCGATCATAGTGGTGTTTCTAGCGTTTCAGAGGTATCTGGTGGCTGGTTTGACGGGAGGGGCGCTGAAGGAGTAGAGGGGAGCATGAGGGGACTGGCTTCTGCACCTGGCAAGATAATCCTGTTTGGGGAGCACGCGATCAACAGGCAGCAGGCGGGGATCTCGGCGGCGGTCGACAGGCGAGCGTATGCGCTGGTCACCCTGGCTGGGAGCGATGTAGAGCTGGTGTTCAGGGCTGAGGGTCAGCGGCTGACCTGGGAGGGACTTGGGGAGTTCCGGGCTAGGGTGGATGCCCTCCGCACGCACCACGATCTCTACGGCATAAGGGATCTGGTCCGCGGGGATTTCTTTGCGCCCGCCAAGTACGTGCTCTCGCTCCTCAGGGAGCGGCTGGGCTACGATGGTGGCTGCAGGGTGGAGTGGAGGTCCGCCCTCCCTATGGGTTCTGGGATGGGGTCGGGGGCAGCGGCCAGCGCGGCCATGATAGGGGCGTTCGNGACCGCCCTTGGGCGAGATCTGCCGCCGGTGGAGGTGGCGCACCTTGCCTGGCAGGGGGACATCCTGGCGCANGGAGGGGTGGCCTCGGCTTTGGACAGNAGCGCGTGCGCTTTGGGAGGATGCGTGCTGGTCTCGACCTCCTGGCCTCCGAGGACGCTGAGCGGCGTGCTCGAGCTGCCGATAGTGGTCGGTGATACGGGGGTGAGGGCTAGCACCGGCGAGGTGAACACGAGGGTGCGGGAGGCGCTGCAGAGCCGGCNGCACCTGGGGATGCTCTTTGAGGAGATAGGNCTGCTCGTCGAGCGCGCCGTGCCTGCGTTGGAGAGGGGNGACTTGCAAGTGGTGGGGCGCCTGATGCACATGAACCACCTGCTGCTGAGGGAGCTGGGTGTCTCCTGCCCGGAGCTGGAGCGGCTGGTGGAGGCCGCCCTCTCGGCGGGCGCCTGGGGGGCCAAGCTCTCCGGCTCGGGGGGAGGGGGCATAATGGTGGCTGTGGCGCCCGGAGACCGCGTGGCAGAAGTCGCTTGTGCCCTGGGGGGCGCGGGTGGACGCCCGATGGCGCTGAGGGTGGGCGTCGAGGGTGTGCGCTCGGAGCCTGTGGAGTTGTGGGACAAATTAGGAGAGGAGATGTTGCAGCATGCGGATTCCGAAAGGTAGGGTCGTAGATCTCACGCACGTGCTGCTGCCCGGGAAGGAGCAGTACACGCTGGAGGTGGCGCGCCGCAACGAGCGCCACGGTCGGGAAGGTGACATAATGAGTGTGGTGTACATGTGGTCCCATGTGGGCACCCACGTGGAGGCGCCGTTGCACTTCCTCTCGGACGGTGCGGATACCGCCAGCATCCCCATCGAGAGGCTGATGGGCCCTGCTATCGTCCTCGACTTCAGGCACAAGCAGGTGAACGAGGCCATCACCTTGGAGGAGGTTAGGTCGGCGGGGGACGTGCGGGAGGGCGATAGGGTGCTCATCATGACCGGCCGGCACGGCCAGTACCGCACCCCACAGTCGCACGACAGGCCATACCTGNCGGAGGAGGCCGCCANGTGGCTGGTCCACGACCGGCNGATCAACTGCCTGGGCACGGACAGCTCAGGCTACGAGGTGCGCGGCGTGGATCATTATCCGAACCACCGCCTGTTCAACGAGGCCGGGGTGCCGGTCATCGAGTGCTTGTGTAACCTGGTGGAGCTGCGGAGGCAGAGGGTGTTCCTGATAGCGCTACCGCTGCCCGTCGTCGGGCTGGATGCCTCGCCGGTGCGGGCTATAGCTATAGAGCCGGAGGACGAGGATGACATCTGGGGTTAGGTTGGGGGCTGCGCTCTTCAACGCCGACCACAGCAGGCTGGGGGACGAGCTCGCCAGGGTGGAGGCGGCGGGGCTGGATTTCGTGCACCTGGATGTGTTCGACGGGCGGTTCGTGCCCGACCTCGGCTTTCCCCCCAGGACCATAGAGCACTTGAGGCCCCTGACTCGACTGCCCTTCGAGGTGCATCTGGCTGCCGAGGAGCCGCTCAGGTTCCTGCCGGCGCTCAGGGACGCAGGGGTGGACCTCCTGCTCCTGCACGTCGAGAGCGTCCGCCTGCTGTACGAGGCGGTGTTCTCGGTGAGGGATGCCGGGCTGCGCGTGGGGTTGGTGTTTGGCCTGGGCACGCCGCTCGAGCTCCTGCCGCCCGTGGCGGGTATGCTGGATGCGGTGCTGTTGCTCGCCAGGGTGACGGGCGAGGGCGCCAGCGGGGCGAGCTTCAACCCCATGGTCATCCCGAGGGTGAGGCGGGCGCGCGAGCTCATAGATCAGGCCGAAGCGGGCGTAGACCTGCAGGTCGCCGGCGGGGTGCGTCGGGAGCACGTGCGCGACCTCGTGGCCGCCGGTGCTACCTCCCTGGCTCTGGGGGGAGGGATCTACAGAGTGCCCGACATGGGCGCCGAGGTGCGGGCGATTCGCCGCATGCTGGCGGGGGAGGCGGTAGATGTCGGCTGAGCGCAGGTGGAGGGTGTTGATAGGCTCGAGGTCCTTCGGCCAGGCTGATCCCTCGCACATCCGGCAGCTGGAGGAGGCGGGCTGCGAGGTGGTGCCGAACTCCCTGGGCAGGGCCTACAGGGAAGAGGAGCTGCTCGAGCTGCTCCCGGAGATGGACGCGATCATCACGGGCACGGACGAGCTCACCGCCCGGGTGATAGAGGCGGCGGGTCGCCTGAGGACCATCGCCAAGCATGGCGTGGGCCTGGACAACATAGACCTGGAGGCCGCCAGGCGGCGGGGGATAGTGGTNACCGCNACGCCCGGNGCCATCCACGACTCCGTGGCCGACCTGACCATGGGGCTCATCATCGCCGTGGCCAGGCAGATCGTGCCCGCCCACAACTCGACGGTCGCCGGGGAGTGGCGCAACTTCGTGGGCCTGGAGCTGAGGGACAAGACGCTGGGGATAATAGGCCTGGGGCGGATAGGCAAGGGNGTGTGCCTGCGGGCGCTGCCGTTCGGGATGAGGGTGGTGGCCTANGACCTCTATCCGGACGAGGAGTTCGCGCGCGCGCACGGANTCAGGTTCGTGGGGCTCGAGGAGCTGCTGGCCACCTCGGACGTGGTCACCCTGCATGCCTCCGCCGGCAACGATGGGAGGCTGCTGGGGCGCCGCGAGATCGGCCTGATGAAGCCTGGGGCTATATTTATCAACACGTCTCGTGGTAAGTTAGTGGACGAGGGAGCGCTCTACGAGGCGCTGGCCGTCGGCAGGCTGGCTGGAGCGGGGCTGGATGTGTTCGAGGAGGAGCCCCCCAGAGGGCCTCTGCTGGAGCTGCCGAACGTCGTCCTGACGCCCCACATAGCGGGGCAGACCAGGGAGGGCATGATCAGGATGGGAGAGATGACCGTGCAGAACTGCCTGCGAGCCCTGCGAGGCGAGGAGCCTCTGTACAGGGTGGTATGAGGGGGGAAGAGATGGTGACGGACAAGTTGAGGATCGATGGCAAGGTAGCGCTGGTGACCGGCGGTAGCCAGGGATTGGGCAGGGCCATGGCGGTGGCGCTGGCGGAGGCCGGGGCGGACGTNGCGCTCTGCGCCCGCAGCCGGGAGAGGCTGTGCGCCGTGGCCGATGAGATCCGCGGCCTGGGCAGGGGGGCCCTCGTGCTGCCGGCGGACCTGTCGGACGTCGATGCCGCCGTGAGGGTGGTGGACGACGTCGTCCACCGGCTGGGGAGGCTGGACGTGCTGGTGACCTCCGCCGCTACCCAGCTCCGGAAGCCCGCGCTCGAGGTCACCCCCGAGGAGTGGGACCGCCTGGTAGCGGTGAATCTCCGCTCCGTGTACTTCATGTGCCAGCGCGCCGCCCAGCACATGATCGCGCGCGAGGACGTGCCGGCTGGGGCTTCCAGGGGCAAGATCATCAACATAGCCTCTCTAACCTCCGTGGGNGCCTGGCCCGACGTGAGCGTGTACGCCACGACGAAGGGGGGCATCCTGCAGATGACGAGGGCGTTCGCGCTGGAGTGGGCCAGGTACCACATCTGCGTCAACGCCATAGGCCCCGGCACCTTCCACACGGAGCTGACCGATGCCCTGTACTCGGANCCGGAGCGCGCCCAGAGGATAGTGTCGCGCATCCCGCTGGGCAGAGCCGGGCTGCCGGAGGACCTGGCGGGGGCGGTGGTCTACCTGGCCTCTCCCGCNTCGGACTACGTNACCGGCCAGGTGCTGTGGGTGGACGGGGGCTTCATGCTGATGGGAGCNGGCCTATGAACCCGAGGGTGATGCTTTACGGCCGCGATCAACCTCTGCCGGAGAGGGTGCCCCTCTCGGCCGGTCCCCTGAGGATGGTGTTCGAGGGCGGGGACCTGCGCTACATCAGGTTGGGCGACCTGGAGGTCTGGCGCAGGGTCTACGTGGCGGTGCGCGACCGGAACTGGNACACCATCCCCGCCAGCATCTCCAACCTGGACGTGGTGGCCGGGGANGGCTGGTTCCGGGTGCGGTACGACGCGGAGCACGTGTCCGGAGATATAGACTTCTACTGGCACGCCAGCCTCGAGGGGGATCGGGATGGCCGGATCACCTGCGAGATGGACGGGGTGGCCAGGTCCACCTTCCTGCGCAACAGGATAGGCTTCTGCCTGCTGCACCCCATAAGGGAGTGCGCGGGCCGCAGGGTGGAGGTCGAGCACGCCGATGGATCCCTGGAGGAGGGGGTGTTCCCCAGGGTGATATCGCCCCACCAACCCTTCATGGATATCAGGGGGTTGGCGCATGAGCTACCGAGCGGTGGCTGGGCCAGGGCCAGGTTCGAGGGGGACGTGTTCGAGATGGAGGACCAGCGTAACTGGACGGATGCCTCCTTCAAGACCTACTCCACCCCGCTGGCACTCCCCTTCCCGGTGGAGGTGCCCGCCGGCACGCGGATACGTCAGAGGGTCACGCTCTGGCTCGAAGATGGTGAGGTCTCACGGCAGTACATCGTTCGGGAGGCAGGGCGTGTGGAGCTGTCGCTCTCACGGGCGAGCGGGCAGGTACCCGAGTTGGGGCTGTGCGTGCCGAGCGATGTGAGGGCACACTCCCCCCGGGAGGTCGACAGGCTGCGGGCTATGGGCCCGACGCACCTGCGAG
>Ga0065724_100699_pt1 | contig 13032 bp, 12 predicted proteins | sample TheenrcSG05JP960_FD_59111 | JGI IMG/M metagenome (GOLD analysis project Ga0065724, IMG submission 59111) | Thermophilic enriched microbial communities from mini bioreactor at UC Davis - Sample SG0.5JP960 | ecosystem: Engineered > Solid waste > Grass > Composting > Bioreactor | place: USA... | reverse complement strand
CGATACCGAACAGGGTCCGCTCCCCAGGCGCTGGTGGGCCAGTACTAGCGAGACGCCGCTCACGAAGAGAAACAGGCTGGCGATGAAGTCAGCGAACATCCGCCAGCCACCGANCGTGACCGCGATCGGCCACCCACCGAACGCTGCCAGGTCGAANGCNGNGTGGTAGACNACCATCAGCAGGAAGGCGACCCCACGCAGTGCATCGACTTCCCAAAATCGGACAGCGCCTCCGGCTGTTCGGTTCCCGGCTAGTTGGGTCGAAGGATAGCCTGCCAGTTTCATGCCTTCACCGAGCTGGAGCATACGCTGGCTCGCTCGGTATCTCCCCGACCGCGCACGGCCGCGGTGCGACACGCACCGGCAATACGACGAGCGCGGCAGCGATCCCAGCTAACGCCGAGAACGCGATCGACCAGGTGTAACTCCCGCTCCAATCGAAGAGGGCGCCACCCAGGGCCGAACCAGCGGCAGTTCCGATCGGCATGATGGCGAAGAGGATCCCGAAAATCGTGCCGAGCCGACGCCGGCCGTACAGTGTCGCACAGAGCGAGGACGTGAGCGGCGTCGTCGCGCTCCAGGAAAACCCGATGACAAGCGCCGCAACCAGGAGCCCCACTGCGTTCGAACCGACCAGCAACAGCAACACGAAGCCGATCCCACGCAGAGCGTAGACCGTCGACAGCGGCAAGCTGCTCCCGCTCCGGTCGAGCCACCAGCCGGTCGCGAAGGCCCCAGCGATGCTCGCCCACCCTGTCAGGGAGAGACCCGTTGCCGCGAGCGTATGACTGGCACCGAGGCGGGTCGCGTAATCGACGAAGTACGTCATGACCCACCCCATCGTGAAGCCGCAGACGAAGAACCCAAAACCGAGCTGCCACCAGGCAGACGTCCGAAGCGCATCGCGAACGGAACAGCCGCTCGCGTCGCCCGCCGAACGTTGGAGGGTTCCCCGACGGCGCAGCAGGNCAAAGGCCACCGGAGCGAGCGAGAGGAGCGCTCCGCCGAGCGTCGCGAAGGCGTCTCGCCAGCCGAGNCCCGCAACGATCGTCGCCAGCAGCGGCACCACTAGGGCCTGGCCAGCCGGATTGGCCGTAGCTGCGAGCGAGAGCGCAGTCGTTCGACTCCGCTCGAACCAGGCCGCGACGACCGGCGTCAGGAGCGTCGGNGAAAGACTAGCCAGCCCGATACCCGCCAGCACACCCAGCCCGACTGTGAGCACGAGAAGGGAAGATGCCCGGCTCCCGATGAGCAACCCGAGGCCGAGAGAAACGAGCCCAGCACAGGCGACTACCCGCGCGGAGAGCGTATCGACCAGCCAGCCGACCACCGGTTGTGCGAATCCGACAATGAGAACGCTGAGCGAGACCACCGAACCGAGCGCCGCATGGCTGACCTGAAGATCGCGCTGCATGTCCGGGAAGACCAGACCGACGAGAAACCGNCCCCCGGCGGCCGNNGCCATGATCGCTGTGACGCCCATGAGCGCCAGCCATGCACCCATCTGGGAACGATGCGCTTGCTCCATTTACCGACCTCCCGCACCGCTCTGCTCGGGAACGGTACTCGACAGCTCCGGGACAGTCAACGATGGACAAATTTGTCCCTCGCCGGGTACAGGTGCGAAGAGAGCACTCCCGGTTGGCAACCCGCTGCGCAGAATGGTACGTTGTTGAAATGGTGGACAAGGGAACCAGTGAACGGCGACGACGGAAGCGAGTAGGTCGCGAGCCGCCCTCAGCGAGTCCGGGACGGTGCGAGCCGGACGGGAACGTCGCGACTGAAGATCCTTCTCGAGCCGCTGTCCGAACCGGTACGGAGGTACCGCAGTAGGCACAGCCGGGGGCTGCCCGTTAGCGCAGCGGAGAGTGGGCGCGAAAGCAGTGCCTTCGCGTCAACTGAGGTGGTACCGCGGGCAACCCCCGCCCTCAGGCTGAGGGCGGGGGTTTTCGATAGCGCGACGTGTTTCGGANCATCGGAGCGCAAGACGACTCGATGGCNCGGAGGTGCACGAGATGTTCGAACCGGTACCGACCAGGGACGTCGACTTCCCCGCACTCGAGCGTGCGATCCTCCGCTGGTGGTACGACCACGGCATCGTGCAAAAGTACATCACGCGGAACGCGAACAGCGAGAAGCGCTACTCCTTCATGGACGGCCCGATCACGGCCAACAATCCGATGGGCGTACACCATGCCTGGGGGCGCACCTACAAGGACTTCTACCAGCGTTTCTACACGATGCTCGGGTACCGGCAGCGCTACCAGAACGGCTTCGACTGCCAGGGGCTGTGGGTCGAAGTCGAGGTGGAACGGGAACTGGGGTTCACGTCCAAGCGTGACATCGAGGCCTACGGCATCGACCGGTTCGTCGAGAAGTGCAAAGAGCGTGTCTTCACCTACTCGGCGATCCAGACCGAGCAATCCAAGCGCCTCGGCTATTTTATGGACTGGGACAACTCCTACTACACCCTGTCGGACGAAAATAACTACGCGATCTGGCATTTCCTGAAGGTCTGTCACCAGAATGGCTGGATCTATCACGGATACGACGTCATGCCCTGGTGTCCCCGCTGCGCGACTGGGCTCTCCGAGATGGAGGTCAGTGAGGGATACAAGGAAATCACTCACCTGAGCGTCTACGTGCGCTTTCCGATCGAAGGGCGAGAGCGCGAGTCGCTTCTCGTCTGGACGACGACACCGTGGACGCTCACGGCGAACGTCGCCGCCGCTGTCCATCCCGATCTCACCTACGTGCGCGTGCGCCAGGGTGAAGAGATTCTCATTCTGGCCGAAGAAGCGGCACGTCACGCACTCCGCGGTCCCTACGAGGTGTTGCAGTACCTCAAGGGCAGCGACCTGGTGGGCCTGCGGTATCGGGGTCCCTATGACCATCTGCCGGTCAATGCGAACGTCGAACACCGCGTCATCCCGTGGGAAGCTGTCGACCCCAGCGAGGGAACCGGGATCGTGCACATCGCCCCGGGGTGCGGCCGTGAGGACTATCAGCTGAGCAAGGAACACCACCTGCAGGTCATCGCGCCGCTCACCGAGGACGGGTATTACGTCGAGGGGTTCGACTGGCTGACCGGTAAGCATGTCCACGCCGTCGCCGAGCCGATCGCCGATGACCTCGAGCGCCGGGGCCTGCTCTACCGTCGCGAGCCCTACCTGCACCGCTACCCGACCTGCTGGCGGTGCGGCACCGAACTCGTCTTCCGCCTGGTCGACGAATGGTTCATCGCCGTCGATCCCTGGCGCGAGAAGGTCATGGAAGCGGCTCGCCAGGTTCGCTGGATNCCCGAGTTCGGTCTGGAACGCGAGCTCGACTGGCTCCGCAACATGGACGACTGGATGATCTCCAAGAAGCGCTACTGGGGACTCGCTCTGCCGATCTGGCAGTGCCCGGAGTGCGGCTGGTTCGATGTCATTGGCAGTGAGCAGGAACTCAAGGAACGCGCGATCGCTGGCTGGGAGGAGTTCGAGGGACATACGCCGCACCGCCCTTGGATCGACGCTGTCAAGATTCGTTGCGAACAATGCGGTGCAGTGGCCAGCCGTATCCCCGATGTCGGCAATCCGTGGCTCGACGCCGGTATCGTGCCGTTCTCGACGCTCCGCTACCGGCATGACCGCGCCTACTGGCAAGAGTGGTTCCCGGTCGATTTCATCACCGAATCGTTCCCGGGCCAGTTCCGGAACTGGTTCTACTCCCTCCTCGCCCAGAGCACCGTCCTCACCGGCCAAGCGCCGATGAAGACGTGTTTGGGCTTCGCCCTGCTCCGGGACGAGAAGGGTGAAGAGATGCATAAGAGCAAGGGGAACGCGATCTGGTTCGACGAGGCAGCCGAGCGCGCTGGCGTGGACGTTATGCGCTGGCTCTACCTCAAGCACAATCCGGCCCAGAATTTGAACTTCGGCTGGCGCCTGCTGGACGAGGTTCGGCGAACCTTCCTCCTGCCGCTCTGGAACTCCTACGCGTTCTTCGCCAACTACGCGCGCCTGGACGGTTTCGATCCGCGCCAGCATGACGTGCCGCTCGCTGAGCGAACGCTCCTCGACCGCTGGATCCTGGCCCGGCTGCAGCAGGTCATCGCCACCGTGCGCGACCGTATTCAGGACTACGACTCGATGAATGCCGCGCGGGCGATCCAGGACTTCGTCGTCGAGGATCTCTCAAACTGGTACATCCGCCGCAACCGGCGACGGTTCTGGAAGACGGAGAGCGACCAGGACAAAGCAGCCGCCTACTCGACGCTCTACGAAGTCCTCGTCACGCTCGCGAAGCTACTCGCTCCCTTCATCCCGTTCACGACCGAGCTCATGTACCAGAACCTGGTTCGCCGGGTCGATCCGCAGGCACCGGAGTCCGTGCACCTCACCGACTACCCGGAAGCCGACTCGAGCAAGGTCGACCTGTCCTTGATCGAGGATATGAACTGGCTGCTGCGCGCCGTCGAGCTCGGTCGAGCGGCCCGCAACAAGGCGGGCGTCAAGGTACGCCAGCCGCTGCCGCGGGCTGTCATCGCCGCACGTGATGCCTCGGCCCGGCGCGCCATCGAGCGGTTGCTCGATCAGTTCATGGACGAGCTCAACGTCAAAGCGGTCGAGTTCGCCGATCGTCCGGAGGAATACCTGTCCTATCGCGTGAAGCCCAATCTGCCCGTGCTGGGCCCCCGCCTGGGCGCCAGACTACCAGCACTTCAGAAGCTGTTGGGCAGAACTGGATCACAACCAGCTGGCCCGCCAGTTGCGACTCGGCCATCGACTAACGCTCGTCATCGACGGAGAGGAAGAAGAGTTCGGACCGGACGACTTTCTCGTCGAGACGATCGATCGGCCAGGATTCGCCGCCTTCGAGGACCGCGATCTTCTCGTCGCCGTCGATCTCACGATCACTCCCGAGCTGAAGCTCGAAGGGCTGGCGCGCGATTTCGTGCGCGGCGTTCAGGAAGCCCGCAAGAACGCCGGCTTCGAGATCGACGACACGATCGTCGTCGTGTATCGGGCATCCGGTGAGCTCGCTGAGGCCGTCGAGCGCTTCCGCGACTATATCGCGCACGAAACACTGGCCGTCGAGTTGCGGGCCGGTGATCCGGAACACGAAGACGGACATATCGAGGAAGTGCGCGTTGGACGCGAGCGCTTTCTCGTCTCGCTCCGTCGAGTCGGCCGCCTGGCCGAGGTTCGCCGGTGAGATCGNACGCCCAGTTCGTGTTCCACGAGTCGTCCCGATCCCAGCCCGACGACATCCTCGTTCCGGGCTGGGATCGGGAGCACCGGGGCCCGCTGCGTGAACGAACCATCGTTCTCCCACGCACCGGGCAGACATTCCGCATTGTCCAGCCCGCCGACATCGACCGTCTCCTCGACCTGGCTGCCAACGACCCTGAGGAGAACCTTCCCTACTGGGCCGAGCTCTGGCCCAGCGGAATTGCCCTGGCTGATGCCGTCCTTCTCGAGCCCCGTCGCGTCCACGACACCCCGGTGATCGAACTCGGCTGCGGACTCGGCCTGACTGCTGCTGCTGCGCTCCAAGCAGGTGCGCGCCTCCTGGCCACCGATTACGACCCGGCAGCCTTGCTCTTGACGCGCTGGAACTGCCGGTGCAACGTCGGGCGCGAGCCGATGGTCATGCAGCTCAACTGGCGACGACCGAGTGCTGAGTTCTTCGCACTCGTGGGATCCACCGGCGTACCTCTCGTGCTCGCTGCCGATGTGCTCTACGAGCAGCGCGACATCGAACCACTGTTGAGCTTGATCGACCGGATCCTCGCGCCGGGTGGCCTACTCTGGCTCGCCGAACCGGGGCGGCAAACGGCAGCTGTGTTCGTGCAACGCCTGCTCGATCGTGGCTGGAGCGACGAGATCGATCAGTGGACCGGGCCCTGGCCTGACTTGAGCGACAGCAAGGTCACCGTGTCGGTCCATCGCTTGCAGCGCCCGCACATTCCACGACCGGCGGGCTGATCGATACGGTCGATNAGCCCGCCGGTACCTCAGCAGAGCAACGAGCACGCGCCCGCAGGCCCGGCCTCGGATCGGGGAGGAATGGCTTTCGCATCCGCTCACCCTGTGCTACCCTGCGCGCGGAAATGCCGAAGGGGAGCGAGCAGATCATGCGCATCGACTGCCATACGCACTTCTATCCGGCGGGGTACCTCGCGGCGATCGAGCAGTCGAGCGATCATGCCGAACTCCGCCGCGAGCCCGACGGCACGCTCGTTCTCGCCTACGCTGGCGACTATAACGTTCTCGCTCCTGCTCACCACTCGCTCGAGGCTCGCCTCACCGATATGGAACGGGCGGGCATCGATTTCGCGATCCTCTCGCTGACGACACCGGGCGTGCATGTGGAACGAGCGGAGCGGGGCATCGCCTTGGCGCGTATCGCCAACGACGAGTTCGCGCTGATCCAGCAGCAGTACCCCACCCGCTTCCGTTGCCTTGCCACCTTGCCGCTCCAGGCAGCCGAGCACGCAGCGCGCGAACTGGAGCGAGCCACACAGGAACTCGGACTGGTCGGCGCAATGCTGTTTTCGAACGTCAACGGAAAACCGATCGATCTCCCCGAGTTCTGGCCNGTCTACGAAGCAGCCGAAGCGCTCGGCGTNCCGCTNGTNATCCACCCGACCGCGCCAGCTTTCGCTGACCACCTCGCCGACTATCGGCTGGTCGCCTTGCTGGGCTTCGCCTACGACACCACGATGGTCACGGTCCGCATGGTGCTCGGGGGCGTCCTCGATCGCTTTCCTCGNCTGACGCTGGTNCAAACNCATCTCGGCGGTGTACTTCCGTATCTTGCCGAGCGGGTTCAGCGTGGGTATCGCGCGTATCCGGAACTCCGCGGCCGACTGCAGCGCGATCCGATGGACTATTTCCGCGACATGTATTTCGACACGGTGCTCTTCGACCCGGCGNGTCTTCTGCTCGGTCTCGCCTTCGTCGGCGAAGATCGGCTCCTCCTCGGTAGCGACCATCCGCATCAGGTCGGTGATATCGAACGCGCTCCTCGTGTCATCGAAGAACTCCCGATCTCACCGCACGCCAAGAATAAGATCCTCAGCGAGAACGCTCGGCGCCTCTACCGCCTTCCGATCGAGACGGAGTCGTGATGGCACGGCCGAGTCTCCTCGTTCTCCAGAGCGGTGGTCCCACGGCTGTGATCAACGCGACGCTCGCTGGTGTGCTGGAAGGGGCACGCGAACAGGGCTTCGGGCGAGTTCTCGGCGCCCTGCGAGGATTCAGCGGTCTCCTCAAAGGGCACCTAGTCGACCTCACGGCACTCAGCGGCGATCGGCTGGAGCGGCTGGCCCGAACACCCGGTGCGGCGCTGGGCACCTCGCGCGAGCGCGTGGACGCGCGTTCTGCCCCGCAGGCGCTTCGGATCCTGGATCAGCAGCGCATCGAAACGGCTGTCGTCATCGGTGGCAACGACACGGCTGCCAACGCGCAAGCGCTGCTCACGGCAGCCACGGAAGCAGGCCAACCGCTGACTGTCATCCACGCACCGAAAACGATCGACAACGATCTCCCCGAAACCGATCACACACCCGGATACCCCTCAGCGGCTCGCTTCCTGGCACGAGCGACCCGTGATATCCTGATCGACTCCTGGTCAGTACGCGACTTATATCCCGTCACCCTCCTCGAAGTACAGGGCCGCAATGCGGGGTGGCTCGCTGCGGCCTGCGCGGTCGCTGCACCAGCGTTGTTGCGCGACCACCTGCTGCTGTTCTTTCCCGAACGACCGCCGGAATCCCCGGCATCCCTGATCGACGAACTGCTCGAAGCGAAACAGGCGCGCGGTTGGTTGGTCGCCGTGATCCCGGAGACGCTCCGCGACCGGCGCGGTCAGCCGGTCGCCGGCCCGGCCGCCCGGTGGGTGGACCCGCACGGCCACCCGTACCCGGCGAGTCCGGCTGAGTCACTCGCCACAGCTCTCGCAACGCGAGCTGGGCTGCGAGCGCGCGTGATTCGCCCTAACGCGCTCGCCCGCTCGTTCACCGCCACAGCGTGCCCGCTCGATCGCGAGGAAGCACGAGCGATCGGTCGCACCGCCGTGGCTTGGGCACGAGCCGGACAGCAGGCCGTGATGGTCGCTATCCAGCGTCTCTCGGACGAGCCGTATCGTGTCGAGTTCCGCCCCGTCGGAATCGAGGCGGTGGCAGCCCGGGAGCGACTGCTCCCCGGCGACTTCATCGGTTCGGACGACCGCAGCGTTACCGAAGTGTTCCGCTCTTACGCTCGACCGCTCCTCGGGCATCTCGATGCCGAGGAGCCGATCCTCTTCGATTGACGACCGGCGAGGGACGATCAGATGACCACGTATCCCTCGCCGTCACGCTCCACCAACCGCCGCGCATAGCGCTCGAAATCGGGCAAGCGTGGCAACAACTCCCCGAAGAGACGCTCGTTGAACGCGTTGTGTGCCTCCCGGCTCACCCAGCGCTCCACCCACACGTACCGCTGTGCTTCGTCCAGCCGGACCAGTTCCGAGGAAACGCAACCCTCAGCTTCCCGCGCCGCGGCGATCAGGACTCGAAAGGCCTGCTCGAACTCCGGCTGCATCCCTTCCTCGACCTCGAAGAAGCTCANATCGACGAACATCGGCCTCCCCCGTCCGCTCTTCTCGCTATCCTGCGTCGCCGATGGAACGAGCGTCAACCGTGCCGCAGTTCCGAACCGAGCGATCGCGAGCGGCACTGCACGCTCCATCGGGCACCGCAAAACTGAACGAACCGGTACACTCTTCGAGAAGGAGNTGGGGCAGGCCGATGCACCGACGAACGATCGGCATTCTCGGCGGCATGGGACCGCTCGCTACGGCGGAGTTCTACCGGCGGATCGTGCTACGCACTCCGGCGCGCTCGGATCAGGAGCATCTCCATGTCATTCTCGATGCCGACCCGACGATACCCGACCGCACAGCCGCGTTGCTCGGGCGCGGTCTCGATCCCACCCCTGCTCTCATCGCTGCCGCACGCCGACTCGAAGCCGCTGGTGCCGACTTTCTCGTCGTGCCGTGCAACACGGCCCACGCCTTCCTTCCGGCAGTGCAGGCAGCGATCACTGTACCGATCCTCGATATGATCGCTGAAGTGGCTGCTGCGATCGCCCAGTGTTACCCGCCCGCAACACGGATCGGACTGCTGGCGACGGAAGGAACGATCGCGACTGGCCTCTATGACCGGGCGCTGTCTCGGTATCACTTCCAGCTCGTCGTGCCCGACGAAGCGGTCCAGCGCCTGGTCAACCAGGCGATCGAGCGGGTCAAGCAGGGACTCCTCGATCGCCAGACGGCAGCGCTCGTTTCCACTGCAGTCGGTCGACTCGCACGAGAGGGAGTTGCTGCCATCGTCATCGGCTGCACGGAATTGTCACTGCTGCCGGAGTGGCAAGCCGACCTGCCGTTCGTGGACGCGACCACGATTCTCGCTGATGCCGCTGTCGCGATCGGCCTCGGCCAACGGCCTCTACCGGCACCGCTGTCCGCGACGTGCCTCGCTTCGACCTGACCCACGCCGACGCACGAGCCTGTACACTCGAGTCGGCGACGGCGGCTGGCGCAGCCGCCAGGGGTATGCAATGCGTCGGTTGCTGGCGACGAACCTCGCGCTTTTCATACTCGTAACCTGCTTCGGTCTACTCCTCTTCCCTACCGAGTGCACCTGTGGTGCGGCCGAACCACATCCGCACGTCCTGTTCGCCCTGCCGGGCCATCACCACGGCCAGCATACCCATCACGACACGAGGGAGAACGGTGCTGCTGTCGTTTTCACCGTACCGACCGGATCGCTGAACCCCGCTGTCCCAGTCGCCACGCTCCCCACGCTCATCGTTCCCCTCGTCGCTTCGGGAAAGCAACGCGGTACTGTCGCCAGGGAAACACGGTCTCCTCGCTGGTTACCAGTACCCGAACTACCCCCACCGCGCCCATGAGGCCTCCGGGGTCACAGGTCGAAACTGAGTTGCACGAAAGCGTTAGGAGGCCACGGTGGGAACACGTTGGACGGTGCTGTTGATCATCCTCTCGCTCGTTTCCCTCGTCCCGNTGACNGCGGCGTGCCGCAGGGGAGNGGCAACCGCGAGCGTGCACGTCGAGGTCGTCGCAATCGACCCGTCTCCACCGACGGTTGGCCCAGCGACAGTGCGTTTCCGCCTCCAAGACAGCACCGGAGGGGAACGCCCGTGGTGGGGCTCGGCACGGTCGAAGTCGAGGGAACGACTGTCGCATGCCGGTATGGAGCCGGTCATCACCACGGCACGTGAAGAGGAAGACGGTGTGTACGTCACGGAGGGTTTCGCGTTCACGATGGGCGGGGACTGGATCCTCATCGTGCGCGGCACCTGGAATGGACAACGGTTCGAGGCCCGGGCCGAGATTCCGAACGTTCGCAGTAGCGCCGCCACGCCGGTGCACCAACATGGGACGGTGAGACCATGAACCGCACGACAGTGCTGGGTAGCACATCTCACCAGGGCNGGGGCGAGCTCACGCAGTTGCCCCTGCTCGGCCGGGTGCTCCGCTGGCGACACGCACGGACGACCGCCCAGACGGTGCTCTTGCTTCTCGCGGGACTCGTCCTGTACGATGGCTTCTTCGGTCCCTCCCTCGCCCCCAAGAATCTGGCCGGAACGCTGCCCTGGGTCCACTGGCGCGGGTTCGTCGTGCTCGCGCTGCTCCTCGCCGGTAATTTGTTCTGCTTCGCCTGCCCCTTCATGCTGCCACGGCGACTGGCCCAGCAGCTGTTCCGGCCCACGCGCTCCTGGCCGCGCTGGCTGCCGGGCAAATGGGTCGCTGTCACGCTCCTTGTCGGGTTTTTCTGGGCCTACGAGGCCTTCGATCTCTGGGCTAGCCCCTTGCTGACCGCTTGGGTGGCGCTCGCTTACTTCGTCGCTGCCTTCGTCATCGACGGCTTCTTCCGCGGGGCTGCTTTCTGCAAGCATGTCTGCCCGATCGGGCAGTTCAACTTCGTCGGGTCATTGCTCTCACCAACCGAAGTACGCATTCGCGACGCATCGATGTGCCAGCGCTGCCGAACCAAAGACTGTATCCGCGGCCGGTTCGATGCGAACCAGCGGCTCGTCCAGCGTGGCTGCGAACTCGGTCTCTACCAGCCAGCCAAGATCGGAAACCTCGACTGCACGTTTTGTCTCGATTGCCTGCATGCCTGCCCGTACGGGAACGTCGGCATCCGCTGGCGTCTCCCGCTCAAGGCGGAAATGGATCCCGAAACTCTGCGCTCCGGCATCGGCCACCTGCACACCCGACCAGACTGGGCAACACTCGTCCTCGTCCTCGTCGCGCTCGGATTCCTCAATGCGTTCGGCATGGTCAGTCCCGTCTACCGTTTCCTCGAGTGGCTGAGCCAGACGCTGCACATCAGTAGTGAACCTGCGCTCCTGGCCATCGTCTTCGTCGGGGCACTCGCTGCACTCGCGCTCGCGATCGGCCTCGCCAGCCAGCTGACGCGGGTGCTCGCACCCGTACCCGGCCCCCGTTGGGTCGCGACACGCTTCGTTTATACATTGGCGCCGCTCGGTTTCGGGATGTGGTCGGCACACTATCTTTTCCACTTCTTCACCGGCGCCCTCACGCTGCTCCCGCTGGCGCAACAGTTCGTCCTCGACCTGACCGGGCAGGCGATCCTCGGCCAACCAGCCTGGCACCTGGCGAGTCTTCTACCGATCGCCACGACGACCGACCTCGTTCTGATCGTGCTGGCACTCGGCTATTTCGGCTCGCTGGTCTGGACGATGCAGCTCGCAAAGCGGTACCGGCTCGGCTTGCTGGCCATATTGCCCTGGATCGGTCTCCAGACAGGACTCTTCGTCGTCGGTATCTGGCTCCTCGGACAACCGATGGAGATGCGGGGTACACTGCTCGGCTGAGAGCGAGGTTCCGATGCATCGTTCGGTACAGCGGGCGTTCGTGACCATCCTGGCTATCGTGCTGCTGGCAGTGCCCATGCCGGCACAGGCCAACGGTGGGCAAGTACGCATCGCCAACCAGCCGATCGGCCCGTACGAGGTCACAGTTTTCACGAGTCCGGTGCCGCTTCGCACCGGAACGGTCGACGTGAGCGTGCTCCTCCAGCATGCTGACACAAAACAGATCGTCGACGGTGCGGAGATCGTGCTCTGGGTCGAGCCAGCGACAGGGGACGAACCGCAGCAGTACCCAGTAACGCGTGACCAGGCGACGAACAAGCTCTACTATGCTGCTGAGTTCTCGCTCGACCGCCCCGGCGAATACCTGTTTCGACTGGAAATACGGGCACCTGAGGCCGCCGGTACCGTCAGCTTCACGGCTACGGTCGAAGAGGCTCGCACCGGCTTCTGGCAGGCCTGGTGGTTCTGGGCACTCGTCGGCGTGGCTTCGGTGATCCTTCTCTGGTGGCTCTTCGGCCGTACGACGCCCGCGCGAGCCGGATCCCCGACCGAAATCGCGGACCGAACGAGGAGGCGATGATGCCTCGGACGCTACGCACTGTATCGTGGGTCGTTGCGCTCCTGGCTGTGCTCGCCACCGGTGCCGGGTACCTCTATCGCTGGTACCAGGCTCGGCAGGCCGACGCCTGGGCGCTCGAGCTTGATGGCCGGCCTGCGCCGAGCTTTACCCTTGCGAGCCACCTCGGGCAACCCGTCTGCCTCGTCGAACTCACCGGTCGGATCATCGTGGTGACGTTCGTCTACACCTCCTGTCCGGATGTCTGTCCGCTCACGATCCACACAATCGCCGCTGCACACCGGAAACTGCCACCGAACATGCTCGAACAGGTGCAACTCGTGGCCATCACGGTCGATTCGGAGCATGACACGGTGGAACGCATCGCGCAGTACGTCGCGACCAACAACCTGGAGCGATTTCTCTTCCTGACTGGCGACCGAGCGAGACTCGAACGAGGCTGGACCGGCTTCGCGATCGGCGTCGAACGCAGGCCGGGAGCGAGCGCGCAGGAGACGGTGCTCCATACACCGGTCACTTAGGTGCTCGATCGGGAGGGACGCTTCGGGTTCCTGATCCGCG
>Ga0065724_100653_pt1 | contig 13121 bp, 12 predicted proteins | sample TheenrcSG05JP960_FD_59111 | JGI IMG/M metagenome (GOLD analysis project Ga0065724, IMG submission 59111) | Thermophilic enriched microbial communities from mini bioreactor at UC Davis - Sample SG0.5JP960 | ecosystem: Engineered > Solid waste > Grass > Composting > Bioreactor | place: USA... | reverse complement strand
AGCGGGGTGGGGAGGGGTGCAAAGCCAACATGAAAGTGAGGAGAAGAGATGGAAAATCCCAAGCCCGATAGATGGGGCACTGCCGTCAGGTCCCCCTCCGGGGCTGGGCCACGCAACGCAGGAGGCTTCCACCCCCACCAGGGCCCCCGGTACCGCTATCCCAACGGGAGCGGGGCCTCTTGGAGCTCTTCCGCCAGGCCCCCCAGTGGCGGGTGGCCTAGCCCCGGGCGGGGTAACCTGTAGAGAGCCCAGCCAGGGCTTCGGGGGTGGTGCGTGTATCAAGACTGGCTGTTCAAGGACTGCCCAGGGGGCTGGCGCCTCCGCTACCGCCGGAACGGGGGCGGCTACGAGGCCTCCCGGGACGGGGAGAGGTGGGAGAGGGTCCCCTCGGTCACGGAGGTTACGGGGCGCCTGAACAAGAACCTTCAGGACTGGGCCGTGCGCCAGGTGGTGGAGTACCTTCGCGGGGAGCTGGTCCCGGGGCTGGTCCTCACGGAGGAGGAGGTGGGCCGCGTCCTGGAGGAGGCCGCCAAGGCCCACCACAGGGCCGCCCGGAGCGCCGCGGGGCGGGGCACGGAACTCCACGCCTGGGCGGAGGCCTACCTCAAGGGGCAAAGGCCTCCCTTCCCCGAGGAGGAGCCCCTTCGGGGGATGGCCCTCGCCCTGGCGGACTGGTGGGACGGGAACGGGGGCGAGGCCCTGCGCTCCGAGGAGGCGGTCTTCCACCCGGAGCACCGCTACGCCGGGCGGGTGGACCTGGTGGCCCGCTTTGGGGACAGGCTGGTGGTGGTGGACCTGAAGACCTCCCCCCAGGCCTACCCGGAGCACCTCCTGCAGGTGGGGGCCTACGCCCTGGCCCTCCGGGCGGAGGGGCTGGCGGTGGAGGGGGGCTTCGTGGTGGCCCTGCGGGAGGGGATGAAGGTGGCCGAGGTCCCCCTGGAGGAGGCGGGGGAGGCCTTCCTGGGGCTCCTGGCCGTCCACCGCTTCCTGGAGGGGCTCAAGGGCTCCTAGAGGGCGAGGCTTTGCGGGGCCTGGGCCGCCTCGGCCAGCTCCTGGGCGAAGGCTCGCACCTCCGGGGACACCTCCGCGTTCCCCGGGCCCCGCACCTCCGCCGCCCGCCAGCCCTCGGGGGCCCGCCAGAGGGCCAGGGTGGCCACGGGGCGGCCCTCCCCGTCCCGCAGGCCGAAGAACCGCTTCTCGCCCAGGAAGACCCAGGTCCAGGCCTCCCTCCCCAGGCAGTGCCCCATGGCCTTGCCCTCCTCCTCCAGGGCCTCGGGGGAGAGGAGCTCCACCGCCACCAGCCCCCCACGGGCGAAGGGCCCCGGGAAGAGGGGCTCGGGCCTCCCCAGGGCCCGCTCCGCCAGGGCCCTAAGCCCCAGGTTCTTGTCCCGGAGGGCGGCGAAGCGCCAGGGCTCCTCCAGGGCCCGCTTTAGGAGGGGAAGGGCCAGGAGGGCATCCTCCTCCCCCGGCCCGCGGCCCCAGGCCCGCAGCACCGCCACCATGGCCTCCTCCTGGGCGGGCGAGGGGTCCGGGTCCTCCGCCAGGAGGCCCAGGAGGAGGCCCCAATCCTCGTGGTCCAGCTCGCGCAACCAGGGGAGCCCCCGCCCGGGCTCCTGCAGGATCCCCGCCCGGAGGAGGAGGGAGAGAAGCCGGGAGAGAAGCTCCCTGGGCACCCGCCCTTCCGCGAAGGGAGGTTCCTTGCGCACGCCCCGGGTGAGGCTCGGGTAGGCCAGGAGCCAGCGGGCCTCCCCCTCCCCCCAGCCCTGGGCCCGGAGGAGGGCATACCCCCGGCGCAGGAGCCCCCGGTAGGCCTCCCAGTCCAGGGAGACGTGCCCCAGGGAGAGGAAGGAGAGCAGGGCCTCGGGGTGGCGGCGCCACTCCCGGAAGAAGCGTTCCCCGTCCAGGGCCAGGAGCCTGCGGGCGTGGAGGTAGGCTGCTGGGTTCCCAAGGTGCCGTAAGACCTCCCAGGGCTGGAAGGCCTCGCGGAAGTCCCGGGAGGCCTCCTCGTCCCGGAGCCATTGGGCCAGGGCCCGGTCCACCACCTCCCTCACCCGCGAGGGGTCCAGGTCCAGGAGCCAGGCCCAGGCCACCGGGTCCCGAGGGGTGTGGGTCAGGGCGAGGTAGTCCCCGTAGGAGAGGAGGAGCCTGTACGCGGGGTGCCTACGCCTTGGCAGCTGCGGCGTCCCCTTCTTCTTCCCGGGCAGGAGGCGCTCCAGGACCTCCCAGGTCTCCTCGTAGTGGCCGAGGGACCACATCCAGGCCGCCCACGTATGGGCCCGCTGCAACCCTTCCCCGTAGGCCCACCCGTCCCCGTAGGGCAGGAAGAAGGCCCCCCCGAAGAGGTGGACCCCCTCGGGAGCCAGGCGGATGGCCCCGGAGAGGCGCTCCGGGGTGAGGGCCTCCGCGAAGGCCTGAAGCTCCGCCTCCACCTCGGGCGGGGGCGGGGCGTCCGGGGAGAGGGGCCCGGCCCCCTTTCCCGATAAAAAGCGGAGGGCGGCCCGGGCCCCCTCCAGGTCCACCATCGTCTCAAAGACCTTCGCCAGCGAAACCTCCTGGAACCACGCCTTCTTCTCCATCGGCAAACCTCCTCTTCCCCGCCCCTGGGGGTGGGGTCATGGCCAAGGGGGAAACCCAAACGAACCCCCGGCCCTCGCGGGGCCGGGGTTTGGGGTGCGCTTATTTATATCTCCATACCCTCAGCCAGAGCTTTTAGGCGCCAAATAAAGCGGATATGTTCCTACTTTACTCCAAGAGCTACGATCTAGGGCCAATTTTGAGTTCAGGTGTAGCATTGCAGCTTCTTCTGGCTCCAAAAGCCCTTCGCCGGGAAGGGGGAGGGGGAGCCTATCCCCCTCCCTCCGGCCCCTCAAAAGTCAAGGGCGGACCAGAGCCCTTTGTCCACGATGAGCTCGGCCAGCTCCTTTCCGCTCAGGATGCCGATCCTGAGGTTTTCCTGGTTCCGGTACTCCTCGGCCACCTGGTAGGCCTCCTCGCTCACGTCCCCCGTGGTCACCACCAGCCCCACCTGGGCAACCCCCTCGCGCAAGGCCTGGGCTAGCTGATCCACGGCTTGCCTCCCCATGGGGTTTCCGGGCTGGTAGAACTTGGCCTGGATACCGACACTGACCGGTATTCCGTCCATAAGCTTGAACTCGGCCACCACGTCCGCTCCCTGGTCTTTTCTTCGGGAGACCACCGTCGCGCTCAAGGCCCCCATGGCCTGTGCGAGACGGGCCAGGAGCTTCTCAAACCGGTCAGGGTTCATGCGGCCGCGGATGAGCTCTTCGTGCACGGCCTTCACCATGCGGGCGCGAAGCTCCCGGGCCAGGTTGGGCGTTGCGCCCCGCTTAGCGTCCTCCACGACCCTCTCAATGTCGGTCACCAGGTCGCTGGTGTCCATGAGGGTCCCGCGGGCCTTCATCCGGGCCTGCAAGGCGGCTGAGGCCAGCTCGCGGGGGATAGGCTTCTTGTCGTTGAGCCAGCGGACGGGCCTGCGGTAGGCGGCGACGGGGTGGCTCTCGTCGTAGTAGGGGTTTCCCGTTATCTCGGCCACGTAGAAATGGCCCGGCGAGGGAACCACCACGTAGTCCCCCGGCTTCATCACCTTGAGGAAGTCCCAGAGGAACCTCGCAGAGGCGCTCGCCGAGCGGTTGTCCTCAATCCCGTAGGCGGCCTTCACCCGCTCGCGGACGTCGTAGAGGCTCAGGCCCTCCTCCAGCAGGCCCTTGACCTCTTTCCACCCCACGAAGACCTCGTCCTTCTCCAGGGCCTCCTGGGTCAGGTCCCGTCCCAGGGGAGCCAGCCGCAGAATAAAGGCATTCCTGCCCTCCATTTTTGCCCTCCTCTCTTCTGCCTTAACCAACCCCCTCCCCTTTCCGAGCCTCGGGGTTGCCCTCCTTGCCGAGGAGCTTCTCCCGGGCCAGGGCCAAGGCCGTCCTGTCGGTCTCGGGGCGCTGGAGCAGGCCCTCGAGGACCCAGGGCACCAGGTCTTTGGGCAGGATGTACCAGATGGGGCGGCCGCTGCTTAGGGGCCCCCCCTTATCCTTGGGGTCCGGGCCGCCGTTCCAGCGGATGCCCAGGGCGTAGGGCCACACCTCCCCCTCGGTCTCCTCCTCCCTCCACCGGACCAGGGCCACGGAGTAGGAGTTCGCTCCCCCGTTGAAGAGGACGGCCACCAGCTGGAGGCGGCTTCTGGGGTAGATGACCTGGTTAGGGTCAACCATAACTTTCCTCAGTAGTTATGCTAGCTAGTTAGTCAAAGCCTGTCAAGCTTGACCGAAGCCATCCCTGACCAGGTGCGCGCTGAGAGGGATGCTCAAGCCCGCCCAAAGAACGCGTACGGGCTTCCCCTCCCCCAGCTACCCCCTCAGCACCCGCTTGTACCACACCTTGAGGGCCTCGAGGTCCCAGGCCACCACCGCCCGGCTGCCGTCGGGGTAGAGGCGCACCTCGTACTTCCTCGGGAACTCGGGCAGGAGCCGCTCCACCTTGGGCCACCAGAGGTCCAGGGCCTGGGGCCTCAGCACCAGGTAGTAGGGCCCCTCCCCCACCAGGCCCATCACCTGCCCCTTGGGGAGGGGCGGGGGCAGGCCGAGGCCCCCAGGGGCCTCCTCCTCCGGGGCCCGCCAAACCCGCACCGGGTCCCGCCTCGGCCTCCTCTCCCCGGGGGGGCGCGCCTCCTTCGGGGGCTTTGGGAGGCCTTCGGGCCCGGGCGGGGCGGGCCTTTGGGCCTCCTCCCGGCGCCCCTCGGCCTCCTCGGGGGCGGCCCCCTTCCCCCGCCTCCCCTCCAGGTGGGGGTTCCGGTCCCCCTCTATGGGCTCGGGGAGGGGCCTCCCCCCCTTCCGGGCCAGGACCAGGAAAGCCCGCTCGCAGAGCGTCTGGTACCTTTTGAGGAAGAGGGTGCGGCCGCCCGTCGGGTGATGGCCCACCCCTGGCGGGAAGGGGACCTCCGGTGGCCGGTGCCTCGAGGCGGGCAAGGAGGAGGTCAAAAGGTGGGAAAGCCGAAAAGGGACTTCTTGAAGTGGATCCAGCGCCTCGGGGCGAGCGTCCGGTTGGACGGAAGGAGTGTGGGGGTGCCACGAACGCATTGAAGCGCGGCTCGTCCCGGGCCTGGACGGTACGCTCTTCGTGGACTTTCCGGTGATCCTGAGGGGGAGGGTTCCGGGGGAGGTTCTGGGGGTCTTCTCCCCCGGGGAAGACCCCCTCCAGGTGGAGGTGAGGATGGAGAGGGAGAGGCCGCCTTCCTTCCGGGTGGAGATTGGGGACGAAGACCTCGCCTACATCCTCCGCCCCTACCTCGAGGAGCAGACGGAACGCTTTCTCCTCGCCGCCAGGGAAAGGGCGAGGGCGATCCTGGAGGTGTTCGGAAGGGAGGAGAGCCTGCCCCTCGAGGCCCTCTTCCTCATTTTTCTTGGAGGCGCGAAGGGGAAGGTTCACGGCCGTGGGCGAGGTGACCATGGCCCTCGAGGGGCTCTAGCCAGGTCCGGCGGGACTTCGCCCCGCCTCAGGGCTCCTCCTCCAGAAGCCTCAGGGCCTCCCTAAACCTCTTCCAGGACAGGCGGCCGGTCCCCAGGCCGTACTCCAGCCAAACCCGGAGGAGATCCCGGTAATACCCCACCTCGCGCAGGAAGGCCGCGAGGGCCCTCGGCCTCAGGTCCTCCCAGGACCAGACCTCCCCCGTCACCTCCTCCCCGTGGCGGAAGACCCGGGGGAAGGAGAGGGGAGGCATCCCCGGAAGGAGGGGGATCGGGACCCGGGCCTCCCTCCCTTCCAGGACCAGGAGGGCGGCTTCCGGGTGGCGTTCCCAGAACTCCGGGAAGAGGCGGAGCCAGAAGCCGCCCCCGTCCTCCTCCCTGATCTCCAGGCCCGGGCCCACCCAGCGGCGGAGCTCCTTGCGTCCGAAGGCCCACTCGTTCCTAAGGTAGGAAAAGTAGGAGAGGAGAGATTCTTGGACCTTCCCCCGGGGCTCCTCCCGGTCCCGGTACCGGGGCCGGTAGACGAGGGGGAACCTGGGGCGGCTCGGGGAAGAGGGGGCCCGCCTCTCCCCCTTCGGCCGGGAGGGCCTAGAGGCCCTCTCCTCCCCGGCCGGGGGCCGTCTTGGGCCCCGGAGGACCTCCCCCCAGAACTCCGGGGGCAGCCCGTCCAGGAAGGCCAGGACCCGGGCGGCCAGGAGGGCTTCCGGCGAGGCGAGGAGGAACTCCCCTTGGAGGGGGGGCTTCACCGCCACGCCCTCCCCACAAAGGACCTCCACCAGCCTCGCGGCGTAGCCTCCCCCGAGGTAGGGGTGGAGACGCAGGGCCTGGAGGAGCTTCGCGCAGGCCTCTTCCCGATCCCCCAAGGAGAGGCGGTAGAGGGCCTCTCTGCCCAGGTAGAGGGCTTGGCCGATGGGGTCCTCCCCCCGCGGGCCCATGGCGAGGTGCTGCTCGGCTTCCTCTCGGAAAGCCTCCGCTTGTAGGGCACCGAGGTTTCCCGCCTCTGCCTCCACCAGGGCCTGGAGAAGGAGGCTTTGGAAGGAGCGCCTGGGGCGGGTCACGGTTTCCTCCCGTGCGGCCTGGAGGACAGGGCGGCCCAGAGGGCGTGGCGGTACTCGGCCACCAGGTCCCAGTCGTATCCCCCCTCAGGGAAGGGGCAGGGTTCGGGGTCCCCGCCCTTCCAGGCCTTGTCCAAGGCCTCGTACCAGGCGGGAAAGTACTTGACCAGGACGGGGGAGGGCACCCTGGGCCCCTTGTCGTTCAGGCGGGAGGCCTCGTAGAGCTCCCTTTTCCCCGTGGGCTGGTTCCGGGCCACCTGGCAGGTGCACCCTGCCGGTGCCCCGTCCCGGTAGAGGAGCACCTGGGTTCCCCGCCCCCCCTTCTTCGCCACCAGGTGGGGGTGCACGCTCCCAAAGGGGCAGGGGCAGGGATCCCCTGTCCCTGTAGGCTCCTTCAGGAAGTGGAACACCCAGCTCGCGGCCATGGCCCGCTCAAAGTCCGCCGAGTCCAACCCGTAGGATCTTTCCAGGAGGAAGAAGACTCCCCGGAAGGCCCCCACCAGGGGGGTGGCGGCGGCCCAGGTCTCCGGGGTGCTCCCCCAGGGGATGCCCGCCGGCGGGCTGAGGGAGGCGAAGAAGGGCGCGAGCTCTTTGAGAAGCCTCCGCAGGAGGTCCCGGGGGTGGTAATTGAGGTGGAGGCTTTTCACCAACCTCACCATTTCCCCCTTTGGGCTGCCCCTCCCCTTGAGCCCCAGGAATTCTCTCTCCTCTTTCCCCAGGGTGGCGAGGAGCCTCCTCGCATTCCCCGGGCCTTGGAGGAATTCCAGGAGGCTCTTCTTCAGTTTCTCCCCCGTGTCCCAGCGCAGGTCTGCCCCCAGGAGGTGGGCCCCCAGGGCCAGGCGCAGGAGCTTCAGGCCCTGGTGGAGGACCCTGCTCCGGGAGAAGCCGAGCCTCCGGAGGAGGTCGGCGTCCAGCCGGGGGAGCTCCTTCAGGACAGCAAGGCCCAAAAGGCCGGGCGGACGCCCGGGCCTCCCTCCCTCCGTCCACTTCTCGGGCGAGGCTTCTCCCATGCCCCCAGCATAACCAGGCCTCCTTTTTCCTGAAAACTCTCCGGCCTTTGCGAAACCCGTCTTTTGCCCCGGAGAGGGTGGGGGATAGCCTGAAGCCGGGTGGGCTTATGGAGGGGCGCGGAGCGGGCAGAAAGGTGGGACGGGCGGCCTTGGTCCTCCTCTTTGCGGCCCTGATCACGGGAGCCGCCTCCTGGACGGAGGGCCCCGGGCCGTTCCGGGTCCGGACCTTCGTGGACGAGATTGATGCCGGGGGTTGGCTCCACGACATGGCCTACGGGGCCGGGGTCTTCGTGGTTGTTGGCCCCTTCCGCATCCTGGTCTCCAAGGACGGGGTGCACTGGAAGAAGATCCACGCTCCCGCCCGGATGAACGCCGTGGAGTACACGGAGGTGGGCTTCCTGGCCGTGGGCAACGCGGGGACCTTGATGGCCTCCAAGGACGGATGGGACTGGAAGCGGTACAAGGTGGGGCGGGACCTGGAGTGGGACCTCTTCGGCGTGGCCTACGGCGGGGGATGGTACTTCGTGGCAGCCAACGAGGGGGTCATCCTGGCCTCCCGGAACCTCCGGGATTGGGTGGAGTTGCTTCGGGACGAGGATATGACCGGCATGGTCTACGGCAACGGCCGTCTGGTGGTGGGCAGCCTTTGGAAGCTCCACGTGGTGGAGCCGGAAAGGAGGTAGGCGTGGCCATCGCTTCGGTGCGGCGCAGGGGGAACTATCTGGACGTGTACGACGAGCGGGGGAGGCGGATCGGGGGCTTTGGGATCTCCACCCAGGACGAGCTCCTGGGCTGGACGGCGGACACGGTGATCGTCCGCCGGGGGCGGACCGTCTACCACTACGACGCCCGGGGCCGGGTGAAGGGCACCCGCCCCGCCTAGGGGGGAGAGGATGCGCCGGGTGGACCTGGGCAGGCTCTCCGTCTGGCTCTTCGGGGGCCTGGGGGAGATCGGGGGGAACCAGGTGCTCCTGTACACGGAGGAGGGAGGGCTCCTCCTGGACTTCGGCCGGCCCTTTGGCCGCTGGGGGGCCTTCTTCACGGAGTTCCTCTCCCCCCGCACCTCGGGCCTTGGGCTTCGGGACCTCCTCTTCCTCCGGCTTCTGCCCCCCGTCCCCGGCCTCTACCGGGACGGGACGGGGGACACCCTCCTGCCCACGGAGCTGGAGCGGGAGCTGCTGGGGGGGCTTCCCCTGGACGGGGGGAAGGTTCTGGCCCTCCTCCTCTCCCACGCCCACCTGGACCACACCGGGTCCGTGGGCTACCTGCGGCAGGACCTTCCCGTGGTGACCACGGCGGCCACCGCCGCCATCGTCAAGGCCATGCAGGACACCGCCCAGGCGGGCGTGGACGGAGAGGCGGCCTACCTCAGCCCCAGGCTCCCCAGGGGGGACACGGGGCTCCTGGAAGGGGACCGCAAGCGCTACCTCCGCCGGCCCTACCGGCTTTGGGGACGCCTCCAGGCCTTTCCCCACCGCTCCCCCGCCGTCCAGAAGACCCTGGAGGGCCACCCTTGGGAGGAGGCCTCCTCCCCCCTCGCCCTGGGGCCCTTCCGGGTGGAGGCCCTTCCCGTGGACCACTCCGTCCCCGGGGCCGCGGCCTTCGCCGTGGAGACCCCCGAGGGGCTTGTGGTCTACACGGGGGACCTGCGGCGCCACGGCCGCTGGGGCGCCAAGACGGAGGCCTTCCTCCGGGCCCTGGAGGGGCGGGAGGTCTTCCTCCTCCTGGTGGAGGGGACGCGGCTCGGGGAGCCGGGGCGGGCCCGCACGGAGGAGGAGGTGAGGCAGGCCCTCCACGCCGAGGTAGCCCGGTGGGAGGGGGCCCCGGTGGTGGTGGACTTCGCCCCCCGCAACCTGGAGCGGCTCCTCTCCGCCCTGGAGGTGGCCCAGGAGGTGGGGCGGAGGCTCGTGGTCACCGCCAAGGACGCCTACCTTCTCTGGGGGTTGGCGGAGGCGGAACCGGACCCCTGGGAGAGGGTCCTCGGCGAGGTCCTGGTCCTTAAGGAGGACAAGAACCGGACCTCGGGCTGGGAGCGGGCCCTCTGGGACGAAGCCCCGGTACAGGGGGCCTCCCCGGAGGAGGTGGCGCAGGACCTCGGGAGCTACCTCCTGGCCCTGGGCTTCTACGAGGTGAACCGCCTCCTGGACCTGCGGCTTCTGGAGAGGAAGGCGGGGAGGGTCCCGAGGCGGGGGGCCTACATCTTCAGCAACTCCTACTGGGCCGACCAGGAGCAGATCCTGGACCTCGAGGTCCTCCTCCGCTGGCTGGAGGCCCTGGACCTCCGCCTCCTCCCCGAGGACCTGGCCGCCCTTCCCCAGGACCCCCAGGGGGTGCGCAACCCCTTCCACACCTCCGGCCACGCTCCCGAGGCGGACCTCCGGGAAGTGGCGGAGCGCCTGCGGCCTCGCTACCTCCTGCCCATCCACACGGAGCGGCCCGAGCGGTGGCGGGAGGTCTACGAGGGGGAGGTCTTGCTTCTATGAAAACAATCCGTTTTTTGCGAAACCCGTCTTTCGTCTGGCGAGGGTTGGCCCCATCCTGGTCCTGAGGAGGTGAAGCGTGGGAAGGGACATCCCCATCACGGTCCACAACCTGGGTTCTCCCGCAGGGAAGGCGCTGGATTTCGTCCGGGAAGGGCTATACGCCCGCATGGACGCCCCCATGATGGCCTTGGCCGTCCGCATCCCCGTCTACCTGGTGAACGAGGCCCAGATGGACCGCCTCTACCCCCCGGAGCGCCGCCGCTTCTTCCCCGAGGAACCCCTCCGGCGGCGCCTCCGGGAACTGAGGGAGCGCAAGCCTTTGGACGACGAGGACCCCTTCGCCCCCCTGGAGGACCTGGACCGGTGGGGGGAGGACCTCTGGCATAGGGTGAAGGACGTGGTGGCGGTCGGGCTTTACGTGAGGGGGTCCGCCATGGGGGCGCAGGGGAGGGCCTTCAGGCAGGAGGTCCTCCGCCTGGGGGAGGAGGAGGCCCGCACGGAGGGGGCGGAGGAGGCCTTCCTAGACCACGAGGGCCCCGNCATCTTCCTCTGCCCGGAGCGGGTGGTGGGGTGGGCGGCGAAGAGAGGCGTGCGCGTTGCCCTGGTCCAGGACAAGGTTTATTACCACGAGCTGGGCCACGCCCTGATGGACACCGCGGACCCCTACCCCGACCCCTACGGGGAGAGCTGGGGCCGGGTGGTGGAGGAGAGCCTGGCCAACCTGGTGGCCTGGANGCGGTTCCGGGGGNAGGAGGCCGCNTGGGTGGCCCGGCTCATCCAGGACCAGCCCCCCGAGTACCGGGGGTATGCTGCGGCCGCCGCCCTGCCCCATCCCCTTTTTTGGCCAGAAATCGCCCACCTTAGGGTGCCTTGGGAGTATTGGGAGGAGTGGTGGTGGCGCTACCGCCACTTCCTCCGAGGCATACCCGGAAGGCTCCGCACCTTTCTGGAGCTTCCCTTTTCCCCCGATGGGGGATCGGGCCTGTACCGAGCCTGGCGGGAAAGCAAGCGCAGGGGCCTTTGGAGGGAACCCGCTACACAACGCTTCTGGCGGGGGGTAGCCCGGTTGCTTTTGGAAGAGGGTGTTTAGTAGAGTGGTTGCGAAGGAGGTGAACCCATGCCGTTGACGAAGGGGCACACGCGGTTAAGGCTTCCCGATCTCTTGAGCAGGGTGAGCAGCCATGAATTCCTGATTCCGGAGTTCCAAAGGGACCTCGTTTGGAAGCCGGAGCAGGTGCGGGAGCTTTTGGTCTCCTTGGTGCGGGGGGACTTTGCCGGGGTCATCCTTTTGCTTGAGTTTAACCCCACCAGCCCCCCCTTCCACCACAAAGCCGTCTACGCGGTTCCTTCTTCTCCCCCGCCCCCCCTCACCCACGCCTACTCCGTCCTAGACGGCCAGCAGCGGATCTCCGCCCTGTACTACGCCTTCCATCACCCAAACCTGCCCCTGCCCCCGAAGGGCAAGGTGGTACGCTTCTTCTTGAAGCTAGACCCGTTCTTAAAGGAGGATTTTGACGAAGCGGTGGTAGTGGAGCGTAATGGCTCGCCCGGATTCAAGGACCTGGTTGATGAGTGGTACCGCGGGGAGGCTCTTCCCTTTGGCCCCATCAGCGGCCCTCACCCGCCCCATTTGATTACCCTCTATGACCTCTTGATGGCGCCCGGGCCTAGCGCCGGCAGCCTGCTTGATGCTTACCTCTCCGGAACGAGCAGCCCCTACGCTCCCTCTTTTGGCAAGCTATTTGGTTCCTTGAACTCACTGCTCCACTACGACCTTGACGCCGTCGTGCTGTCGTTTTCGCCTGGTACTGGGTCCTCGGCTATTGTTTCCGCGATATCCCCAGTGTTCGTAAACGTCAACTCCAAGGGCACGAAACTCACCCTGTTTGACCTGGCCGTGGCTCACCTCTTTCCTCTCCTCCACCCTATCGGCCTAAACCTTAGAAGCTTGTGGAATAGACTGCCCACTACGCACCCTGGGTTGGCAGGGCCGATCAGTAAAGACTTTGTTGAACCCGACGACATCCTCCGGGTCATGGCCATGATCACGGGGGGTTCGGTCAAAAAAGCCACACTTCTAAACCACCTCCATGGGGTCGTGAGCAGGCTAACGGGCGCCTCCCCTGGGGGTCCGGTAACGAGCCCCGCGGACCACAGCTTCTCCTCCTTTCTAGACTTATGGGATGAGGCCGCTTCTTGCCTCGAGGAGGCCTACGAGCGGATCGTCAAGGACTACGGGGCCCTGGGGCCGGAGTGGATCCCCTACGGGGCGATGATCGTCCCCCTCGCCGCCCTGATCCACGTAGAAAGGAGGAGCGGGGCTCCCGGCGCCCGCGACAAGGTGGACTGCTGGTACTGGCACAGCGTGTTCTACGAGCGCTACGAGAAGTCCGTGGACACCACGGCCATGGCCGACTTCCGGGCGGTCACCTCATGGATCTTGGGTCGCGGCGGCAAGCCCAGCTGGCTTCCCGGTAGCGTCCCCCCAGGGATGGATCTCAAGACCGTCGTGGATAGGAAGAGTGCCCTCTACAGTGGGGTTCTCAACCTCATCGCTCTGGCCGGGGCGAGAAACTTGGTGTATGGGAGTCCCCGGGGAAGCAGCCTCCAGATTGACCACCTTTTCCCCAAGGGTCGGTCCAAGCCGTGGGCTACCCATCCCTGGATGGAATCCGTCCTCAACGCCACGTTGCTAGACGAAAGCACCAACAAAGCCAAGGGCAAAAAAGACCCCTCGGACTTCTATCACGCGGATGTGCTCCCTGGGCATGGCAAGACCGGTGCCAGCGTGAGGGACACCTTCGGAAGCCACCTCATCAGCCCAGCTGCCGAGAGCTCCTTCGCCCACGGGTCTTCAGGAGCCCCTAATTCGGTGGCCATCTTTGAAGATTTCATCAGGGAGCGGGAGAAAGACGTGCTAGCAGAAATAGCGAAGAAGCTTAGCTGCTAGGGAGAGGCCCTCGAGGCGGAAGGGCCCCCCTTCCCGGGGCAGGGCAAGGCTCCGGCAAGCGCCCCCCTCGGAGCAAGCCGAGAGCACCACCCGGGCGGGAAGGGCCTCCACCTGGACCTCCGCCGTGGCCCAGGCCCCACCCCCTTCCA
>Ga0065724_100727_pt1 | contig 13164 bp, 11 predicted proteins | sample TheenrcSG05JP960_FD_59111 | JGI IMG/M metagenome (GOLD analysis project Ga0065724, IMG submission 59111) | Thermophilic enriched microbial communities from mini bioreactor at UC Davis - Sample SG0.5JP960 | ecosystem: Engineered > Solid waste > Grass > Composting > Bioreactor | place: USA... | reverse complement strand
GTAGCGCGCGGGGGTCACGCCGCGGCGTCCGACGCACGCGGGCGCCGGCGATCGCGGCGGATAAGGTCGAGCAGCAGCACGAGCCGCACGAGCGCGAACGCGCCGCAGGCCAGCCAGACGGCCTGGAAGCCGCCGCCGCGCTCGAGCACGAAACCGAAGACCGAGCCGGCCAGCGTCGCTCCGAGCTGGCCGGCCGTCGCCATCAGGCCCACCACCCGCGCCGTCTGCCCCGCCCCGAAGCGCTCGCCGGCCAGCAGCATGAACGGCGCCGTGGTCGCCGACAGGCTCACGCCGCTCAGTAGTGTGGCGGCGACCACGAAGGGCATCCATGGGCTCAGCGCGAGCAGGCCGAACACCAGGACCGCCAGGAGCGACCCACCGGTGACGACCATGATTCGGCCCCGCGGGAGATCGGCAGCCCAGCCGACGATGGGTGCGGCGACCAGGAGGGTCAGATTGGCGAGCGACGCGACCGTCCCCGCCCAGACCTCGGTGTACCCGAAGTCGGCGGTCAGGTAGGTCGGCAGCCAGGTCAGGATCCCGTACATGGCGAGCATCCCGATCAGGCTGGCCGCCAGGAGTTGCCAGAAATCGCCCCGGCGCGTGAGCCTGGCGGGTTCGCCGTGCGCGTGCGAGGAGGAGGCGATCCCTGGCTCGCCCGGCAACACCGAGGCCGCCGCCACCAGGGTGACCGCCGTCAGGAGGGAGAGCGAGAGGAAGGCGCCGNTCAACCCGACGAGGCCGGCCAGCGCTGGGACGAGGATCATGGCGCCGCTGCTGCCGATCCCCGCCCCGCCTGGAGCACGCCAAGCACCCGCCCGCGCTCTTCCGGTTTGAAGAGGACGATCCCCAGCTTCATCGCCGGGGTGTAGAGCAACGCGCCGGTCGCCCCGAGGAGGAAGCGCGCGGCGAGCGCGGCACCGTAGGAAGCCGTCCCCGCGAAGAGCGCGGAGAAGAGCGCGCTCGCCGCAAGCCCGGTCACGAGCAGGCGCTTGGCGCTGAAGCGGTCCCCGACGAGGCCAACGATCGACTGGGCGATCCCGTAGCCCAGGACGTAGGCCGAGAAGAGAGTTCCGACACCGGCGTAGTCGGTCCCGAACCGCAGGCGTAGGCCGTCGAACACGGTGACGACGCCGGTGCGGTGCGCGTTGTGGATCACCAACATCGCGGTTAGCAGCGCGACGGTGGCGAATGTCCGGCGCGAGNGTGACCCGAGACTCACTACCTCACCGCGCCGTTCCCTCGGGGTACCGTACCGTTTGACTCACGGTCCGCCATGCTCTAGCGTGCGCCAGGCCACGCGCCGGCCACGCGGCGGTGCGCCGCGCGGAGGGCGTGCTCCACCCGGTTCCGCTCCCGGACGAGCTTGGCGTGCAGGAAGCGGAACTCGTCGCTGGCCGGGTCGAGGCGCGCCAGTTCGGCTGCCTGCGCCAGCCCCGGCACCGGGACGGTTCCCAGCGCCAGGTCGTGCTCGAACGGACCGCTGCGGGTGTAGTTCACCGGGATCAGCAGGCGGCTCAGGTCCATGAGCAGGTCGTTCACCTCGTCCGGGTCCCGCTGGTCGAGCGGGGTGGCGCGCAGCATAGCGGCGAGGCGCCGGGCCTCATCAGCCGTCCGGCTCAGATCGATCGCGCCGTTGGCAGCCTCGTGGTAGCCACTCACGGCCTCCGCGATCTCGTCGGCCGCCGCCGCGAAGTCGAAGGGCAGCCGCTCGACGGTGCACAGGCGCCAGAGCGTCTCGGCGTAGACCCCGGCGTCCCGCACCAAGTTGTCCGGGTCGATCTTGTCCAGCGTGTCCTCGGTGGTATGCCACCACCAGCCGAGCCCGCCCGCACGCCGGCCGCTGCCCAGGAGTTGCCCCAGGGCCTGCGCGGTCGCCGAGGCATCCGCAGCCTGCTCGGACAGGGAGGCGAACAACGTCGGGATGCCGTGCCCCCAAAAGGACTGATCGCTGGAGCGGCTGATGCGCCGGTAGACCAGCTCGACGCCAACCGTGTCGCGCAGGATCTCGCGGCCGAAGGCGTAGGTCTCGGCCATGCTGGGCGCCTCGTCCAGAACCTCCGCACCCTTGGCGCCGACCGAGTCGATGTTCACATGGCAGACGCAGCGCTCGTGCAGCTCGTGCCAGAAGGTGTCGGCATACCAGGTCGAGCCGGCGTAGCGCCCGTGCGAGTGACCGGACCAGAACGCCAGCCGCACGCCCCGGCGCAACTCCCCGCGCCGCTCGGCGAGCAGGCGCGCGACCTCGAGCTGCGTGGCGTTCGCGGTCCCGTTGTCCATCGCGCCGTAGTGCCAGGAGTCGACGTGGCCGCTGAACAGGACGAAGCGATCCTCGACCGTGCCCGGGAGATCCGCGATCAGCGTCGGGATCTTGCACCAGGCCCGATAGGGTTTCGTCATCAGCCGCACCTGGACCGGCCCTCGCGCCAGCGCCGCCTTCAGCCGCTCGCCACCGGCACGGTCCACGCTGACCGAGGGAACCTTCGGCAGCAAGTCGGCCGTCTCCGGCGTGGCCGTGCCCCACACCGGGGAGATGCACATCTGGTGGATGTGCTCGTCGTTGACGTGGATCTGCCCGATCGCCCCGGCCTGCTGCGCGGCCAGGGTCTTGCCCGGCATCGCCAGCCCGTCGCTCAGCACGATCTTGCCGCGGACGTCGCGTCCGGCGTAATCGGCGGGCAGACCCGCGCCGACGTAGACCAGCTCGCCGACGACCCCGTCGTCCTCGGTCTGCGGGCTCAGCGAGTACCCGTTGGACGGGATGACCTCCGGCTCCGTGCCGAGGATCTCAAGCCTGGATTCGCCTGGGTAGCCGATGAGCGCATCGCTCTCGTAGCGTGTAATGGTGTAGCCGAAGCGCTCCAATTGCTCCTGGATGTAGTCGAAGGCCTTCGCTTCGTCCGGCGTGCCGGAGAGCCGCACGTACTGCGCGATCGCCCGCAGGTGCCGGTCCAACTCCGCCCCTGAGACCGCGCGGCTAATCGATTCGACCATGGTCCCTGCCTCTCGGTGCTGCACACACGACCGGCGGCCGCCCCGCCGCGTCACATCTGGCCGAGCGCCGTCAGCATCGCGGCGCCGGTTTTGATCCCCTTGATGAAGCGCTCCAGTTCCAGGTTCTCGTTCGGCGCGTGGTTCGACTCATCCGGGTTGGCGTAGGGAACGCCGAACGCCGGGATGCCCAGGACCTTGGTGAACACATAGTCGGGCAGGCTGCCGCCCAGCGCCGGCACGAGCAGTGGTTCCTCTCCCTGGCCCAGGGCAACCCCGCGCCGGATCGGCTCGGTGTAGGGGGAGTCGAGCGGCGTCTTCGACGGCTCCATCGAGCCCTGCCGGATGACCTCGACGTTCGGCGCGTGCTTGCGCACGTGCGCCTCGATCTTGGCGAAGATGTCGTCGGCCTTCTGCGCCTCGACCAGCCGCACGTCGCACTTGACGACCGCCTCGTGCGGCAGGACCGTCTTCGAGCCGGGGCCGCCGTACCCGCCGTGGAACCCGTTGATGGTGAAGGTCGGCCAGGCCGCGAGCCGCTCGAAGTAGCCCCGCTCGCGCGGCTCGTCGAACTCGGCGATCCCGAGGGACGCCTTGACCGCCTCCTCGTCGACGGGAAGCTTCGCCAGCGCCTCCTGCTCCAGCGGCGTCAGCGGGAGCACGTCGTCGTAGAAGCCCTCGATCGTGACCTCACCCCGCTCGTTCTTCATCGTGGCCAGCAGGTGCACCAGCGTCCAGATCGGGTTGGGCGCGACCCCGCCGAAGTTGCCGGAGTGCAGGTCACGGTTGGCTCCGCGGGCGCGCAGCTCGAAGCTCAACACACCCCGCACGCCGAAGAGGATGCGGCTCCGGCCGCTCTCGTCCACCGGTCCGTCGCTGGTGATGACCAGGTCGGCCATGACGTCATCCCGGTGCTCCTGGATGAAAGCGGGCATGTGCGGGCTGCCGACCTCTTCCTCACCCTCCAGCAACACCTTGACGTTGCAGGGGAGCGCACCCCGCACCGCCAGCAGCGACTTGAGGGCCAGGATCTGCGCCAGGTGCTGGCCCTTGTTGTCGCCGACGCCGCGCGCGTAGAGGCGCCCGTCGCGGATGGTCGGTTCGAACGGGGGCGTGATCCACTCCTCCAACGGGTCGGGCGGTTGCACGTCGTAGTGGCCGTAGAGGAGCACCGTCGGCGCGTCCCGGGCGATCCATGCGCTCCCCCAGCACCATCGGCCAGCCCGCGGTCGGGATCACCCGGGTGTTCAGCCCGATCTCCCGCAACACCCCGGCGATGTACTCGGCCACCTCAGCTATCCCGACGCCGTGGGCGCTGATACTGGGCCGCCGGACGTAGTCGATCAACTGGTCGACAAACTCCTCGCGGTGCTCGTCAACGTATGCGAACACATCCGCGAGATCGAGGTTTCCCCCCTGCGCAGTCACCCTCGTTGTTCCCTTTCATCTGGCCCCGCCGGTACACCCCGGCTCCGGGGCAACCTGCACTGAATCCCCACAATCAACTCGGCACCCCGAAGGCCGGACGAGGCGCGACCACCCGTGTCCGGTGCCCCAGTTACCGGACAGGCACAGCCTGCTTTTCGGGCAGGGGCGCCAACTCCTCTTGCAGCCCATCCGGGGCAGGCTCGGGCTCACGCTGGAAGGTCACCGGGCGCTTGGGGCGCTCGTCGACGATGAGCTGGAAGACATCGGGGCGGGCGTAGTGCCCGACAGCGTCAAAGTCGTACTTGCCCCGCACCACCTCATCCAGGTCCAGGTCGGCGGTGAGAATCGTCTCCCCGTCGATCGCCGGACCGGCGAGGATCTGCCCCAGGGGCGAGACGATCATCGACGCGCCACGGCACAGGACGGTGTCAGGGTCGGTGACCCCCTCGATCGGGTAATCGTCCGGGTAGTCGCGGCGGCGCGCAAACTGGTTGGCCGAGAGGACGAAGCAGCGCCCCTCGCAGGCGATGTGCTGCATGCTGGCCACCCAGGAGTCCCGCTGGTCGGCCGTCGGTGCGCAGTAGATCTGGATGCCCTTCTGGTACATCGCCATGCGCATGAGCGGCATGTAGTTTTCCCAGCAGATCACCGCGCCGATCCGGCCGATCGGGGTGTCGAACACCGGCAGGGTCGAGCCGTCGCCGTAGCCCCAGACGAGCCGTTCGGCGGCAGTCGGCATCAGCTTGCGGTGCTTGCCCATCAACTCGCCTTGGGGGTTGAAGAAGAGGACCGTGCAGTAGAGCGTGCCCCCGTCCCGCTCGATCACCCCCATCACGAGGTACACGTGACGCTCGCGCGCCAGCTCCCCCAGCCGCCGGGTGGCCGGGCCCGGCACCTCAACGGACGACTCCCAGTAGCGTCGGTACCACTCACGACCCTCTGGGGTGCGCGAGCCGACGGTGGCCCCGAAGGTGATCCCGCGCGGGTAGGCCGAGAGGAAGGCCTCAGGGAAGACGACCAGGTCCGCATCGACGTCCGCGAGGAGCCGCGCGGTCTTCTCCAGCGTCGCATCCAGATCGAAGGCGACCGGTGCCGCCTGCACGACCGCTGCACGCACCTTGGACATGGCCCACCTCCTGACCGTTGGCCGCGAGACCGCGGCGTCGACATGGCTGTTGTTCGCAAGACGAGCCGGCCTGCCTCAGGATACACCAGACCGCCGCGTGGCCAGAGACGCCGGTGTCCTTTCATTTCTATGATCCCACGGGGAGGATGGATCGTTGAAGACCTGGCGGCTCCAGACCCCCGCCCTGGCGAGCGACGTCGTGGCACGTGTGCCAATTCAGGTCTTGGACGGGTTCAGCAGGAGAGTCGCGCGCCCCAGCATTGCCGAACCGGAAGGCGGGGCCACATCACGCTGTTACCGCTCCCCGCCTTCGAGCAGGCCGACCTCGGCGGCGACGGAGCGCTCTTCGGGGAGCCAGCAGCGGCGACGGTGGCAGTCCTGGATGAGGGAGGACGCCTCTTGGACCGAGTCGGTCATCACCAGTCGGGTCAGGTCCTTCCCGGAGAGCTTTCCCTCGGCAACCACGGTGTTCGTGAGCCAGTCGATCAGCCCCCGCCAGTAGTTGCGGCCGAACAGGATCACGGGGAAGTGGGCGATCTTCTCCGTTTGGATCAGCGTCAGCGCCTCGAAGAGTTCGTCGAGTGTGCCGAACCCACCGGGGAAGATCACGAACGCCTCGGCGTACTTGACGAACATCGTCTTGCGGACGAAGAAGTAGCGGAAGTCGACCGCCAGATTCACGTAGGGGTTCATCCCCTGCTCGAACGGCAGCTCGATGTTGCAGCCGACCGAGAGCCCTCCCGCGTCGTGCGCACCGCGGTTGGCGGCCTCCATGATCCCCGGCCCACCCCCGGTGATGATGGCGAAGCCGGCGCGCGACAGGTCGAAGGCCAGATCGTACGCGGCGGCGTACATCGGGTCCGACTCGTCAATGCGGGCCGAGCCGAAGAAGCTCACGCCCTGCGTCACCGGCGCGAGCGCGTCGAAGCCCTCGACGAATTCGCCTTGAATGCGCAGGATGCGCCACGGGTCGGTGTCGAGGAAGGCCGTTGAGGAGGGTTGGCGGCCAGGGGATTCCAACAGCCGCCGGTCTTCGGTCGGCTGTCCCGGGCGCGCAGCACGGGAACGGTTGGGGTTCGCTGTCTCCCCACCGGCCGCGCGGTGCGGCTCTCCGCGACGCGAATCAGTCTCGTCCATCGTGACCCTTCCTCCTCGCTCACGGCACCGCGTTCCCGGCACCTGCCGCACAGAGATCGCGGACGACGTGCCATCGTCCGGGTCCGCCGAGCCGCGCGGGATGGTGCCTCCAAGCCGGACGGCGTGCGCCCGGCAGCGCAGCCGGCCTAGGCGGGCGCGCCGGCCATCATGTCGCGCAGGAGCAGCCCCTCGATCTCGATGAACTCGTACATGCGCATCATCGCCTGGAACTCGGCGTCGGTGTGGCGGTACAGGCCCTCCATGAGGCCCTGCGCCACCACCGGATCGAACATCTTTGAGAACTTGTTGTTCTGGATGGCGATGAAGAGCTTGTAGAGGTCCACCAGCTCGGTCGGGGAAATGGGCGTGTTCTGATCGCTGATGATGACCTTCCCCGCCGCCATGCGCACCTTCAAACGGTTCTCGACCGCAAAACGGTTGAGCTGGTTCTCGAACTCCAGGGCGACGCGCGCGTGGTCGAACAGGACCAGCTTCAGGTAGATCGATTCGACCGCCAGGTTGAACAGCTCGATGACCTTGGCCTTGTTCGGTGGGATGGCCTCGATGTAGCCCTGCGTCGCAAGAAGGTACAGCGCGCGGGCGGTCTCGAACTGTGTCAGCCCCGCCTCCCGGGCGATGGTGACAACATCGCGCTGGCCGTCGACCAGCCGGAACACCCCCTGGAGTTCTTCCGGGGGTGCGGCGTCCGGCTGCTGTGCGCGGCGGCGGAAGATCATGTAGACGGACGGCACCACCGGCGAGAGCTGGATCCACTCGTCGACGCGGCGTGTGCCCTCGATGATCAGGCGCATGCTGTCGATGGCGACCGGGACGCCGCCCTCGCGCACCACCTCGCCCGCCTTGAAGGTGAAGTAGCAATTGCGCCAGAGGAAGAGGGTATAGATCGAAATCTCCAGCAGTTGCTCCTCGCAGGCGCGGATGTCGTCGTCGGTGATGGCGTTGGTCTCCCGCAGGTGTTTGACGATGGCCTCTTCGCTGTAGAGCCCCCGCTGGCGCAGCGCCACGACGTGCTCGCGCGTGAGCTTGCCGAGCCGCGCCAGCAGCTCGGTCATGGTGGGGAGCCGGCTCCCGGCAGCGACGTAGCTGACCCGGCCGTCCTCGAAGGTGATGGTGCGTGTGTTCCAGCCCTGGATCAGCGTCAGGATGCCCGTTTTCTGGGTGAAGCTGAGCATCTGGAAGAGGTCCGAGAGCGTGAACACGCCCAGCCGACCCTGCAGGTCCAGCTCCGTGTCATCGGCCGCTCGTGGCTGATACGGCGTGAACATCGCGCCCCTACCTTCCCGCGCTGCTAGCTTCCCGGCAGCGCGACCTCGACATCCGCGCTCGCTTGATTCCCCGCCAGATCGGTAGCTCGTACGGTCAGCGTGGCGGAGGCGCCGGTCCAATCGCGCGCATCCCACACGCCCAGGTAGGCGCTCTGGGACGGGACATAGTGCAGATCCTGGACGTACTCGCCATCCACGAGCAGTTCCACCCGGGTAACCCCCACCGCGTCGTCAGCACGGACGCGCACCGTCGGTGTCCGGCGCCCGAGCGGCCCGGTGGCCGGCCGCTCGATGGTGACGGTNNGCGNTCNACCTGGTCGTAGCCCAGCGCCTGCCAGACGAGGCGCGCGATCTCCGCGTGCCCGGCATTGTTCGCATGGACGTCGGTGGGATACCACGTCCACTCGCGGATGTGCCCCCGGAAGACCGGCTCGACATCCGCCACCCGCGCCCCCTCCGCCGCGGCACTCTGCCGGATGACCTCGTTGAACTGGGCCACCCACCAGGCGTCGCTCCCCTGCTCGGCAGGATCCCCCTCGCTCAGGTCGTAGTACGTCGTCACCGCGATGTCGGCCGCCGTTTCACCCAGCGCCTCCCGGATCGCGGCCAACGCCGCGGGGAACGTCGTTCGGAACCGTTCCAACCCCGCCTGGCGCGCGGCGTCGTCGCTCCCGGCCAGCCGTAAGATGTCGTTGCCGCCCAGCGTAAGCGTCACCGCCCGGATCTGCGCTCCCCTCGCGTGCGCTGCCTCAATGTCCGCCCGCGCCAGGCGGAGTTGGTCGCCGGTCAGAAACGATTCCGTCGTCTCGCCCGGCACCGCCCGGTTGATCAGCGTCACTGCGGGCGCGCCCTCACCGCCGAACTGCTTTTCCATCAGGTCACGCACCAGCCACGGGTAGCCGCGCAGCCGCGGGAGGGTCGTGACCAGCCCGGCGGCGATCGAATCCCCCAGCGCCAGGTAGACCTGCTCGGGCAGGGCCGGTTGCGCCGCAACGCGACGCGTCGTGCCCGACGCGAGCGGCGCCAGGGCCGTGGTGATGAGCAGCGCGACCACGACCGCGGACCGCGCCCGGCTCATGCTCCCGCTCCGAGGAGCGAACCGGCCCGGTCCAGCGCCGACCGGAGGATGTCGCGCGCCCCGTCATGCGTCAGGGCCGCCACGGCCTCCTCCGGGTCGAGCAGCAGTGTGTCGACGCCGAGGTGCGCCTCCCAGTCGGGGCCGGGTTCCGCGGTGACGGTCAGGTAGGCGACGAGCTTCTCCTCGCCGTCCACGGTAAAGCGGGACGCTCCGGCCCAGTCGGCCACCTGTGCCCGCAGCCCCATCTCCTCCCCGACCTCACGCAGTGCCGTCTGCCAGGCCGCTTCGCCCGGCTCGATCTGACCCTTCGGCAGGACCAGTGAGCCGTCCCTTGCTCGGCGGAGGGCAACCTTGCGCTCTGCCGGCACCAATACGACGGCACCTGCCTGCGGCAGAGCGCGGTCGCCCGGCTCGCGGCCAAGCCCGGAGACGACCAGCTCGGCGCGAAGCTTGGCATAGGTGACCGGGATGAGCTCCGGCAAGACCATGGTGTTGGCAATGATTGGCATGAAATTCGCGTCGCCTTCCCACCTTGGCACGACGTGCACGTGCAAGTGGTCGGCGACGCCGGCCCCGGCGACGCTGCCGATGTTGAGGCCGATGTTAAAGCCCTCACACCGGAGCGTGCGTTGCTGCGCTGCGGTGACCCAGGGAAGCAGTCCGAAGATCTCGGTGACCGTCTCCGGTGGCAGGTCGGCGAGCGTTGCCGCGTGCTGGTACGGCACGACCATCACGTGGCCGGTGTTGTATGGGTACAGATTCATAATGACAAAGGCGGTGGTACCGCGGTGCAGGATCAACGACGCGACGTCGTCGTCGCCGGCCGGGCGCAGGCAGAAGATGCACCCTGGCTCGCGTACCTCACCACCGACGTACTGCATCCGCCATGGTGTCCAGAGGCGTTCCATGAATCCATCCTGTATCTCGACAGATTCCTGGGATCGATCTTAGCATAGGGCAAACGGAGCCATCTCCCCCGAAAGTACCCATGCTCGTGGGCACGGGAGCCAGGCTCCGGCAGCGCGGCGCCGGTCAGTCCCTCTGCTATACTACGCCGTGCTGCGTTGCCGGGGGACCCGCAAGGAGGCTTGGCCGCGGATGGCAACGCTAACGGGAAGAGATGTGACCGCCGAGCTTCGTACCAGCACCGGTGTGCAGCAGCGCGCCAGCGCACGGCGCGAGCCTCGCTGGCTAACCCAAACGCTCCGCGCCGGCACCGACGCCGCGCTCGTGCTCCTCGCGTTCGCGCTCGCGTACGCGCTGCGCTATCGCCTCGAACTCGGCGGCGACGTCCTGCCAGGATTCACACAACCCTTCGACTTCTTCCTGGGCAAGGCCCTGCTCCTGGTCGTGGTCTCGGTGATCATCTTCCACCTGCGGGGCCTTTACCGCCTGCCGCGTTGGACCAGTTTCCTGGACGAGGCCCAAACCGTCGTCAGCGGCTCCACGACGGCGATGGCCATCGTGATTCTGTACAGCTTCCTGCAGCGCTTCTACCCATCCCGCTTGATCTTCATCTATGCCTGGCTGCTCATGATCGCGCTGCTGCTGACCAAGCGGCTGATGACGCGCGTCGGCCGGCAATTGCTGTGGCGCCGCGGGATCGGGGTCGACCGGGTACTGGTGGTCGGCGCGGGACGGGCAGGCCAGCGACTGCTCCAGTACATCTACAACCAGCCGCAACTGGGCTACCGCGTCGCGGGGTTGGCGGACGACGTGCCGCTCGACGACGACTGGGGGATCGCGACCGAACGCCGGGTTGAACGACCGCAATACCTCGGGCGGCTGGCCGACATCGGTGAGATCGTCGATCGCCACGAGATCGACGAGGTGATGATCGCCCTCCCGCCGACCGAACACAATGCCGTGGCGCAGGTGATCGCGACCTGCCGCGAACGGGGCATCCCGTTCATGTTCGTCCCGGACCTCTTTGAGATGGCCCTCGACCGGGTGCGCATCAACGAGGTTGCGGGACTGGCCCTGATCGAGGTCAAGGACGCGCGCATCAGCGGCTGGAACTACGCGATCAAGCGCGCCATGGACGTGGTGATCGCCACCACCGTGCTGACGCTGGCCGCCCCGCTGATGCTCCTGATCGCCATCGCGATCAAGCTGGATTCCCCCGGCCCGATCCTCTTCGGCCAGGAGCGGGTGGGGAAGAACGGCCGCCGCTTCACCCTCTACAAGTTCCGCTCCATGTGCAAGGACGCGGAGGAGAAGAAGAAGGAGCTCCTCGCCGCCGCTTCGCCCAAGGACGGCCTGCTCTTCAAGCTGAAGGACGACCCGCGGGTGACGCGGGTGGGTCGCATCCTGCGCCGGACCTCATTGGACGAGCTGCCGCAGTTCTTCAATGTCCTGATCGGGGAGATGAGCGTAGTCGGGCCGCGGCCGCAGGTTCCGTCCGAGGTCGCTGCCTATGAGGACTGGCACTATCAGCGCCTCATGGTCACCCCCGGCCTAACCGGACTCTGGCAGGTCAACGGCCGTAGCAACCTCACCTTCGACGAGATGGTGAAGCTGGATCTCTACTACGCCGAGCACTGGTCGCCCTGGCTCGACATCAAGCTGATCCTCCGCACCATCCCAGCCGTCCTCCTCGGCCGCGGGGCGTACTAGCGCGGCGCAACAGCCCCGCCCGTCCAAAGTAGTGTTGAGCAGCAGTCTCCAGAGGATGTGTGCGCCACGTGGCCGACCGCGGGCAGGCGGTGCGCGCCCGCACCCTCATGCCGTGCTCGCCCGCTCCTGGCGGCGGCGCTGGTAGTGGCGGCGTACCTTGGCGCGATTGCCGCAGTCGCGCATGTCGCACCATCGGCGACTCCGGTTGCGGCTGGTATCGAGGAAGAGCCAGCCGCAACCATCGCCCGCGCACTCCCTGACGCGGGAGAGCGCGTCGGACGTCAGGAGGTCGGCCGCCGACCGGGCGACCGGCCAGAGCATCCGGTCCAGGTCGTCGGGCTCGGCGGCCCAGCCCCAGGAGAAACCTTCGGGCTGTGCGACGACCCGCGCCCGGCTCAGGGCGTCCGCGACGGCCAGGTTCAACGTGTCGAGATCNGCCGGCGGGGCGGGCTTGCCGGCGGCAACGTGGGAGAAGATCCCGTAGATCGCCTCGCGCAACGCCAGGGCGCGGGTGAGCACCGCCTCCGCGTCGGCAGGCCGCTGGCGCGCGACCGCGAGGAGGAGCTCGCCGTCGTCGACGAGGCCGACCTGCTCCGCCCAGGCGACGAGGTCGGNGTAGNNNTGGAGATACTCGGTCGGGGTGTCCGTGTCGCGGCCGGCACGGGTGTTGGCGAAGTCNAGGCAGAGCACGCCACCGACCAGCTTGAACCGCCCGTGTGCACNCGNGNTTGCCGGCCGCATGGTCCCTTCGATCACTTCAGTCCCGTCACGGACCTGCTGGACGCNACGCCGCGCCCACCTGTATCTAACCAATCATAGGCTGATGGTCGGTTATCGGCAAGGGGCGGCCCCAGCCCGCCTGGGAACCTGACCGGCGCGGGTGCGCGGCGTCTCCCAATCGCTATAGGTGCAGCGAAGGTACACCGCCGCAGGCCTAGGGAATCGCGTGACCGGCGGACGTGCAGCGATCGCCCCGGACTGGGTCACCGGCTCGGCGGCTGGCACTGCCTAAGGAACCGTGTATCCTTACCCCGATGACAGGAACCGGCCCTCCGACGGGGCTCGCGGGTGGGTGCGTGTGCGCATGCAGGCAGCGCGCGTTGCGCTGGTCCATGACTACCTCAACCAGTACGGCGGCGCCGAGCGGGTGCTCGAAGCGTTTCACGACCTCTACCCCGATGCACCGGTCTTTACGTCAATCTACGCGCCCGAGCTCATGCCCCCACACTATCGCGACTGGGATATCCGCACGTCCTTCATGCAGCGGCTCCCGGCCGTCCACCGGCACCATCAGCCGTACCTCCCGTTCTACCCTCTCGCCTTCCGGCGGATGCGGCTCGACGGGTTCGACCTGATCTTGAGCTCGAGCAGCGCCTGGGCGAAGGGCGTTCCGACCCCACCCGGGGCGATCCACGTCTGCTACTGTCACAGCCCGATGCGCTTCGCCTGGGACTTCCACCGCTACGCCGAGCGCGAGCGCCTCGCTGGCGCCGTCCGGCGGG
>Ga0065724_108468_pt1 | contig 13190 bp, 9 predicted proteins | sample TheenrcSG05JP960_FD_59111 | JGI IMG/M metagenome (GOLD analysis project Ga0065724, IMG submission 59111) | Thermophilic enriched microbial communities from mini bioreactor at UC Davis - Sample SG0.5JP960 | ecosystem: Engineered > Solid waste > Grass > Composting > Bioreactor | place: USA... | reverse complement strand
CGCCGCGTGCAGACGTTCGCGCACCGCGAGGACGTGCTGAAGTTCATCGGCGAGCGGCCGCCGAAAGGGTTCCCGGACGTGCTCGACCGCAACAACCCGATCACGGTCGGCCCGTACATGAACGAGCCGGATTTCATCAACAACCGCTACCAATTGTCCGAGGCGATGTACCGCGCCGGGGAAGTTTACGACCAAATCCGACGCGAATACGCCGAGCTGACGGGGCGCGACTATCCGCCGGTAGACTTGTACCGGATGGAAGACGCTGAAGTCGCCGTGTTTCTGCTCAATTCCGCCGCCGAGATCGTCAAGGACGTCGTCGACGATCTGCGCAGGCAAGGCATTAAGGCCGGCTCGATTTCGCCGAACATCATCCGCCCGTTCCCGGCCAAGGAAATCGCCGAGGCGCTGCGCAACGTCAAGGCGGTCACCGTCGGCGACCGGGCGGATTCATACGGCGGCCACGGCGGCAACATGACGCAGGAAGTGAAAGCGGCGCTGTTTACGCACGGCAACCGGAACACGCTGGTGATCAGCCGCGTGTACGGCCTGGGCGGCAAAGATTTTTACGCCGAAGACGGACTGAATCTGTTTAGGCTTGCGATCGAGGCGGCCGAGAAAGGATACGTCGAAAAGCCGTTCGACTATTATGGTCACACGCCCGGCGATCCGGCGAAAGCGCCGCAGCGCGTCCTCGAGCCGCTCAAGTACGAAGACCTGAAGACCGGACTGATCACGGTGACGCCGGACGAGCAGACGGGCAAGCTGAACGTGCGCATTCCGCCTCTCCGGTCGCTGACCAAAAAACCGAAGCGGATCGCGCCCGGCCACAGCGCGTGTCCCGGCTGCGGCATCTTTTCCGGCTTGGAGCTGTTTTTCAAGGGAATCGAGGGCGACATCGTCGCGCTGTTTCAGACCGGCTGCGCCATGGTCGTCACGACGGGCTATCCGTATTCTGCACACAAGCAGACGTACATCCACAACTTGTTCCAGAACGGACGCGGCGACGCTGGCGGGCGTCGTGGAAACGTTCTGGGAGCGCAAACGCCGCGGCGAACTCGACGAGCTGAACCTGCCGGATGATTTCACGTTCGTCATGGTGACGGGCGACGGCGGCATGGACATCGGCATGGGAGCGGCGATCGGCGCCGCGCTGCGCAACCACAAGATGATCATCCTGGAATACGACAACGAAGGCTACATGAACACCGGCGCGCAGTTGTCGTACTCGACGCCGATGGGTCACCGGACGTCGACGTCGAACGTCGGCTCCCGGCAGGGCGGGAAGCTGTTTCATCATAAGGATACGCCGCAAATTATGGCGGCGACGAATATTCCGTACGTGTTCACCGGTTCGGAGGCGTTCCCGCAGGATCTGCTCAAAAAAGCGGCGAAAGCCCAATGGTACGCACAACACGAGGGGCTTGTCTACGGCAAGATTCTGATCACGTGTCCGCTGAACTGGTTGTCCGAGGACCAGGACGGCACGAAAATCGTCGAGGCTGCGGTCAACTGCTGTTTCTTCCCGCTGTACGAAGTAGAGCGCGGCGTGACGACGATCACCTACAATCCGGAGGAGAAGAACAAAAAGATTCCCGTTTCCGAGTGGCTGAAGATGATGGGTAAGACGCGCCACCTGTTGAAACCGGAGTACGAGGAGACGCTGCGGGAGTTCGAGCGGGAAGTCGAGCGCCGGTGGAACATCCTGAAGGCGAAACACGAACATCCGTGCTTATGAACAAAACGGCCGCTTCCGGCCGCGGTCGTCCCGGAGAACGGACGATCCGACCGTGGGCGGCTTTTTTTTTATGCCCGTCACGGCCGCCGGGGGCGATGGCGTTTGCGGAAAGCGGCCGGTGAAACGCCGACGTGCCGTTTGAACATCCGGTAAAAATGGGGCAGGCTTTCGAAGCCGCACCGTTCGGCGACCGCGGCGATCTTGTCGTCGGTGTTCATCAGCGCTTCCTTGGCGAGGACGATTTGTTTCATGATCCGGTACGACGTGACCGTCATGCCGGTCGCCTTCCGGAACACGCGGCTGAAATGGGCGGGCGTCACGTTGGCGTTCCGTGCAAGCGACGCAAGCGTTACGGCAGCACCGGGGCGGCGTTCCAGCAGGTCGAGCGCGTCGCGGATCCACGGCGGCGCAGCCGGCGGTTCGGACGCGCGTCCGTCCTCGGGAACGCGTGCGGCCGTTTCGCGGCCGAGTTCGAGCAACAGCCGTGCTAGCGCGATCGCGACGGCGTGTCGGTATCCAGGTCGAAGCAGCGAGATTTCGTCGTGAACGGCGTCCAGCCATCTTTCCACGGTCCGTCGCGTTTCGGGACGGAGCGAAATCCGGTGGTTGCGCTCCGATTTCGCGCGGTCGAACGCCGCGAAGAGCGAAAACGATTCGCCGAGCGACCGATCGCCGATCAGGGAGCGGTCGAAAAAGACGACGGAGGACGTCACGGGATCGTCCGGATCGGGATTGGCGCGATGTACGGTATTTCCGGGAATGACGAACAAGTCGCCTTCCCGCATCGGATAGAGCCGATGGTCGATCAAAAACGTCCCCCGCCCGCGATGGACGTAGACGATTTCCTCCCAGTCATGGACGTGGTCGGGAAGCTCCTGGTGCGGCTGTTTCGTATCGCGGTGGACGAAGACGAACGGAAAGACGGCGCCGCGGTCGAACGGTTTGCGCAGAACGGTCAAGCGTCGTTTCCTCCTCTCCCGATGCGAGTCCATGATCATGATATCAAAAAAAGCGATGAAATCGTCAACAAACGCAAATTTATTGACGGTTTTTGATGTCGTAGAATCGAGAATGAAAGGAGGGTTCCCGCTTGAAATACCGGATATTGGGGAAAACAGGACTGCGGGTGTCCGTTCTCGGCTACGGCGCATCGTCGCTCGGCTCCGTGTTTTCGGCCGTATCGACGAAACGGAAGGTAGTGCGTTCCGTCCGCGTCGCGTTCGACATGGGCGTCAATTTTTTCGACGTATCGCCCTACTACGGCCTGACGAAGGCGGAATCCGTCCTGGGCCGGGCGCTCGAAGGCATTCCGCGCGACCGTTACATTCTGTCGACGAAAGCGGGCAGGTACGGGACGGACGTGTTCGACTTTTCGCCGGAGCGGATCGTCCGGAGCGTCGAAGAAAGCTTGCGGCGGCTGCGGACGGATTACGTCGACATTTTGCTGTTGCACGACATTGAGTTCGTTCCGTTCGCGGAGATTGCCGAGGCTGTCCCCGCGGTACGCCGCCTGAAAGAACAGGGCAAGGTCCGATTCTGGGGCGTATCCGGTCTACCGCTGGCCGTTTTCGAGAAAACACTGGAAGCGTTCGATCCAGACGTCATCTTGTCCTATTGCCATTATTCGCTGAACGACACGACGCTGCTTCGTCTGTTGCCGCGCCTGGAAGCGAAAAACGTCGGCGTCGTCAACGCGTCGCCTCTGTCCATGGGTCTTCTGACGTTGCGGGGGGCACCGGACTGGCATCCCGCCGACGAGGAAATCCGGCGAGTATGCCGACGGGCGGCGGAACATTGTGCGCAAAAAGGCGCGGATCTGGCGAAGCTGGCCGTCCAGTTTTCGACGGCGAACGAGCGGATTCCGACGACACTCGTCAGCACGGCCGACCCGGACCATATCCGGCGCAACATCGAATGGACGGACGAACCGGTCGACGAGGAACTGTTGCGTGAGGTGCTGGATATGCTCGCGCCGATTCGAGACCGCACGTGGCCGAGCGGTCGGCCGGAGTATTGGGGGAGGGGACGGGGGATGAAACGGATCGTGTGCGCGGAACCGCGCAAATTGCGCCTGGAAGAGGCGCCGGAGCCGACGGCCGGGCCGAGCGAGGCGATCGTCCGCATCCGCAGGGTCGGCGTGTGCGGCACGGACATTCATGCCTATCGCGGGGAACAGCCGTATTTCACGTATCCGCGCGTACTCGGGCACGAACTGGCCGGCGTCGTCGAAACTGTCGTGCCCGCCGGTGACGGGTGCGAGGCGTCCGATGCCGTCGGTCGGAACGTCCGCCCGGGCGACGCGGTGGCGGTGATTCCGTATCTGGAATGCGGCCGGTGCGTGGCCTGCCGCGGCGGCAAACCGAACTGCTGCGTCCGCCTGAACGTGCTCGGCGTCCACATCGACGGCGGTATGTGTGAACGGTTGGCGGTTCCGCTCGATCATTTGATCAAAACCGACGGATTGACGTACGACCAGGCCGTGATTATCGAACCGCTGGCCATCGGCGCGCATGCGGTGCGGCGCGCGGACGTTCAGTCCGGCGAAACGGCGCTGGTCGTCGGCGGCGGACCGATCGGACTCGGCGTCATGGCGTTCGCGAAAGCATTCGGCGCAAGGGTCGTCGCGATGGATTTGAGCGAGGAGCGCCTCACTGTCGCGCGGGCGTGGGCAAAAGCAGACGAGACGGTGTGCGTCGGCCGGGACGATTCGGCGCGACGGCTTGCCGAGCTGACGGACGGCGACGGGCCGACGGTTGTGTTCGACGCGACCGGCAACGCCCGTTCGATGCGGCAGGCGTTCGACTATGTCGCGCACGGAGGACGGCTGGTGTTCGTCGGATTGGTGAAGGACGACATCGCGTTTTCGGACGCGGAGTTCCATCGCCGCGAACTGACGCTGCTGGCCAGCCGCAACGCGACGCACGAGGATTTCGAGCGGGTACTGAACGCATTGCGCAGCGGGATCGTGACGGACGAGGGTTACGTGACCCACAGGGTCGCGTTCGAAATGTGGCCCGACGTGTTCGAAGCGTGGACCGTTCCCGGCAGCGGGGTCATCAAAGGGGTGTTGGAGTGGTGATGGCGGCCGGAACGTTTCAGCACGACCGGCATGGGTGTTATTGAAATTTTGTATTTTTCTGATACAGGGATAACATTTCCTTTTTATCATCGAAGTAACCGAATCAAATCAATCAATAAAGAAAAGAAAGGATGTTATCCCAATGAGGACCCAGATCGCATGGGGCAAAAAGGTACTATTGTCTACTCTCGGCCTTGCTGTCTTTTCCGGCGCGGTTCCCGCGACGTGGACCGCGGCGTCGCCAGCGTCCGAGGGAATCACCGTCGTCTCGACCGAATTCGTCGGCATGCCCGCGCCCGCGACGACGAGCGAAATGGCCCGGCTTTACACGAAAGCTTCGTTCAAGGTCACGTACTCCGACGGTTCCGTGAAGATTTTTCCGTTATCCTACAAAATCTTATTCAGATCGACTGATTCAGTGGGAGGGACCGTCGCGGGCGTCGCCGTGGGAGCAAACGGCAAACCGATTATCGATACGAGTATTCCGGGCAACCCGACTCCCTACGTTTCCGACAGCCCGGATGCCAACAGTCTGTTCGAAGTGCCCGGGGCTTTGCCGACCGGCAAAGGGGGCAATCCCTTGACGCTCATCACGCACTACGAATATGTCACCATGAACAATGCCGGCAAATCGGCCTACGGCGTCGTCCCCGGAAGCATGAGTGTAGCCACGATCGACCAAAACAAAGAAACAGGAGAGCTCACCGCCGTTGCCCTGGACAAAATCGATTTTTCGGGTGTCGGCGGTTTATGGATCCCGTGCAACGGTTCGCTGACGCCGTGGGGTACGCATTTGGGCAGCGAAGAGTACGAACCGGACGCCCGGGCTTACGAGGCGGATCCCAAACAAACGTATACTCGCGCTTTTGTTCAAAACTATTACAACGGCGCGACCCGAACCGCCAACCCTTACGCCTACGGCTATTTGCCGGAAGTGACGGTTCATGCCGACCGTACGATCTCCGTCGTGAAGCACTACAGCATGGGCCGCTTTTCGCATGAGCTTGGAAAAGTCGCTCCCGACATGCGCACGGTGCTGTTCGGAGACGACGGGCCCTATACGATGTTGTTTCTGTACGTGGCGGACAAACCGAAGGATTTATCGGCGGGAACGCTCTATGCCGCGAAATGGGTTCAAAAATCGGCCGAAAACGGCGGCTCCGCCGATCTGAAGTGGATCAGACTGGGCCATGCCACGGACGCTGAAATCAAGGCGTATATCGAAAAGGGCGTCAAATTCAGCGACATTTTCGAGGCATCGGATAAGCCGGCCGACGGTTTTACAGCCATCAAGACTTATCCTTCCGGAAAAACGGAATACTTGAAGGTAAAGCCGGGTATGGAAAAAGCGGCCGCTTTCCTCGAATCCCGCCGATACGGCGCTATTTTGGGCGCGACCTCCGAATTCAACAAGATGGAAGGCGTTACGATCAACGTGAAGGACAAAAAAGCTTATGTCGCAATGTCCTCTGTGGTGAAATCGATGGAGAAAGACACGGCCGGAACCGATCCGGCCGACGACATCCAAGTGAACAAAATCAACGCGGGCGTCATTTACGAGTTGACTCTGTCGGGCGGACAGAAAGACACGAGCGGCTCCGCAATCGACAGCGCCTATGTTCCGACGGACATGAAAGGACTTGTTTGGGGCGAAGATCTCGCCGAACCCGACTCCAAAGGAAACAAAGCGGCGGACGACAAAGTGGCCAATCCGGACAATCTGTTCTTCTCCGAATCGCTTCGAACGCTGTTTATCGGTGAGGACAGCGGCATGCACGTCAACAACTACGTATGGGCCTACAACGTGGACACCCGTCGGTTGTCGCGCATCTTGTCCACACCGGCAGGAGCTGAAGCGACCGGCCTTACGGTCGCCGAAAACCTGAACGGGTTCAGCTATATTATGAGCAACATCCAGCATCCGGGCGACGAGATGATCGTGGCCGAAAGCCTAAAAGGCGAAGTCGAACGGTTGATCAATCAAAACTTCAATAACAAAAAATCGGGGATTGTGGGCTATATCGCCGGATTGCCGACCGAAGCGCAAATGCTTGCGGCTAAAACGGACGAAGCGAAACCGGTCCCGGTCCGTGCCAAGGCAGAGGCATTCGGTGCGGACGTCGCTTGGGATTCCCGCAATCATGAAGTCGTCGTAACGAAAGGATCGCGCATGATCGTCTTCACGGTCGGCCAAAAAACCGCGATCGTGGACGGTAAACGGGCGACGCTTCCATTCGCTCCCGAAAACCGAAACGGAACGGTATGGGTACCATGGGGAGTCCTATACGATTTTCTGGTGTATAGTGAATGAAAAACGATTCGTTCCGTCCGGTTGTGCGGGTGGCGGACCGGCTTCTCTTTATGGTAGGATGTAGGAGGAATCACGATTTGCGAAAAAGGGGATGGACGTGCGATGGAGATCCGATTTGCCTTTAGCCCCGCCGAGACGAAGACGATGGATACCGACCGTCTGCGCAGAGAGTACCTTGTCGAGAACTTGATGACGCCCGGCGAGCTGCGTCTCGTGTACGCGCACGTCGAGCGGTTCGTCATCGGCGGCGCCGTTCCGACGTCGGGCGAGCTTCGGCTTGAAGGCGACAAGGCCGTGCTGGGCACCGACTTTTTCCTCGAACGGCGCGAACTCGGCGTCATCAACGTCGGGGGCGACGGCGTCGTGACGGTCGACGGCGCCGAATACGCGCTCGGGGCGAAAGACGGCCTTTACGTCGGAAAAGGCCGCCGCGACGTCCGTTTCCGCAGCGCCGACCCGAACCGGCCGGCCAAATTTTATCTATTGTCGACGACTGCGCACGCCGAATTTCCGACGGTGAAAATCACGCCGGACGAAGCGGAACCGACGCACCTCGGCAACCCGGCTCAGTCGAACGAGCGCGTCATTTACAAATATATACATGCCAAGGGTGCAAAAAGCTGCCAGCTCGTCATGGGCATGACCGCCCTCAAGCCCAACAATATGTGGAACACGATGCCCTGCCATTTACATAGCCGTCGGGCGGAAGTGTATTTCTATTTCGATTTGCCGCAGGATGCGGTGGTATTCCATTTCATGGGGGAACCGTCGGAAACGCGGCACCTCGTCGTCCGCAACGAGCAGGCCGTCGTGTCGCCGCCGTGGTCGATTCATTGCGGCGTCGGAACGAGCCATTACGCCTTTATCTGGGGCATGGGCGGGGAAAATCTCGATTACGCGGACGCGGATCCCGTGCCCATGGCGGTGTTGCGGTAGGACCAATGCGGTTCGAGCCGAAGCGGGATGCGCGGTTGGGCGCGTTGCTCTGGACGGCGGCCGCCGGCGGGTTCGTCCTGTCTGTGGCCGCCGCGGTGCGCGACGCGCGGGCGTGGCCGTTCGTTCTTGTCGGGTGCGCGGCGCTTTTAGCGGTCAGCTGGCTGTGGACGGGGACGTATTACGTGGTGGCCGAGCGGTGGTTGCTGATGCGGGTTGGGCCGTTCCGCAAGATCGCGGATCTGGGGGAAATCCGGTCTGTCCGCCCCGCCCGGTGGCGGCGGCCGAACGCGGCGTGTTCGTTCGAGGGACTGGAGATCGCGTTTGAGCGCCGGGTGTGGCGTGTGTCGCCGGACGACGCGGATCGGTTTATGGAGGCGATTTTGGCGAGGCGGCCGGATTTGCGCGTCGTGCCGGACGGCGGCTCGCCGGTAGCGCGTGGACGTTGTCGCTGAACGAATGGATGTAGCTTGGGAGAAAAAACGTCCCTCCGCTTCGTGGCGGAGGATTGTTTATTTAAAACCGTTTGCCAGTTACATGATGGACGATTTTTGCTTATTACATAGAAAAAAGTAACATAAAAAGAATATGCGACAGTCAACTTCCATCCTGTCGCTTAATTCATCTTGTGCGACCACTTTTACATATAGCATAGCGGAAAACTGGAGTCAAGTCTTAGAGAACTTCTTTCAGACAATCTTCAACAAAGTCCGGTGCTGCTTTTTTAATTTCCTCCACCGTATGCAGATAACGTTGCGTTGTGTTAATGTGGGAATGTCCCAATGTCTGTTGTACTTGCTGAAGAGAAATTACAAGTTCCCCATTAATTGAATTGAATGTAAAGAGAGGTTATACATATACAGGTCAAGTAACGGTGGAAAACAGCGGGAATATATCTGCCAAACTTCGCATTTACGTTCAGGATTATTCGATCGAAGAGGACGGAGTTCATTTTTCAGAACCTGTTCCGGAAAACGCATTTGCAAGTGCGTCTTGGTTCCGCCTTTCCGATTCTGAAGCTCTATTGACTCCACAAAGTTATAAAACGGTATTCTTCACCATCACTGTGCCACTCGACGCTTCACCGGGAGCGCATTGGGCGGTCATCTTTTCTTGCGGCAGATGCAGCGTGCCGAGCCGCTCGCCGACGCGGACTTTTTGTCCTACGGCCAGATCGGGGCGCGGGGTGAATGTTCCGGTTTCGGTGAGCACAACGACGGTCGACCCGAATTCGAAATACGCTAGTTCATCGCCCGCCCGGACAAACCCCGGTTCGCCGCCGACATAACGGATGCCGCTGACGTTCAGCGCACCAACCTTGACCAGGGCGATTTCGCCGAAAGTATGCCGGATGTATGTGATCAGCCGCTCGTTGCGGCTGAGGACACGGCGGATGCGTCGCATGCCGAACTCGTTGACGGGATACGTGCGGCCGGGCACGTGTTCGGATTCGACGCATTCGCCCGTCGCCGGCGCGTGGATGCGGTGATAGTCCGACGGTGCAAGGTACAGCACGATGTAGAATCCGTCGCGGTAGTGGATGACCCGCGGGTTGTGATGGAGTAATTCCTCGAGCGGATAATCCTGCCCCTTAACTTCCGGTATGACTCCCTCTTTCGCACTGCCCAGCGCGACGACGCGCGCGTCGACCGGACTAACGAGCGCCGCGGGATCCGGGTCGACGGGGCGCATCCCCGGTTTCAGCCTCCGGATGAAAAACGCGTTCAGCGATTCGTATTCCTGCAGGTGTTTTTCCGATTCGGACGCGTCGATGTTGTAAGCCTTGACGAACAGAGGGATCAGCTTCCGGCTGAGGCGCGATTTCGCAAACGACCCTGCCACGCGGGAAACCGCCTTGTGCGCGGCGAGTTCCGTCAACAGTCGGTATAAAGGCGTCATCGCGCGAAACTCCCCATTTCAGTGGTCTCACATTTATCTTGACACACTTCGGTTTCGGAGCGCAAGTTCGGAAAGCAAATAGGCGGCATATCCGATCGGATGGGCGTAGGAGGCCGTGAATTCCCGGTCCATCCCCGCCAGTTTGAAACTGTACCGCAAATCGCGCGTGTTGCATTCGATCAGCATCGGAAAGCCGTCTTTCGTGACGCCGATGTCGAGCCCGAGGTCGGCCAGGTGCGGCACTTCCGCGCCGAGTTGTTCGGCGACGGAGAGCGCGAGAGCGTGAACACTGCGTTCGACGGCTACCGGATCGTCGAATCTGCATTTGCTGAGCAGTGCGTCGAGCGAAGACACTTGAGCGCCCTGCGCGACATTGGTCAAATAAGAACCCGGCGCTGCCCATTTGCCGACGACGCCCGTCACGCGCCATGCTCCATCGTCGCCGCGCTGGACGGACACGCGTACGTCGAACGGGCGTCCCTCCGGTTCGGCCAACGGAATGCGCTGCTGGACGAGGTAGAAAGCGCGGACGATTTTTTGCCTTACAGCACCGGGCAACCGGCCGTCGGAACAAAACGGGATTGCGATCCGACGGCGCCCGTACGCGATCGAAGCACGCCATCGGCCGGCGGCGCGGTCGACGGCGTCAAGACGAACGACGCCGACGCCGAGGCTGCCCCGGTTCGGTTTGAGTATTAGCGAATCGTGGCGGCGTATCATATCACGGAGCGAGGCGTTCGTAGCCGGATGCGTTTCCGGCAGGTGAGGAGCCAGCGACGCGTTTTTCGACAGCATCCGATAAACGTTCCATTTTCCAAAGCCGTTTTTCGGGTTGAACAGGATGATGCCGGAAGAGGCGAGACGTTTCAGTTTGCGCCTTGCCTGCGCGGAACCGGTCGCCGCCCGGTTGTGGACGACCGAAGGCAAGGGCACCGCGACGCGCCGATAACGCCCCTGCCGACCGCGCACGTACGTCTTGACCGCCCTGACCTCTGGCCGCAAGTCGTCCAGGCGAAGATAACAGGGCACGACACCGTACCGTTCCGCCGCCTTTTCGTACAGCTCAAGCACTTCATGGCCGGTTTTGCCCTTGGGGATACCCCTGTAAACACGGGAATCGAGCAAAATGCCCACGTACGGACCGTTCACGGCGGAATTTTCCTCCTTTCACGCTATTGTATGAGCCGCGACGCAAAACGGACCGGCCTCCGTACAATGCAGCGGGGAGGGAGGAGCCCGTGCGGAAACTGAAAGTGGCCTGGGTGACGCCTGGGCCGTTCGCCGTTCCTTCGGATCGAAGCAGCTCCGTCGAGCGCGTTGTGGAACATCTCGCGCGTCTTCTGGCAGCCACCGCAGACATCACCGTGTACGGGCGAAGGGCAAAAGGATTCCCCGCCGAAGAGTATTTGCAAGGAGTTCGGTATCGGCGTGTGCCGTATCGCGGGCCTGTGTCGTATTTTCGAGAAGTCGCGCGGCAGATCGCGGGGCAGAAACCGGACGTCATCCGCGTTGAAAACCGTCCGAAGCTGGCTCTGTGGCTAAAGCGCCGTTTTTCGACGACGCCGGTCTGGCTGGCGCTTCATTCGCTGACGTTCGTCACGCCGCCTCGCATCGGGTGCAAGCGTTTGCGCGAATGTTTCCGGGCGGTCGACCTGATTTTGGCCAACAGCGAATTTTTGCGCGCACGGCTCATCGAGCTGATTCCAGAAGCGGCGCATAAAATCGAAACGCATGTTCCCGGCGTCGAGCCGGCGGCGTTTCCGTCCCGTTGGGAAGCGGACCAGACAGATGAGCGCGAGCGGATGCTTGCGGCCTCCGGGCTCGGAGGGCGCAAGGTCGTGTTGTTCGCCGGCAGGCTTCGCCGCTACAAAGGTGTTCACCGTTTGCTCGCCGCGATGCCGCACATCGTGCGGGCGGTACCGGAGGCGGTACTCGTCATAGCCGGAGGCGCTTCGTACGGTTCCAACAAGGCGACGCCGTACGTCCGGCGATTGCACCGCATGGCCCGAAGCATGCCGGGACATGTTCGTTTTCTTACCTATGTGCCGCACCGACGGCTGGCGGAATGGTATCGATGCGCGGACGTCGCGGTCGTCCCGTCGTCGCGGAACGAGGCGTTCGGACTCGTCGTCGTCGAGGCGATGGCTTCGGGTGTTCCCGTCGTCGCGACGGCTGCGGGCGGCATTCCGGAAATCGTCGCCGACGGCGTGACGGGATATCTTGTTCCGCTCGGAACGGACGTTTCCCGGCAATTGGCGGAAAAGACATCGGAGCTTCTGCTCCGTCCGCTTCAGGCACGGATGATGGGCGAAGCCGGGCGGAGCCGGGTGCTCGAACGGTTTACGTGGGAACACGCGGCGAACCGGATGCTAGAGACGATGCGGCGGCGTTTGCCGCGGACAAGTGCCGTTTCCGACTGTGTTTAAAGCTGCATATGCTGTAACGGGTGGACGGACGAGGGGGTGACGGCATGGTCGCCGCAGTCGACGTATCGGTTGTCGTTCCGGCGATGAACGAAAGAAAAACGATCGCACGCGTCGTCCGAGAGGCGCTTCGCCTCGGTCCGACGGTCGAAGTGATCGCGGTCGTCAACGGTTCGACGGACGGGACGGAAGCGGTCGCGAGGCGGTGCGGCGCCCGCGTCGTTTCGATTCCGGAGCCGCTCGGTCACGATGTCGGCCGCGCCGTCGGCGCGCGGTACGCCCGAGGAAGAACGCTCTTGTTCGTGGACGCCGATTTCGCTGTTTCGGCGAATCGTCTTGTACAGTTTGTGCGGGCAGTGGAGGAAGGAACGGATGTGGCGCTCAACCGGTATTCGGGAGCGGCGTGCAAGCCGTCGCACCGCGTTCACCGCGTCGCCGTCGCCAAGTACGCGCTGAACGCTCTGATCGGCCGCCCGGATTTGCGCGGCGCGTCGATGACCGCCGTTCCGCACGCGCTCAGTCGCCGCGCGCTTGAGGCGATCGGACCCGAGCGTCTGGCCGTACCGCCGTTGGCGCAGGCGGTGGCGATTGCGTCCGGCCTGAATGTCCGCGCCGTTTGCCGTGTCAATGTCAGCCGGCTGAACGCGTGGCGGCCGCATCACCGGCGCGGCGATCCCGTCGGGCGGCTGATTCTCGGCGACCATCTGGAGGCGGTCGACTGGTTGGTTCGCAGTGAATGGGACGGGTTCGGCTCCGAGCCGACGTCGGCAGCATCGTCGGCGAACGGGCCGACGATGGCGCACGGCT
>Ga0065724_100762_pt1 | contig 13227 bp, 11 predicted proteins | sample TheenrcSG05JP960_FD_59111 | JGI IMG/M metagenome (GOLD analysis project Ga0065724, IMG submission 59111) | Thermophilic enriched microbial communities from mini bioreactor at UC Davis - Sample SG0.5JP960 | ecosystem: Engineered > Solid waste > Grass > Composting > Bioreactor | place: USA... | reverse complement strand
GAGGGATTTGAATATGGCTCCCCTTATTTTTGGGAGTATAGCATTTTTACACAATTATACGGACTCAACTAAATTTCGACAATTACATCCAAAAAAGGTATTGACAGTTGATGAGATCTTAATAAAATTTGGTATCAGAATGGTTATACGCTTTGAATTTTAAATAAAAGGAAGTTATATTTATGAAATACATTGCCCGCATCAACGATCGTGGTGAGGAACAACCATTGCAATCACATTTATTAGGAGTTGCGGAGTGTTCCCGATTCTTCGCCGAAATATTTCACGCCGGCGAATTGGGATACGCCGCTGGCCTTTTCCACGACCTCGGCAAATACAAAGAGAAAGTCCAACTGCGCATCAGAGGACATTCCATCAAAGCATCCCATTCCACGGCCGGAGCCCTCACGGTCGGCAAGGACGCGGTATGGCGACGAATGTTCGGCACCGCCGCCATTCACCGCCATTTGGCGCAACTCGTCCAGTTTGTCATCGCCTGTCACCACGGCGGGCTTCGCAATTACGGATCGAAAGACGAAGACGGCAGTCTGTGCCGCAGGCTTACGGAAGCCCTGTACGATCCCGAGGAGCAGGAATCGTTGTGGGAGGCGGCCTGGCAAGAAATCGAACTTCCCGAACTGCCCATCCCCATCGACAGTCCACTCACCAAAAACCTTACGAAACAACCAAGCAAAGAGGCTTATTGCTGGAAAATCGCATTCTTGGGCCGCATGCTTTATTCCTGCCTGGTGGACGCCGATACGGTGGACACAAGGAATTTTTGCCACCCGGAACTTGCCATTGACATCACCCCGTATCCCACGATTGGCGAGCTGTCCGAACGCTTGGATCGTTATCTGGCCGTTCGCTTCCGAAACGTCCATGAAACCGTCGTCAACCAATACCGCAAAGCCATCCTTGACACGTGCCGAAGGAGAGCCGTCGAGCTGACGCCTCGCATCTTTTCGCTCACCGTACCAACGGGCGGAGGAAAAACCCTCTCCTCCCTTGCCTTTGCCTTGCGGCACGCGGTCGAGTACGGCCACCGCCGAATCATTTACGTTATCCCGCTTACCTCTATCATTGAGCAAACAGCCAGACAATTCCGAAAAGCCCTCGGCAGGCAAGCGGTATTGGAACATCATACCAACTTTGATCTTGAGGAGGTGGAAGAACATCTCGGCGAAACAGAAAGCCGCCGCTACAAGCTGAGTATGGAAAATTGGGACGCGCCCGTGATCGTGACGACTTCCGTTCAATTCTTCGAATCACTCTTCGCCAACAAACGCAGCAAATGCCGGAAACTGCACAACATCGCGCGTTCCGTCATCATCTTCGACGAAGCCCAAAGCCTCCCGCGCGGCTTTATGGAACCGTGCTTGCGCGCCCTTGAAGAACTTGTGGAAGGTTACGGCTGTTCCGTCGTGCTCTGCACCGCCACGCAACCTGCCTGGTCCGCTCTGGGAAGGGAAACCACCGAGATCATGGACAAGCCCGACCCTGCAGAACTTTACGAGGCTTTTCGACGTGTAAAAGTGGAAATATTGGGCGACCCGGGGAATGTGACAAAAGACGAAGCCATCGCGGAACGAATCCTGTCCGAACACCAGGCGCTGTGCATCGTCAACACGCGTCAGCACGCCAGACGCCTTCTGGAACGTTTCGATCCTCGGACCGAAGGTCTCTTTCACCTGAGCGGCCGCATGACGCCCCGGCATCGCATGGTGGTTTTAAAAGAGATCCGCAAGGCCCTCTGCTCGGGAAGTCCATGCCGGGTCATTTCCACCCAGTTGATTGAAGCGGGTGTCGACGTCGACTTTCCTGTCGTTTTCCGGGCCATGGCGGGCATCGATTCCATTGCGCAGGCCGCCGGCCGGTGCAACCGGGAAGGCAAACTTGCCGCGGGACGTATGGTCGTGTTTCATCCGGAAACCCATGGCATGCCGACGAAAGGCTGGATCAAGGAAACCGCGATCGAAGCCTGGAACAGCATCGTGCATTCAGGCGCGGATGATCCGCTATCGCCCGTCTGCATCCGCGATTATTTCGAGCGCGCCCACGGCACCCGGGATAAAGAAGCCGGCGACAAATTGCGGGACGAAGAAGGAATCGTGGGGCTTTTGACCCGCGTTCCGCCGGACATTCCTTACGAGGAGGTGGCCAGACGCTTCAGGCTGATCGACTCCGACATGGAAGCTGTCGTCGTACCCTGGTGTCCGCCCGGACAGCGTTCGAATCCCGAAGACCCGCTCGATCCGGATGCCCAACGGTTGATCGAGAGTCTGCCGCACGTTCCCCATCCGGCCGGTGTCCTTCGCCAGTTGCAACCCTTCACGGTGCAAATTTACAAGCACGAAAGGATCGGGCTGGAAAAGGCGGGCCTTCTGCGTTGCGTCCAGGGCGTATGGGTCTTGAATGACTTGTCGTATTACGATCCTGCAGCCGGGCTCCTGACACCCGACGACGACACAACTCCAACCGTTTACATCTTCTAACCGAAAGGAGGAAACCCGACATGGGCTACGGCATCAAGCTGCGCGTGTGGGGTGAATACGCGCTCTTCTCCAGACCCGAAATGAAGGTGGAGCGCGTCAGCTACGACGTGATCACCCCATCCGCCGCGCGCGGCATCCTGGAGGCCATCTTCTGGAAGCCTGCCATCCGGTATGTCGTCGACCGCATCCATGTGATGAAGCCAATCCGGTTTGAAAACATCCGTCGCAATGAAGTGGAATCGAAAGCGTCGAAAAACCGGGTTATCTATGCCTCCCACGTACGTCAGCAGCGGGCATCCCTGTTGCTGAAAGATGTGGAGTACATCATCGAGGCGCATTTTGAAATGACGGACAAACGCGGACCGGACGACACGCCGGAAAAACACTACAACATGCTGCTGCGGCGGGCGCGCAAAGGGCAGTGTTTTCACAGACCCTATCTGGGTTGCAGGGAATTTCCGGCGCATTTTGAACTGCTCGAAGAAGATGAGGTTCCCCCGAGTCCCGCGCACAAAGGCGAAACCGACCTGGGCTACATGCTTCTCGATATGTCGTACAAGCTGAACGACAAAGGGAAGCTCGTAATCATTCCCCATTTCTTCCGCGCCAAGATGATCAACGGCGTCATCCACGTCCCGGCGCGGCCCGCGGGGTGACATCATGATCCTGCAAGCGCTTTATCGTTACTACGAGTTGCTGGAAGAACGGGGAGAAAGCCTGCCCGGCGAAGCATATTCAGAAGCTTACGTTTCGTTTGAAATTCAATTGGACCAAAACGGGCGTGTACTGGCAATTCTCCCTTACACTAATGAAAAAGGAAGAACAATAAAGAAAAAATATTATGTTCCCAAGCAACCTCACCGTACCAGCAACACTCTTCCTTTCTTTCTGTGTGATAAAGCAGAATATCTGTTTGGAGAAGCAATAGGTATGCGTGAGGCCCGCAGAATTAGCATGCGGGATTTTTGGCTGGATATTTTGGACAAAACCGAATTTGAAACTGAGGAAATACGAGCATTGCGTGCATTTGTGTCCATGGATAGCACAAAACTTAAATCCGACATTGAACACGCTACCCAACCAAATGTGATCGAAAGCTTGAAAAGAGGCGATCTTTGTGTTCTGAAATATGCTCCTAATGGAAAGTTGTTCCATCAAATACCGGAAATAAAATTGGCCTGGGAAACGAAATTTTATTCTGAGAGTGAAGGTCTGGATACGAATCCTCTTTACACCTGTCTGATTACCGGAAAAAGGGTTCCAAAAAATTTGCTTGCCAGAACTCACCCTCAATTCAAAAAAGTTGCAGGTGCCCAGTCATCGGGAGCGTCACTAGTTTCCTTCAACGAAGAAGCTTTCCGCTCATACGGACTGGAACAATCATACAACGCACCAACATCACAGCAGGCAGCGGAAGCGTACGGGCTAGTCCTTAACCGTTTCCTGGCGGATCCCGCACACAAGGTGAGATTGAACGATACCACCGTCGTGTTCTGGACGGAATCGAATGAACCGCGGGAACAGGAATTCCTTGCAAGCCTGTTGCAGGAAGCACCTGCCGACAACCGGGAGCCGGACCGGGAGGACAACGTGACCGCGCGCATCCGAAGCGCGATTGTCCGGATTCGCGAAGGACGCACATTCCGCGAAACATTTGCGGATCTGAATCCCGACACCCGTTTCTATGTCCTTGGCCTTTCCCCCAACGCCGCCCGGCTGGCGGTAAGGTTCTGGTACACGGGGAGTCTGGGAGAAATCGGCGAACGGGTTTGGCAGCACTATGCGGACCTTTTGGTCCAAGGCTTGGACCATTCTCCCTCCATCCGGGCACTGCTTCGCGAATTGGCCGTTCAGGGCGATTTGGCCAATCTTCCGCCGCAGCTGGAAGGACAAATGCTCCGCTCCATATTGTTCGGACAACCCTATCCGCGATCGGTTTTCGCCCAACTCATGAATCGCATCCGCGCGGATGACGCCAGCCGGAAACTCAACCCACGACGAGCGGCACTGATCAAAGGGTATTTCATCCGGCAGGCGCGACGTCATCAAAATCAGGCGATGGAGGCGAATCTGACCATGACGCTGCATGAAGATTCCACCAGCACGGCATACCACTTGGGCAGGTTGTTCGCATGTCTGGAAAAAACACAAAAAGACGCGCACGATAACCAACTTAACGCGACGATCACGGACCGTTATTGGGGAGCCGCTTCGGCCACACCGGCACTGGTGTTTCCCCGGCTTCTGCATCTGGCCCGGCATCACATTTCCAAAGACGAGAAATGGGGCCGCCGCAATGATGATCTCATTCAACAAGTTATGAGCAAGCTGCCCACCAGTTTTCCGGCGAGACTGACATTGGAAGAGCAAGGCATGTTTGCTCTCGGTTACTACCACCAACGTCAAGAGTTTTACACATCGAAATCCGACAAACAAAGCCAAAATTGAAAAGAGGAGAGGGATTGATCATGCAAAACGAAGTTCTCAATCAAAGGTACGAATTCGTCCTTCTGTTCGACGTCGAGAACGGAAATCCGAACGGCGACCCGGACGCCGGCAATCTGCCGCGGATTGATGCCGAAACGGGTGTCGGCCTGGTCACGGACGTGTGCCTGAAACGCAAGATTCGAAATTACGTGGAGCTCGCGAAAGCCGGTGAACCTGGTTACGAGATTTATGTGCGGGAAGGCGTCGTGCTCAATCAGCTGAACAAGGAAGCGTTTGACCACCATCCGGACATTGAAGTGAAAGAAGACAAAGACAAACTGGAAGCCAAAAAAAGAGAAGACCAATTGAAACTTGCCCGCTGGATGTGCGCCAAGTATTTTGACATCCGGGCGTTCGGTGCGGTCATGACCACGGGGGTCAACTGCGGCCAGGTGCGCGGTCCGGTGCAATTGGGTTTCGCAAGAAGCATCGATCCCATCTCTCCAATGGAAGCGACCATCACGAGGATGGCCGTCACAAATGAAAAAGACGCCGAGAAGGAACGGACCATGGGCCGCAAAGCCTTCGTGCCTTATGGCCTGTATCGGGTGGAAGGCTACGTCTCCGCGCCGCTGGCCCAACAAACCGGATTCAGCAGAGCGGACCTGGAACTGCTTTGGACGGCTCTGGTCCAAATGTTTGAGCATGACCGGTCGGCATCCCGCGGCAAAATGTCCGCCCAGAAGCTCGTCGTGTTCGAACACGAGACCGCTTTGGGCAATGCCCAGGCACACAAGCTGTTCCAGCTTGTCCAGGTCAGAAGAAAGCAGGAGGTCTCCGTCCCCCGCTCGTATCAGGATTACGAAGTGATCTTGGGTGAAGCCCCGCAAGGGGTCAAGATCGTCGAAATTCTCTGAGCCATGTACTGGAATGACGACGACTACCTCATGCTGTCGGGGATCCAACATTACGCCTTTTGCCCCCGACAGTGGGCTCTCATCCATATCGAGCAACAGTGGGCGGAGAATGTACACACGGTAATCGGGCATCAAATTCATGAACGTGTGGACAACGAGTTGGCGGATGAAACCAGGGGCACGGTCCGTATTGTCCGGGCCATGCCCTTGGTTTCCACGCGCCTTCGCCTCAGGGGCACGGCGGATGTGGTGGAATTTCACCTGGTAAGCGCAGAAAGCGATCAAACCCTTCAGCTCGACGGGCGGGACGGCTTTTGGCGAGTCGTCCCCGTCGAGTACAAAAAAGGCCGTCCCAAAACGGACGACCGGGATGAAGTGCAGTTGTGCGCGCAAGCGATTTGCCTGGAAGAGATGTTAAACGTCCGGATCGAATCCGGATTTCTATACTACGCAACGATAAATCGTAGGGAAGAAGTGTATTTTTCCGAATCTCTTCGTGATCGCGTCCACCGCATGGCCGAGGAGATGCATCTGCTTTTTTCCGAAAAACGCACACCGTCTGCAAAATACGGGAAGCATTGCGACTCCTGTTCCCTGTTTGACGTTTGCCAGCCCAAATGGAGTCAATCCGGATTTCGCTCAGCCAAGACTTACGTTCAACAGCTTCTGAACGAAATGGAGGTGTGAAGAAATACGAAAACTTCTCAACACTTTATACGTGACCAAACCTGATGTGTACATCGGAGCGAAGGGAGAAACCCTGGTCGTACGGTCCGAAGAGAAAAAAGAAATCCAAATTCCCATCATTAATCTTGAATCGGTCGTGGTTTTTGGATACCGGGGCATAAGTCCCGAAGCCATGGAACTGTGCGTCGACCACGGGACATCCATCGTTTTTCTTTCCCCAATCGGGAAATTCAAAGCTAGGGTCACCGGAATGACCAAGGGAAACGTATATTTGAGAAAAACCCAATGCCGCTGGAGCGATTCGGAAAGCCACAGCTTGAGATTGGCAAAACGTTTCGTCTTGTCGAAACTCGCGAATGCCAGAGTTTCCCTCATGCGGTCATTGCGCGATCACGGCGAAAAATTGGACCGCCCTCGGTTGGAAGTTGCCTGCAAGGATCTGGCCAATTATGCCTCCATGATAGGAAAATGTGAATCACTGGACGAATTGCGTGGTTTGGAGGGGCTGGCTGCCAGAAAATATTTTTCCGTACTGTCCGAGCAGGTTTTGGTCAACAAGGAATTTTTTCAGATTTCCGGGCGTGTGAAACGGCCGCCAACCGACCGTCTCAATGCGCTGCTATCGTTTTTGTATACCCTGTTGGCATCAGACATCACGCACGCCTTGGAATCCGTCGGCCTGGATCCCCAGATCGGTTTTCTCCATCGGGATCGTCCTGGCCGGAACAGCCTGGCTCTTGATTTAATGGAAGAGTTTCGCATATTCATGGCAGATCGTCTTGCGTTGTCCTTGATCAATCGCCGTCAACTTCAGCCAGACGATTTTCTTCAAAAAGAAACCGGGGCTTTTATTCTTAAAGAGGATGCCCGAAAAACAGTGTTGACAGAATGGCAGTTGAGAAAACGCGAAGAACTCCGGCATCCGTTTATTGATGAGAAAGTTCCGATTGGCCTGCTTCCATATGTCCAATCCTTGCTACTCGCTCGTCATATGCGCGGGGACCTTGATGATTATCCGCCCTTCGTGGCAAAATGAGGGAAATTGGGCATGATGGTGTTGATCACGTATGATGTAAACACGGCAAGCATAACCGGTCAAACACGACTTCGCAGGGTGGCAAAATGCTGCGAAAATTATGGACAACGCGTGCAAAACTCTGTTTTCGAATGTTTGCTTGATCCAGCCCAACTTGCCGAGTTAAAACATCAGCTTCAAAAAATCATCGACCCATCAAAAGATAGCTTGCGAATCTACTACCTGGGTTCCAATTGGCGGGGACGCGTTGAACATATTGGCGCCAAAACGGGTTATGATCCGGAAGGCGTAATAATGGTTTAAATGTGCGCGAACCTGCAATTATCATGAAAACCCCAGATTGTTCGCGATGTTCATTTTGTAAGGGAAGTAAAGATTATGATGTAAAAAAAGGATTTTTTATTTCTCTTTAACCACAGATTCGCGCATTATCGCAATTTTCTCCTTATTTTTCAAGGTTTCTGGGAGACAGAGTCGCCCACCGTGCGTGGGCGTGGGTTGAAACAGACTGGACGTTCGTCACCCACGGATGGTTGGCGGTCGCCCACCGTGCGTGGGCGTGGGTTGAAACTTTATGTCGTATTTTATGCGGGATACTCTGCATGAGTCGCCCACCGTGCGTGGGCGTGGGTTGAAACACCCCGTTCGAACTATTGGAAAAAGCCGTTGAAGGTCGCCCACCGTGCGTGGGCGTGGGTTGAAACGGGTCGACGCCAGGATTTAGCGAGAGCAGCGTTTGGTCGCCCACCGTGCGTGGGCGTGGGTTGAAACCCTCACAGTCGAGAGATTTCCGCCGCTGTACGTCAGTCGCCCACCGTGCGTGGGCGTGGGTTGAAACCCGGCATGTTGATCGGCGGTGCGCTAGGATATACGTCGCCCACCGTGCGTGGGCGTGGGTTGAAACTACATCAACCGCGGCAAGCTGTACATCCGCGCGTGTCGCCCACCGTGCGTGGGCGTGGGTTGAAACAGCTTCGAGCTGGCTGGCGCTGTGCATGAGGCGAGTCGCCCACCGTGCGTGGGCGTGGGTTGAAACTCGAAAACGATCTGCTGATTCCAGATGTTGAGGTTGTCGCCCACCGTGCGTGGGCGTGGGTTGAAACCGCATCAGAAAGTTTCGACACATCCACAGCATCCGTCGCCCACCGTGCGTGGGCGTGGGTTGAAACGAGTATAACTGGGAAAATGAGAACCTGCTCGGGGCGTCGCCCACCGTGCGTGGGCGTGGGTTGAAACACCGAGGTCACCCGCCGCCGGCGGTTCCACCCGAGTCGCCCACCGTGCGTGGGCGTGGGTTGAAACCGGCCACGGCGGAGGAGAATACGGCTCTGTACCCGTCGCCCACCGTGCGTGGGCGTGGGTTGAAACTTCGGCACGACGAATACGCGGGAGTTCCTCCGGGAGTCGCCCACCGTGCGTGGGCGTGGGTTGAAACCACACTCCCCCATCAAAAAATTCCAGCGCCCCATGTCGCCCACCGTGCGTGGGCGTGGGTTGAAACTCACTCAACCGAAACACGCGGCCATCCATGTCGCGTCGCCCACCGTGCGTGGGCGTGGGTTGAAACACGATGGACGACATCCGCGACACTTACGCGATCGGGTCGCCCACCGTGCGTGGGCGTGGGTTGAAACAAAATTTGACAAGAAAGGATTGAAAATATGGCCGTGTCGCCCACCGTGCGTGGGCGTGGGTTGAAACCAGCCGGTTTCCGACCCAGCTGCCGGCACCGCGATGTCGCCCACCGTGCGTGGGCGTGGGTTGAAACATATGCCCATCATATGTGATAGAATAATGGTGAGTGTCGCCCACCGTGCGTGGGCGTGGGTTGAAACCGCGATCGCAGGAAAGTTGATCACGGTCCAGCGCGTCGCCCACCGTGCGTGGGCGTGGGTTGAAACGGCATCGAATACCCCCATTCGGTGCGCCAGCACGGGTCGCCCACCGTGCGTGGGCGTGGGTTGAAACTGGTGCACACGTCGCAAAAAGCGTGACCGATGCCGTCGCCCACCGTGCGTGGGCGTGGGTTGAAACATGCGGACGCTCAAGAATCTGGGGAAAGAGGCAATGTCGCCCACCGTGCGTGGGCGTGGGTTGAAACCTCGTCGTTGTACTTGAAGCAGACGAACGGCACCTGTCGCCCACCGTGCGTGGGCGTGGGTTGAAACGCCTCCTGCTCTTTCTTGCTCATTTGACGTATCCCGTCGCCCACCGTGCGTGGGCGTGGGTTGAAACGCCGGACAGAAGCATCCGTTTCAGCAAATCCTCGGGTCGCCCACCGTGCGTGGGCGTGGGTTGAAACATGTCTATTACGATCAGGAAGGGCGCCTGTCGTTTGTCGCCCACCGTGCGTGGGCGTGGGTTGAAACTCCACCAAAAAGAGGAATTTTGCAATGTTATACAGTCGCCCACCGTGCGTGGGCGTGGGTTGAAACAATGCTCCGGATTATGATATCCCGGTTCCGCCGGAGTCGCCCACCGTGCGTGGGCGTGGGTTGAAACGCCCGGGAACAAAGGCTCCTGTTTTCGAGTTGAAGTCGCCCACCGTGCGTGGGCGTGGGTTGAAACTGAAATCGTCGGCATGAAGGAACTCGAACGCGCGGTCGCCCACCGTGCGTGGGCGTGGGTTGAAACCACGGTAGGTGGGCTTCAGCGCCCGCTGCCCGGCGTCGCCCACCGTGCGTGGGCGTGGGTTGAAACGGGAGAGCGTCTATGAGCAGCTGCTGTGGGCGATGTCGCCCACCGTGCGTGGGCGTGGGTTGAAACCGTTGCAGACGAAATGAAGCAGATCCGGGACCAAGTCGCCCACCGTGCGTGGGCGTGGGTTGAAACTTCTGCGCCGTCCGCATGGCAACCTTGCTGAAGGTGTCGCCCACCGTGCGTGGGCGTGGGTTGAAACTGTGATAAGGCGTATTTTTTCGGGCATGTCAAGCCGTCGCCCACCGTGCGTGGGCGTGGGTTGAAACATGGCCAACACTTCATCACGTGTCATGGTTCGGTTGTCGCCCACCGTGCGTGGGCGTGGGTTGAAACGCAATAACAAACCAGTTCGATCTTGTCATGAGCGCTAGTCGCCCACCGTGCGTGGGCGTGGGTTGAAACAAGGTAATCTCTCCTCCTCCTAAGCTGAGCCACCGGTCGCCCACCGTGCGTGGGCGTGGGTTGAAACCGCTTCGTCGCGGAGGATATCAGCGATATCCTCGGTCGCCCACCGTGCGTGGGCGTGGGTTGAAACTTAGCCAACAAAATCATATTGTCCCGGACCCGTTCGTCGCCCACCGTGCGTGGGCGTGGGTTGAAACAAAACCAATTAAAAGAGCGACCACCTGTTTGGTGAGTCGCCCACCGTGCGTGGGCGTGGGTTGAAACAATGTCGCGCTCGATCCTTCGAATCGCCCTCTGGGTCGCCCACCGTGCGTGGGCGTGGGTTGAAACGCCGTCTGCGCCACGCCCTCACCACGGATGAACGGTCGCCCACCGTGCGTGGGCGTGGGTTGAAACAGCGTTTCACCATGCTCTTTCGCGTCATGCAGAAGGGTCGCCCACCGTGCGTGGGCGTGGGTTGAAACGCTGTCGCCGGCTTTCGATCCGGGCACGATTTTCTGTCGCCCACCGTGCGTGGGCGTGGGTTGAAACCCGCAGGACAATTCCAACGAGGAAGCGCACGACAGTCGCCCACCGTGCGTGGGCGTGGGTTGAAACCCAACAAGCCGATGTGAAGGCGGTCGAGATCGCCGGTCGCCCACCGTGCGTGGGCGTGGGTTGAAACATATGTCCGCCATATGTGATAGAATGGAATGAGAACGTCGCCCACCGTGCGTGGGCGTGGGTTGAAACAACCGCGACATCATCATCAACGAGGCAGAAGTGAGTCGCCCACCGTGCGTGGGCGTGGGTTGAAACATCCTCGAATCCACCGAGCAGAAAATCCTGAACTAGTCGCCCACCGTGCGTGGGCGTGGGTTGAAACCCAGTCGGACCGGCGGGAATAATGATATTCATAGGTCGCCCACCGTGCGTGGGCGTGGGTTGAAACCGTACTTCGATGACGAGGATGATCCGGGCGAACGGGTCGCCCACCGTGCGTGGGCGTGGGTTGAAACTCGAAGAACCGGGTTATCCGGGTTGCTGGACGCCAGTCGCCCACCGTGCGTGGGCGTGGGTTGAAACTCAAAACAAAGTCCGTCCAAGTCTGTACGTCAACTGTCGCCCACCGTGCGTGGGCGTGGGTTGAAACCTGATCTTATGCTCGCTAGCGCCGTTTCGGCGGAGTCGCCCACCGTGCGTGGGCGTGGGTTGAAACTGGGGTGATCTGACCGGCGACGATGAAGTGCTGGGTCGCCCACCGTGCGTGGGCGTGGGTTGAAACGCCTTCGTCGGGATCGTCGTGGCGTCCGGGATCGGTCGCCCACCGTGCGTGGGCGTGGGTTGAAACATAGTTGGTTCGTTCTCCCACGAACCAGCGTTCCCGTCGCCCACCGTGCGTGGGCGTGGGTTGAAACAGGTATCGGGCATGCATCAGCGCGTCAGCACCTTGTCGCCCACCGTGCGTGGGCGTGGGTTGAAACCACGCGGCCGTGAGGGACTCCGACCGCCAGAACGGTCGCCCACCGTGCGTGGGCGTGGGTTGAAACGTTGATCGAGGCGGCCATCTCGGTCCGAAACCAGGGGTCGCCCACCGTGCGTGGGCGTGGGTTGAAACTCGTCCTTCCGGACTACGCGATCGCCGACTACGAGGTCGCCCACCGTGCGTGGGCGTGGGTTGAAACACGATTGGGAGAGGATGACACCGCGAGAGCTGTGGGTCGCCCACCGTGCGTGGGCGTGGGTTGAAACAAAGTCGCCCCTCCAGCCACCGGACCCGTCGCCACGTCGCCCACCGTGCGTGGGCGTGGGTTGAAACACGTCTGGCAACCATATCGCTATAAATCTTTTCGGTCGCCCACCGTGCGTGGGCGTGGGTTGAAACGTCATATCCGACTTCGACGAGATGTTCAGGATTAACAGTCGCCCACCGTGCGTGGGCGTGGGTTGAAACGAAAGGCGAAAGGGATGACGCAGAAGGAGCTGGGCGTCGCCCACCGTGCGTGGGCGTGGGTTGAAACCGCGCTACGTCGTCCGCCGCAGCCGGCGCCGCCGCGTCGCCCACCGTGCGTGGGCGTGGGTTGAAACGAAATCATTGAAACCGCCGGACTCGATTTCCTCCGTCGCCCACCGTGCGTGGGCGTGGGTTGAAACAACAACAACAAGCAAACACGGCCTGGTACAACGCGTCGCCCACCGTGCGTGGGCGTGGGTTGAAACCTGAACTCCAAAACCGTTGCGCTGTACACGGACCGTCGCCCACCGTGCGTGGGCGTGGGTTGAAACAGGCTGTGGTGCCGGGTAGAATCCGGGAGCACCGGGTCGCCCACCGTGCGTGGGCGTGGGTTGAAACAGGATTCGATCATCAACCTGGACGCCTACGTCACGTCGCCCACCGTGCGTGGGCGTGGGTTGAAACGCGGACCGGCAGGTACGTCGTCCCTTTGACGACGAGTCGCCCACCGTGCGTGGGCGTGGGTTGAAACCTATCTAAAGCGCCGCAATCTTTACGAATAATAAAAGTCGCCCACCGTGCGTGGGCGTGGGTTGAAACCTCTTCCTGCGGCTCGTCGTATACTCG
>Ga0065724_100730_pt1 | contig 13309 bp, 10 predicted proteins | sample TheenrcSG05JP960_FD_59111 | JGI IMG/M metagenome (GOLD analysis project Ga0065724, IMG submission 59111) | Thermophilic enriched microbial communities from mini bioreactor at UC Davis - Sample SG0.5JP960 | ecosystem: Engineered > Solid waste > Grass > Composting > Bioreactor | place: USA... | reverse complement strand
TGGAGCGGCGACCGGGAGCGCGGTTCGATCGCCGGGCAGGACGGCGGCCGCCGCGGCGCGCCTCGGCACGGGCGCGCTCCAGCGCCGCGATCGCCTCGGGTACGCGCGCGGTCAGAGTCTCGTCGGACAGGTCGTCCCCGGTGTTTGCCAGCAGCCAGCGGGTGATTTCCCCGACGCTGCGCGGATCGAGCGGCCCCTGGTTCGCCGCGACTTCGAGCGCCACACGGAGAATGAGCGCGTCGCTCCCCTCCCCCGCCGCGGCCCGCGCGCGGCCGACGAAGGCCCGCTGGGCCTCCGGGTCGCTCGGCTTTCCGTGCACGGCGAGCTGCGCGCCGAGCAGTCGCCAGAGGTCGGCGTGCCGACGCTGCCGCTGGCTCCGCTCGCCGCGCGACGCGGCCGCGACCCGCGCCACCCGCTCCGGCGTCGGCGTGCCCCCGGAGGTCTCGATCGCCTCAACGGCGGCGGCGACCTCGCGGGGCGACACCCGCCACCCGGCGGCGCGCCGCACCGCGTCCAGGAAGGCGCGAGACGACGGGTCAACGTTCTCTGCCGTGGGCGACTCATTGGGCGGCACGGGTTGGCCGGCCTCGGGTCGGTCCTGCTCGGGCTCCTGGCTCACTGACGCTCCTCTCCTACACGTCTCTGGTGCTTTACCGCCGCACCGCCGCGGGCGTCCTGCCCGCGTACACGCGCACGGATCATACCCCGTCTCACTCGCACCTGGCTGTTGCCCCGGTCCCGGGGGCGCGGTACGATCCGCCTCACCGCGTGACCGATCCGGTGCAGGGGGAGAGAGCCTGGTGAAGAACTACGCGCGCTATAGCTTCTGGCTGGAGACATGTGGCGACGATCTGACGCCGCGCGCGCCGCTCGACGGCTCGATCGACGTCGACGTGGCGATCCTGGGCGCCGGTTACACCGGCCTCTGGACCGCGTATTACCTGCTCAAGCGCCAGCCGTCGCTGCGCGTCGCGGTCGTCGAGGCCGAGATCGCCGGCTTCGGCGCCTCCGGCCGGAACGGGGGCTGGTGCAGCGCGGGCTTCCCGGTCACCGCCGGGGAGCTGGCTCGGCGCTACGGCCCGGAGCGGACGCGGGCGCTCCTGGCGGCAATGCGGGAGTCGGTCGACGAGGTCGGCCGGGTCGCGGAGGCCGAGGGGCTCGATATTGATTATGTCAAAGGTGGCACGCTGCGGATCGCGCGCGGCCCGCACCAGGAGCCGATGCTGGACCAGGCGCTGAAGACGTACGAGCGGCTGGGTATCGCCGAACAGTACACCCGGCTCGACGCGGCGCAGGTGGCCGAGCGGGTGCGGATCACGAACGTGCGGGGTGCGCTCTACTCCCCCGACTGCGCCGTAATCCATCCCGGCAAGCTGGTTCGCGGGCTGGCGCGGGTAGTCGAGCGGCTGGGCGGGACGATCTACGAGCAGACGCGAGTGACCGCGTTCGAGCCGCGCCAGGCGGGCGTGCCGGGCAGCCGGCCGCGGCTGATCACGGAGCGCGGCGATGTCCGCGCTGAGGTGGTGGTGCTGTGCGGGGAGGCGTACCTCTCGCGGCTCCCCGGCCTACGCCGCCAGTTGATCCCAGTCTATTCCCTGATCGTGTTGACCGAGCCGCTAAGCGACGCGCAGTGGGCTGAGATCGGCTGGGAGAACCGCGAGACGATCGGCTCGCACCGGTTCAGCGTCGACTACCTCTCCCGGACGCGCGACGGGCGCATCGTCTTCGGCGGGCGCGGCGCGCCGTACCACTTCGGCTCGCGCATCGAGGACGCCTACGATCGCCACGAGCCGACGCATCAGATGCTGCGGCGCATGACGCTGGAGTGGTTCCCGATGCTGCGCGGAATTCGCTTCACCCACCACTGGGGCGGGCCGCTCGGCATGCCGCGTGACTGGATGCCGACCATGTCGTACGACCGCGCGACGGGCATCGCGACGGCCCGGGGATACACTGGCCAGGGGGTGGCGACCTCCAACCTCTCCGGGCGCGTGCTGGCCGACCTGATCTGCGACACCCCGTCGCCCCTGCGGGTGCTGCCGGTCATCGGGCACCGCTCGCCCGACTGGGAGCCGGAGCCGCTGCGCTGGCTCGGCGTGCGTTACGTGCAGCGCGGCTTCGCCCGCCTGGATGAGCAGGCCGAGCGCACCGGCCGGCCGCCCAGCGGCCGCTCTCTGGTCGAGCGTCTAGGGCGGCACTGAGTGCGACGGCCGCCCCAAGCACGGGGTTGGCTCATACCCATTGCCGGGCACGCCTCGCCATTCCTGTCATCCTGAGCGGAGCCGGTCGCCGCGGAGCGGCGGGCGGCGGAGCGAAGGATCTCGCGTCGGAGCCACCGAGCGGCGGACGAGTTCCTTCGCTTCGCTGAGGATGACATTGGTTCAAGCATGTAGGCGAGATAGGTACTACACCACGCCCTCGGCGCGGAGCTGGGCGATCTGCTCGTCCGTGTAGCCCAGGCGTTCGCGGAGGACGAGGTCGGTGTGCTCGCCGAGCAGCGGCGGGTGCGAGCGCACCGTCGCGGGCGTCTCGGAGAAGATGTAGGGTGGCCCGGCCATCCGCAGCGTGCCGATGGTCGGATGGGGTACCTCGACCACCATCTTCCGGTGCTGGATCTGCGGGTGGGCGAAGACCCGATCGACCGTGTTGATCGGCCCGCAGGGGATGCCGGCGGCGGAGAGTTCTTCCAGCCAGTCGTCGGCATCGCGCGTGGCGAACGCCTCCTGCAGGATGGGGATGAGCTCGTCGCGGTTGGCGACACGGGCCGGGTTGGTGGCGAAGCGCTCGTCGGTCGCCAGGTGCTCCATCCCGAGGATGCGGCAGAGGATCTGGAACTGCCGGTCGTTCCCGACGCCGACGGTCATCCAGCGGTCGCGGGCCTTGAAGGTCTGGTAGGGCACCAGGTTGGCGTGGGCGTTGCCGTAGCGCTTCGGCAGCTCGCCGGTGACGAGATAGGCGCTGCCGACGTTGGCGAGCCAGGCGACGGCGGACGCAAGAAGCGCCATGTCGATCTTCTGCCCCTTGCCGGTCTGGTCGCGCACGCGGAGCGCGGCGAGGATGGCGTTGCAGGCGAACATGCCGGTGGTGATGTCGACGATGGCGATGCCGACCTTCATCGGCTCACCGTCGGGCTCGCCGGTGACGCTCATGATGCCGCCCTCACCCTGGGCGATGACATCGTACCCGGCGCGGTCGGCATAGGGGCCGTCCTGGCCGTAGCCGGTGATCGAGCACCAGACCAGCCCTGGGTTGAGGGCGCTCAGCGCCTCGTAGCCCAGGCCCATGCGGTCGAGCGCGCCGACCTTGAAGTTCTCGACCACCACGTCGCTCTGCCGCGCCAGCTCGCGGATGATCTCCTTGCCGCGCTCGTCCTTGAGGTTGACGGTGATGCCCTTTTTGTTGCGGTTGCAGGCCATGTAGTAGGCGCTCTCGCCGCCGACCCACGGCGGGCCCCAGTGGCGGGTGTCGTCGCCCCGACCCGGCTGCTCGACCTTGATCACCTCGGCTCCCAGGTCGCCCAGCATCATCGTGCAGTACGGCCCGGCGAGCACGCGCGACAGGTCCAGCACGCGGATACCATCGAGCGGATGGCGCATCTCCTCAAACCCTTTCCCCAGGGCCTCGCCTTGCGATCTCTCGGGCGTAGCCTACCACACCCCGCCGGGGTACGGGCGGTGGTCCAGCCCGTGGCTCGCCCCGCGCGGGGCGAGCCAGGGACGTCATGGGACGCTAGACGGCGAAGCGGGTCATCATGGCGTTCAGCACGGCGCGCCAGATGGTGACCAACTGCACGCCGTCCTCCGCGGTGAAGACGAAGCCGCGCTCGCCGTTCCGGGACACGCCCGGGACGATGGTCGCGAGGTCCGCCTGCACCTGGTGGTCGACATCGACCTCCACGCGGCACGGCCACCCCGGGCTGTACGGCTTGAGCTCCGGAATGCGCCGCACAGCCTCCGCGGCTCCCTCGCGAATCAGCTCGCGGGCCTTGGCGGGGTGCAGGTGGATGGCGGAGTTCGTCCCGATCCCGCGCTTGACGACGACGCCGACCACGCGCTCTCCGAGGAGCTCCTGGGTCTGGCGCACGGTGTGGTCGTCGCCCGTGACCATGATGACCGGGACGCCGAAGTGGCCGGCGACGGCCGCGTTGATGCCGTACTCGCCGACCGAGACGCCGTTCAGGCGGACATCCCGGATGAACCCCACATAGGTGTGTGCCAGGACCCCGTTGGGGGTGCCGGCCTTGGCGTGGTAGCCGGTGTAGATCAGCCCGGCCACGCCCGGCTCATCGACCCCCTGGGCCATGCTCAGCGGCTTGTGCGCGCCGCTGATGAGGAGCGCCTCGCGGTGCAGCTCCTCCGGCAGCAGGTTGCGCATGCCGTCGTGCGACTCGTTGACGATGACCTGCTCGGCCCCGGCTTCCAGCGCGCCCTCAATGGCGGCGTTGACCTCCCGCGTCATGGTGAGGCGCGCCCAGCCGTACTCCGCGGCGCTCGACCCGGCCGGGTTCGCCTGGTCGGGCGGCCGGACGTGGATGCCCTCCACCACCCCGGTCGTGCCTTCCATGTCCGCGGAAATCACGATCTTCATTACCTGTGTTCCCTTCTGCGAGCGTGCGAGCACTCCCCTCCCCTACCGCGCTGGGCGCAGGAGATCCGCGAGCCCATCGCCGAGGAGGCTGAACCCTGTACCGACCACGAGGATGGCAAGCCCCGGAATCGTGGTGAGCTGCCAGGACCGCAGGAAGAAGTCGCGTCCCTCGGCGATCATCAGCCCCCACTCCGGATTGGGCGGCTGGGTCCCCAGGCCGAGGAACGAGAGCGAGGCGGCCACCAGGATGTTGAGCACCATGTCGGCCATGGCGAAGACCACGACGGGCGTGATGACGTTCGGCGCGATGTGCCGCAGGATGATGGCCCGGTCCGTCAGTCCGACGACGCGCGCCGCCTCGACGTACTCGAGGCGCTTCACGACGAGGATCTCGCCGCGCACGATCCGGGCGTAGGCGATCCACCCGACGAGCCAGATGGCGACGAAGATGTTGTTCTGGCTGGGGCCGAGCATGGCGACGATCGCGATCACCAGCACCAGGAAGGGGAAGGCGATGGCGATGTCGACGATGCGCATGATGATGGTGTCCCACCACTTCCCGTAGAAGCCGGCGATGGCGCCCAGGATGCCGCCGACGACGACGGTGACGGAGGTGGCGAGGAAGGCGATCATCAGGTCGACTCGCCCGCCGTAGAGGATGCGGGTGAGGATGTCGCGACCGAAGTTGTCCGTCCCCAGGGGATGGCGCATGCTGGGGCCGGCGAAGGTCTCGGTGAGCACCGGCTCCGTCGGGTCGTAGGGCGAGATCATCGGCCCTACGATGACCGCGACCAGCACGACCCCGAGGATCGCCACGCCCGCGATCAGGGATGGGCTGATCCGACGGCGGGACCGCGGCGCCAGTGGCTCCGCCGCGCCGAGCCCGGCGCGGCCGACGACGTTTGTGGATGCGTTCACATCCCCTCCCCCCTGCTTAGTCCAGGCTCACGCGCGGATCGAGCGCCGCGTAGACGAGATCCGTGATGAGGTTCACCAGGATGACCAGGACGGCGTAGACCAGGGTGATCCCCTGCACGACCGGGTAGTCGCGCCCGAAGATCGAAGTCAGCAGCAGTTGCCCCAGCCCCGGCAGCGCGAAGACCTGCTCGATGATCACGGTGCCGCCCATCAGATAGCCGAGGTTCAGCCCGAGGATGGTCACCGTGGACATGGCCGAGTTGCGGAGCACGTGCCAGATGAAGACCGCGCGGCTCGACAACCCCTTGGCCCGGGCCGTCCGGACGTGATCTGCCGTCAGTGTGTCGATCAGACTGCTGCGGAGGTTCCGGACCAGCACGGCCGAGATCGACAGGGCGACCGTCAGGGCCGGCAGGAAGAGGTGGCGGAGCTGATCGAAGAAACCCTCACCGATACCTCCCGGCGGAAAGATGCGGAACCGGACGGTCAGCAGCAGCAGGAGATTGATCCCGACCCAGAACGACGGCATGGCGAGCCCGACGAGCAAGAAGGCGCGCACCAACTGATCGGCCAGCCGGTCCCGTTTCAGGGCGGCCAGTGTGGCCAGCGGCACGGTGATGATGACGGCGAGGATGATGGTACTGGTGGCCAGCATCAGCGTCGTCGGCAGGTGGTCGAGGATGAGGCCGAGCACGGGCTCGCGGTAGAAGATCGAGTCGCCGAGGCTGCCCGTGGCGAGGTTGCGCAGGAAGATCATGTACTGAACGAGGAGCGGCTCGTCGAGTCCGAGATTTCTCCGCAGTTGCGCCACGTTCTCGGGCGTGGCGCGGGTCCCGAGCATGATCGCCGCCGGGTCGCCGGGGACCAGGTGGATCATGAAGAAGATGACCGCCGTGAGTCCGAAGACGACCGGGACCATCTGGATCAGACGGCGGAGTACAAACCTACTCATGCGGCGGAGCTCCCGTCGTGTCCCCCGATCGGTAGTCCGGTGGGCCGGCGTGGGCCGCAGGGCGGCGCGCTACGGCACGCCGCCCGCACGGCCCCTCTGGGTCGGACCTCACTCCGACCGCCACACGTCCCACAAACGGTAGTTACCGGTCGGCAGGATGCGGAAGCCGTGGATGTACTTTTGCACCGCGGTGCGTCCGGTCGGGTAGTAGAGCAGGATGACCGGCGCGTCCTCGGTAGTGAGCTCCTGAATCCGGTGGTACATCTCCTGGCGACGGGCGGGGTCGGTCTCCGCGGCCGCATCGCGGGCGAGTTGATCGACCTCCTCGTTCTTGTACCCAGTCCAGACCGCCTTGGTGCCGCCGTCGCTCACCATGCCGAACGTGACCAGCTCGTCGGGGTCGATGATGTCGGTGGTGTAGTAGGACTTGGACCAGTCGTAGTTGAGCGCCCGGATGTCGTCGGTCGCGCTCCCCGGCTCGACCAGCCGGATGTTGATCGTGCCGCCGATCTCGGCGAGCTGGGACGTGGACGAGCTGCGCGACCTGCTGCGCCACGGGGTCGCCGGAGGAGATGATCAGCTCGGCGGTGAACCCGTCGGGGGCGCTGGATTGGGCCATCAGCTCCTTGGCCTTCTCCAGGTTGAAGGGGTATCCCTCGATGTCGTCGGCGTGATAGAGCATCTTCGGCAGCATGGTGTTGGCCATCTCGCCGTAGCCGAAGAGGACGGACTGGATGATGGCCTCTTTGTCGATGGCATAGTTGATCGCCTGGCGCACCAGCTTGTCGTCGAACGGCTTGCGCGTGTGGTTCATGCCGATGTAGTCGAACCGCGCGGCGCCGTCGGTCAGGATGGTGTAGTTCGGGTTCGCCTCGAGCGCCTCAAGCTGGCTGAAGGGGACATCGGTAGCGATGTCGAGCTCACCCGCCTGGAACTTGAGCATTCGGGTGTTGGCGTCGGTTAGGACGAGGAACTCGAGCTCATCGAGGTAGGGCCGCTCCGGATCCCAGTAGTTCTCCCACTTCTTCAGCTTGATGCTGGTGTTCTTCTCCCAGGAGACGAACTGGAACGGCCCCGACCCGATCGGGGAGTCGAAGAGCGCCGCGCCCCGCTCCTCGTGCAACTTCTTAGGGATGATGGAGGAGGAGAACAGGGCCACGTCGGCCAGGAACGGCGCCCAGGTATGGCTCATCTTGACCGTGACGGTCCGCTCGTCGGTGGCCTCGACGCTGTCCACTCCCTGGTAGATCCAGCCCCACTGGGAGTCCTCCTCCTGCACCGCGCGCAGCAGGGAGTAGGCCGCGTCCTCGGCCGTGACGGTTGAGCCGTCGTGGAACTTCGCCTCGCGCAGGTTGAAGGTGTAGGTCAGACCGTCGTCGCTCACCTCCCACGTCTCGGCCAGACCCGGCTCGACCGACTGCCCATCGGGCGCGTTGCGGACGAGCTGGTCGTAGATGAGGACCATGGTCCAGATCGACATGTTGTCCGTGGGGATGATCGGGTCGAAGCTGGTGACATCCCGGTCGGCGAGGCTCATCGTCAGCTTGCCGCCGTACTTCGGCTCGCCCTCGCCCCCGCTGTCGCCCGACGTGCCGGGGGTGCCCTGCGTGGAGTCGGCCGACGTGCCGCCGTCGCCACTGCTCTCGCTGCCCCCGCCACCGCAGGCTGCCAGCAGCGGCATCGCGGCGACGGTGGCGCCGAGCCCCAACCCGGCCGCGAGCAGCCGGCGTCGTGTGGTTCGTTTGCCTTCGAGCTCCAGATCCATCCTCACCCATCTCCTCTCTCCATGCGCCGCTGGATCGGCGCTACCTGACCGGCGCACCACGCCGGTGCGCCATCCATCGCAGCCCGGGGCCGCATCTCCCCGGGCAGTACCCGCTTTCAGCACGCGGCCCGCTCAGTCGCAGGGGCGGAGTCACTGCCGCCTCCGCCCCTTGCGACCGGGCACATCGGCCTACGTACTCGTGATTTCGCCCTACCGTGCCTTCCCGCCTGAGCCGACCGAACCGCGGACAACGGGCAGGTGGAGCCGCGACGGGTACGCCGGTGCGTGGTGCACGGTGTTGTGCGCAACACGCGGGTTCGCGGCCCACTTGATCGGCCCGAAGCGGTTCATGTTCCGCGCGAACCAGGGGAAGTCGCTGCTGGTGATCGACACCCGAATGCGGTGGCCGGGCAGGAAGGCGTGGTGCGTGGGCCACAGCTCGACGGTGAAGCGCGTGGGCTCGCCCGGCGTGAGCGGCGTGGGCGATTCCAGCGAATCGCGGTACGAAGCGCGCAGGCAGCCCTGAGTCACCTTGATGGACCGTCCATCCGGGTGGACGTCGGTGATCTTCACATGCCAGTCGGTGTCGTCACAGTCGCTGGACGCAAAGAGCTCAAGCCGCGGCCAGCCGGAAATGACCACCGGCTCGGTCAGGACCTCGCTGGTGTAGACGATGACGTCGTCCCGCGCTTCGACCGCGGTCTGATCCAGCGGGATCTCCTCGATGGGGTAGCGGCGGACGTCCATCTGCGTCGGCGCCGGGTCCATCGGGTCGTACCGGTAGGTCCGGTCCGGATCCGCAGCGGCCGGCGGATCGGTCGTGAGGGTGCCTTCCGCGCCGTCGAAACGGAGGTGGAGGACCTCCTCCCGCTCGGCGAGCGGCCAGTGGTCCGCCTCGACCCAGACGTTGGTGCCGGGCTCGAACAGGCGGACGGGTGCCGTATCGAGGATGCCGTTGTCGATGCCTTTGAGCCAGTAGTCAAACCACTGGAGGTGCAACTGGTCCATGTCCAGCGCGGCCTCAGGGCCGAAGTCGATGTCGAGGTAGCGGGAGTGGGGATAGCGCGAACCGAGGTGGCTCCACGGGCCGACCACGAGGCGCTGTGCATCGCGCGCGGGCGAGTAGCGCACCATGTGTTCGTAGTGATGGAAGGCGCCGAGGAGATCCTCCAGGTCGTACCAGCCGGTCACGTGGAGACACGGGACGTCGATGCCGGCGTAGCGATCGTCGAAGCGGATGGCCCTCCAGAAGTCGTCGAGCGTGTCGTGGTCCACCATGTCGCGCCAGGTCTGGCCGGTCGGGTTGATGAACTCCCCGATCGCTTCCAGCGGCAGGCGCCGGAGTACCTCATCCCAGTCCGTGTGCGCGAGGCTGTAGGACTCGTTGATGCGCCGGCGCACCATGTGGACCCACCACCCGAAGTAGAGCTGGAAGACGCCGGACGTGTAGGGGATCTCCTGCTGCCACCGCCCCGCGGCCGAGGTCGACACCATGCAGGTCAGGTGCGGCGGGCGCTCGGACGCGGCCGCCCACTGGGTCCAGCCCATGTAGCTCAGGCCGGTGGTGCCGACCTTGCCGGTGCACCAGTCCTGCGCCGCGACCCACTCGATGATGTCGTAGCCATCCTGCGGGTCGTTGACGAACGCACGCCACTCGCCCTCGGACTTGCCGCGCCCCCGGACATCTACGACGACGAACGCATACCCGTGCTCCTGGTAGAACCGGCCTTCGGCCGGGAAGAAGGTCGGGTTGCTCTTGTCGTATGGCGTGATCTGGACGATGGCCGGAGCCGGGAGGGCGGATGCGTCCGGCAGGTAGATGTCGGCCGCCAGTTCCACACCATCCCGCATCGGGATTCCGACCTCAACGACCGCCCCGACATCCCCGGCGGCCGCCAGGCGTGCCTCGAACCGCTGGCGCGGTGTCATCTCGGACATGCTGCCCCTACACCAATCACACGGTAGCCGGTTCCAAACGTGGCGCACTATATCAGACGATGCCAGGGATGTCCATTCAACCCGTGCCGCGCAGCCGATCATGGCCGCGATTTTCCCCCGGAGTGTCGGACGCGCAAGGTGCTACGCGCTGCGTATACGGAGGAGGTGCGGCGGTCAGGCGGGTGGTGGGACGCCGATTCCCGCACTACGGCGAACGATAGCCGCCGTAGAGGGCATGACCGGCGCGGAGCCAGAAGCAATCGACGGCGGCGAAACCCGCCTCGCGCAGCCAGATCAACTGCTCGAACAGCCCCGAGGGCTTGTCGACCTCGATGTCGGGGTCGGCGAAGTGGTTCCAGCCGTTCTGGAAGAAGGCGTAGACCTCCGCGCCCTCGGGGAGGCCCGTGGTCTGTTCCCGCACCACCGCGTCCCACGCCGCGGCGTAGGCGGCCTGGGCGATGGGGTTGACCGGCTCGACCAGATCCAGGATCAACAGTGCACCACCTGGTTCCAATCGCTCGTAGAGGTCGCGGAAGAGCCGCTGCTTGCCCGGTCCGTCGAGGTGATGGATCGCTAGCGAGGAGACGAAGCAGCGGGCCGGACCGGGGAGTGCGTCGAGCCAGTCGCGCGCGAACAGGTCGAAGTGGCGGAAGTCGACGCGATCGGCGTATGGGGCCAGCCGCCGGCGCGCTTCGTCCAGCATGCGGTGGGAGCCGTCGAGTGCGACGACGCGGCTAGCGGGGAAACGCTCCAGGATTGCGGCGCTCAACCCACCGGCGCCGCAGGCGAGGTCGATCGCCAGGAACGACTCATCCGGCCGCGCCGGGATCAGCGCGGTGAGCAGGGCGACGTGCTCGGCGCGTGAGGGGGTGATCGCGTCCCCGTAGCGGATGAACGCTGTCGAGTCGTCCTCCTGCCAGGCGGGTTGGTTGCCGGGCGACGGCTTGGAGTCGGTCATGATCAGACCCTTTCGCGTTCGTTAGTGTCGGGATGCCGACCGTGCGTGCATACTACGTCCCGGCGTGCCTGCTCGTCGAGCAGCCGGGTGCCGCGACCGCGGCACCGGAGCCGACCGCGAAGGACGTGAATGGGAAGGGAACGGCATGAGTGAGTGGACGACACAGGTCTTGGAGTCGCTGGGCTACCTCGGGCTCTGGCTGGTGCTCGTCGTGGAGAATCTCTTCCCGCCGATCCCTTCCGAGCTGGTGCTCCCGCTGGCCGGGTTCTTCGTCGGTCGTGGGCAGATGAACCTCGGGTTTGCCGTCCTGGCGGCGACCGCCGGGTCGTACACCGGCGCGCTCGTCCTCTACGCGCTGGGGCGGTGGGGCGGCCGTCCGCTGGTCCTGCGCTACGGGCACATCCTGCGGATCGACGAGGCGCTACTGGGCCGGGCCGAGCGCTGGTTCGGGAGTTGGGGTGACTGGGTGGTGCTCGGCGCGCGGGTGGTGCCGATCGCGCGGAGCGTCGTGTCGGTCCCCGCGGGGACGATGCGGATGCCGCTCCTGCGGTTCAGCGTGCTGACGGTGATCGGCAGCAGCATCTGGAACCTGGTCCTGATCGGCGCGGGGGTGCTGCTGGGCCGGAACTGGGAGCGGGTGAGCCACTGGGTTGAAACCTACTCCAACGTGGTGCTCGTCCTGCTGGTGCTGGCCGTGATCGTCGGCGGCGCGTACGGGCTCTACCGCTTCCGGATGAAGCCGGGCGACTCGCGCCGCTAAGTGCCCTGGCGGCGCACGCTCCTTGCACGGTGTGCGGGGTGCTACCCTTCCCTACCCCACCATCCCCATGACACGCGAAGGATCACCCGCTGCGGAGGTGCAGCGGGTTTGTTATTGAGTCGTGAGTTATGTCCACTTAAACGCGAGGCGCATCTCCTCAGCGGTGTGGCGCATCGCCGCGCTCCGGGCAAGTGTCGCCGATGAGGAGGAGATCGTCGCCAGCGAGGAGGATCCGGCGGCGTCGGAGTGGCAGGGCGTCGGCCAGGCGGTCGATGCCCAAGTCGCCGACTGCCTCGATCCCGGAGCCGAGGATCTTGGGAGCGATGCAGACGGCCAGCCGGTCCACGACTCCCGCGCGGAAGGCGGCGGTGATCGTCCGCGCCCCGCCCTCGATCAACAGGGTTCGGATCCCCAGCCCGCGGAGCCGGCGCAAGGCGTCGGCGAGATCGACCCCTCCACCCGGGTGGCCTGTGACGATCAGCACGCGGGCCCCGGTGTCGCGGATGCATGCCAGCCGATCCGGCGGGGCCTGTGCGGTGGTGACGACGAGCGTCTGATCCGCCGCGCCGTCGCGCAGCACCGCGGCGTCCAGGGGTAGGCGCAGTCGCGAGTCGAGGATGACCCGCCGCGGGCTGGGACCTGCGACCAGGCGGGTGGTCAGGCGTGGGTCGTCGGCCAGGACCGGTACCGATCGCCGACGAGGATGGCGTCGTGCTCCGCACGCAGGCAGGTGGGCGAAGGTGAGCGAGTCGGGACAACTCACCCAGCGGGAGTCGCCGCTGCGGGTGGCGATGCGCCCGTCGAGCGTCTGCGCATAGGCGACGGTCACCCAGGGACGGTCTGCCGGCGCCGCGCCCTCGGGCGGGCGGGCAAGTTCCCGCAGCACATCCTCGGTGACGGCATCCCTGAGCGCGGGCAGGCGCGGTGGCTCCACGCGATCCCTCCTTCGCCGGTGTGTCCGGTGTTGGTACCGCACGTCGCGGGCCGCGCGTGGCCGGTTGGCACGCCGCTTGCCGAGCTGCGTCGGCACTCACCCGCCGCGGCACGTGCCACCCGAACGCCTGAAGGAGGACGAGACGCTGCGCCTCGTGCTGGTCACTGCTGGCGATCCGCAGCGGCTGACCGGGGGTCATCTGTACCACCGGCGCATCGCGGAGACGGCGCCGCGCCACGGCGCCTGCCTGCGCTTCGCCGTGATCCCGGAGCGGCCGCTCGGGCTGGCCGCTGCCGCGGGCGCGGCGACACTCGCCCGGCTGCGGACGGAGCGGCCCGATGCGCTGCTGGTCGACAGCATCGCGACGGCGGCGCTGGCGCTGCCGCTCCGGGTCGTGCACGTGGGCGTGCCGGTGATCGGAGTCCTCCACCAGCCGCCGGGCGGCGTGCGGCGCGAGGGCGACGGCGGCCGTGACGGGCTGCGCGTCCGGCTCGACC
>Ga0065724_100499_pt1 | contig 13365 bp, 13 predicted proteins | sample TheenrcSG05JP960_FD_59111 | JGI IMG/M metagenome (GOLD analysis project Ga0065724, IMG submission 59111) | Thermophilic enriched microbial communities from mini bioreactor at UC Davis - Sample SG0.5JP960 | ecosystem: Engineered > Solid waste > Grass > Composting > Bioreactor | place: USA... | reverse complement strand
CCTTCTGGATAGGAGGTGGGGGAGAGAAGGTCACCCTCCGCCTGGTGGCCCAGTACGGCAACGCCTGCAACCTGGTATCTACCGATCCCCGGGTGGTGCAGCACAAGCTGGAGGTTCTCAGGCAGCACTGCGAGGAGCTGGGCAGGAACTACGACGAGATCATCAAGTCCTCGGAGATAGTGGTGTACCTCACGGACAAGCCCAGGGATCACGAGGACGTGCAGCGCGCCCTCAGCACCCAGACGCCGGACTTTCAGGAGAGGGCAGTGGTGGGCAGGCCGGAGCAGGTGGTGGAGTGGATCAAGCCGTTCGTGGATGTGGGCATCAACTACTTCGTGGTGTACCTCATCCGCTCGGCCTACGAGACCGAACAGCTGCACCGGTTCGCCGAGGAGGTCATCCCCCACTTCCCGGCCTGGAGGGGCTAGATGATACCTCCGGGCAAGCCCATCGTCCAGATATCGCTGGACGTCACGACCGTCGAGGAGGCGCTGGATATGGCCCACAAGGCGGTCAGGGCGGGCGTGCAGTGGTTGGAGGCCGGCACCCCGCTCATCCTCTCGCAGGGGCTCGGGGCCGTCAGGGCGCTGCGCGAGGCCTTCCCGCACACCACCATCGTGGCCGACACCAAGATCATGGACGGGGGCTACCTGGAGGCCGAGATGGCGGCCCTGGCCGGTGCGGACTACGTGGTCGTGATGGGCAGGGCCCACGAAGCGACCATCAGGCAGGTGGTGCGCGCCGGCAGGACCTACGGCATCGGCGTCATGGTGGACGACCTGGCGATGGAGGACAAGCCCGGCGCCGCAAGGCGCTGGCAGTCGCTGGGGGCGGACATCATCATCCACCACGTGGGGTACGACGAGCGGCGCGACCCCGAGGTGATCGCCCAGCACGGCGGCGTGCCCCCCAGACCGTCGGACGACATNGANGANATCCTGGCCGCCGTGAGCGTGCCGGTGCAGGCCGTAGGGGGACTGTCCGTGGAGGAGGCGATCGAGCTGGTGCGCCGTGGACTCAGGTTCCTGGTCCTGGGCGCCCCGCTGGTGATAGACTCGGGCAGCTTCAGGTCCGCTCCAGGGGACCTCGAGGGCGTGCTGCGAGAGATCATGGCGAAGCTGGAGAACATACAGGAGGCAAACGAGAGTTGAGAGCGCTGGTACAGTACGGCCTGCGGCCTGGAGAGGTGGAGCTGAGGGACGTGCCGCTGCCGGAGGTCACGGAGGACAGCGTCCTGCTCAGGGTGGACGCCGTGGGCATCTGCGGCAGCGACATACACCAGGTCCACGGCACCCAATCCTGGGAGGTGCGCGTGCCGGTGGTGCTGGGGCACGAGTTCACCGGCACGATCGAGCGGGTGGGCCCCAACGTCGTGGGCTTTCGCCCGGGACAGCGGGTGGTCTCCGAGACGGCGGCCGTGATCTGCGGCCGGTGCACCCCCTGCCGCACCGGGCACTACAACCTCTGCCCCCACAGGCAGGGGTTCGGCTACGGCATCGACGGCGCCATGGCGGAGTACGTGCGCGTGCCCGCAAGGTGCCTCCACGCCATACCCCAGGACTCCGATGCCGTGGCGATGGCGCTCACGGAGCCCGCGTGCGTGGCCTATCAGGCGGTGGTGCAATCGGCGAGGGTGCGCGCCGGGGACTCCGTCCTCGTGCTCGGGCCCGGGCAGATAGGGCTGCTCTCGGCCATGCTCTGCAAGCTGCAGGGGGCACAGCCCGTGGTGGTGCTGGGCACGGAGCGCGACGAGCATCGCCTCAGGAAGGCCGAGGAGCTTGGGGTGGACGCGGCGCTGAGGGTCGACCAGGCCGACCTGCGGGAGCTGGCGAGCGGCATCGGCGACGGCCTGGGGTTCCACCTGGTGGTGGACGCCTCCGGTGCCTCGGCGTCGTTCGTCACGGCCATGGAGGCCGTGCGGCCCCTGGGCGAGATCGTGAAGGTGGGCTGGGGGCCGCAGCCNCTGGCGGCCTCGCTCGACCCGCTCGTGCGCAAGGCGGTCACCGTGAGGGGCTCCTTCAGCCACACCTACGAGACGTGGGAGCAGGTCATAAGGCTCATAGCCAGCGGCAGGTTGCCCACCCGGCAGCTGGTGGGGTTCGTTGGGGGGCTNGCTAGCTGGCGCACGGGCTTCGACCTGATGGGATCTGGACAGGTGGTGAAATCCGTACTATTACCCAACGGGGAGGCAAGCTGAATGGGCAACAAGCTGCAAGGGAAGGTGGCGATCGTCACCGGCGGCACGAGCGGCATAGGCGCGGGCATCACCCGGCTGTTCCTGGGCGAGGGCGCCAGCGTGGTCGTCAGCGGCCGGGACCGGGAGCGCGGGGCGCGCGCGGTGGAACGGCTGGCGCAGGAGGACGGCCACGCCGGCAGGGTGGTCTTCCACAGGGCCGACCTGGCCAACCCTGCCGATTGCACGGCGCTCGTGGAGCGCACCGTCGAGGCCTTCGGAGGGGTAGACGTGCTGGTGAACAACGCTGGGGACTTCACCAGGGGCACGGTGGAGGACACCACGCTCGAGCTGTGGGAGCGGCACATGGCGGTCAACCTCAGGGCGCCCTTCCTGCTCATGCAGGCGTGCATCCCGCACATGCGCGCCAGGGGAGGGGGATCCATCGTCAACATAGGGTCCGTCAACGCCTACATAGGCGCCCCCAACCTCTTCTCCTACTCGGTATCCAAGGGCGGCCTGATGACGATGACCAAGAACGCCGCCCAGCAGCTCAGCAGATACGGGATACGGGTCAACCAGCTCAACGTCGGCTGGACCCTGACGGAGGGGGAGGACCGCGTGCAGCGGGAGATCACGGGAGACCCGCGCTGGCTGGAGCGCGCGATCGCCACGCGCCCNTTCGGGCGCCTGCTGCTGCCGGAAGACATCGCCAAGGCCGCGCTGTTCTTCGCCTGCGATGATAGCCAGCTCATCACCGGGAGCGTGCTCGTAGTCGAGCAACAGCCGGTGGACTGACGTTATGACCAGGAGTACGGCATGAGAGAGAAGCTCAACGGGATACTGTACCGGGTGCCGCGCCGAGGCCTGCTGCTGGGCGCGCTGCCGCTGCTGCTCGCCATCGAGGGGGCTATGCAGCTGGAGAGCGATCCCTTCGTCGTGCGAGCGGNGGGCGACGAGACCGCGCACGAGGTCACCGCCTTCCTCATGGCCATGCCCCTCTACGGCAAGCTGGAGGATTACCTGCCGGTGGCCTTCGGGGCGATCGTGATGGACCTCGACCACATCCCCATGGAGATGGGGATAAAGCCGCTGAGGCCCAAGATCCCCTGCAGGCCCTACACCCACAACGTGCTGTGCGCGGCCCTGGTCTCTGTGGCNACCTGGCTGCTGACGCGCGATCGCAGGGCCGCGGCAGGAGTGGCGGCGGGCATAGCCACCCACTACTTCAGGGACCTCGCCACCGGCGGGGCCCCGCTGCTATGGCCTGCCAGCACCAGGTGCTTCAGGATGCCCCGCTGGATCTACTTGGGGACCCTGTACGCCTGCCTCGTCAGGAAGATGTACGCCCTTAGAGCAGGTGAATCCTCCTAGGGATTCACCTGCACCTTCATGGAGTCCTGCGTGCCGGCGGTCTGCAGGGCCCTCTCGAACTCCTCTAGCGGGAAGGTGTGACTCACCAGCGATCGCAGATCCACCACCCCCGCCTCCGCCAGCTCTACGGCCTGCTCGAAGGTGTAGTTGATCGCCATCGAGCCCAGGATGGTGATGTCCTTGTTGTATATCTCGAACGGGTTGACGCTGATCGAGCTGTTCATCGGGCACACCCCGAAGGCCATCAGCTTGCCCATAGGCTTGACGTACTTGAATCCCGCCTCCAGCACCTTGGGCACGCCCGTTACGTCGATGACTATGTCGAACCCACGAGGCGAGATCTCGCGCAGCCTCTCCTCTTGGGACTCGTCGGCCACCACCACGTCGTTGGCCCCGAACTCCCTGGCCGCCTCCAGCCTCGAGGGGTAAAGGTCCGTGACCACGATCTGCGAGGCGTTGCCGTGCCGCAGCACCTGCAGCCAGAGCATGCTCATCGGCCCCGCCCCCAGCAGGAGGACCGAGTCTGCCGGCTGGGCCTGCAGGCGCTTCATCCCCCAGACGACGCAGGCCAGCGGCTCTATCAGGGCTCCCTCAGCGAAGGAGAGCCTCTCGGAGATCACGTAGCAGTTGCGGGCCGGCACCTTCACGTACTCCGCGAAGGCCCCGCTNGTGGTGTCCCCTATGGCGCCCCATCGCTCGCAGTGGTTGCCCTGCAACCTGCGACAGTAGTAGCACTCCCCGCAGAACAGGGAGGGGTCCACCGCCACCCTGTCGCCCTCCCGCAGGCCGGACACCCCCTGCCCGACGGCCGCCACCACCCCAGAGAACTCGTGCCCCGGTATCAGCGGGTAGTGGGAGAGAAATGTGCCGGCGTAGATGTTCTTGTCCGTACCGCAGATGCCGCAGGCGGCCACCTGCACCACCACTTCCCCGGGGCCGGGCTCAGGCTTGGGCACGTCCTTTATAGCCACGGTCTTTGGCTGCTCTACGACTACCGCCCTCATAACACTNGCCTCCGTTGGATTAGGATCTTGAAGCTGCCTGCATTATAGCCCAGGGACCTCGTAAGGGGTGTGCAGCTCGATGAGGTGGCCATCGGGGTCCATGCAGTACATCTGCGTCACCCCATCGCCGCGAGGGCGGGGCCCAAGCAGCACCTGCACCCCGTGCTGCCGCAGTCGGGCCAGCATGCCCTCCAGGTCCTCCACCCCGAAGGCCACGTGGCGGGCGCGGCCGATGTCCCGCNACGGGTCCGGGNGCGCGGCCTTGTCCCCGGGCTCCTGGGGAGCGTCGCGGGCCGCTATCAGGTGCAGCTCCGCGCTACCGCTCACGAACCACCGGACGGCGTGGGTGAAGCTGGGAGGCGTGGGCACCTCCGTGAAGCCCAGCACGTCCCTGTAGAACGCCGCCGACCTCTCGAGATCGGCGACGACCAGCGTCACATGGCTCAGGTTAGAGATCATCTGGATCACCTCGCATCAAGGTCTTACTATGGTCCCGTCCACCCGCCTGACCGGGAGCCACGAGCCGTTCCTGGGGTCATCCGGGTAGGGGAATGCCGCGGCCAGCTTCTCGTCCACGTCCACTCCCAGGCCCGGCTTGTCGTTGGGCCACATGTAGCCGTCGCGTATCTCCGGGCATCCCGGGAAGACGGCGCGCGCCTCCTCGCTGAAGAGGTGCTGCTCCTGGACCCCGAAGTTGGGGCACGCCAGGTCCAGGTGCAGGTTGGCGGCGTGTCCCACGGGCGAGACATCCCCCGGTCCATGCCACGCCGTGCGCACCCCGAACAGCTCCGCCAGGGCGGCGAGCTTGCGGGCAGGGGTGATGCCGCCTATCGCCGAGATGTGCACCCGGATGAAGTCTATGAGCCTGTCCCTGATGGGCGGCACGTACTCCTGGGGGTGGACGAAGAGCTCGCCGAAGGCGATCGGCGTCGTGGTGTGCTGGCGCAGCAGGGGCAGGTAGTCCAGGTCCTCGGGCGCCAGCGGATCCTCCAGGAAGAACAGCTTGTACGGCTCGAGCTCCTTGGCCAGCTGCACGGCNTGTATGGGNGGCACGCGCTCGTGCACGTCGTGCAGCAGCTCCACCTCGAAGCCGAACCTGCCGCGCAGCTGCTCAAACATCCAGGGCACCATCCGGCAGTAGGGAGTGGGCTCCCACGGCCGCTCACCTAGGCCCAGGAGCTGGGGCTCCNTGGAGCGACCACCGCCCGCCGCGCCGTAGGTCGAGTAGCCAGGCACGGCCATCTGGCACCTGATGTAGCGGTAGCCCTGATCTATGAACCTTTGGACGTTGTCCGCAAGCTCCTCTATGTCGCGTCCCGAGGCGTGGGCGTACACGGCCGCGGCCTCGCGGCACTTGCCGCCCAGGAGTTGGTACAGCGGCATGCCAGCGAGCTTCCCCTTGATGTCCCACAGGGCCATGTCCACCCCCGCCAGGGCGTTGTTGAGCACCGGGCCGTTGCGCCAGTACGAGCTGAGCATCACCGACTGGTACACGTCCTCGATCTGATGCACGCTCCGGCCCAACAGGAAGGGCTTGAGGTAGGACTCGATCACCTCCACCACCGCGAGGGCACGCTGGGTGAAGGTGGCGCAACCCAGCCCATAGAGGCCATCCTGGTTGGTCTCCACCTTCACCACCACCAGGCGTATCCCCTCGGGCGCGGTGCATATCGGCCTAACGTCCCGTATCACGACAGCATCCACGTCCACCATGACATCCTCCCATCGTCTCGCAGAAGACACCAGTGTAACACAGATAGCTATAGTATATAAGCTTTTCTCTCCTCTATAATGACATTCGAAGCCTGCCATGGGGAACCCACGGACAAATACAACATATGTGAGGTGGTGCCGCAGTTATGAACAAGATATCCTTCATGAGCGCCAACTACGTGGCCCGGGTGCTGGGCTACAACATGACCGAGGGGTGGGGTCAGGGCGACAACGCCACTAACGAGTACTTCCGACCNATCGAGACCTTCCGCCAGCGGTTCGAGGAGATACTGGCGGATATCAGGGCCCTGGGGTTCGACCACATGGACCTNTGGCTNGCGCACCTCAACCCGCGATGGGCCACGGACGAGCATGTACGGATCGCCCNGGAGCTCCTGGGCAAGCACGGGCTGGGAGTCGTCAGCCTGGCGGGAGGCATGGGCTCCTCGCGCGAGGAGCTCGAGCGCATCTGCTCGCTGGCTCAAAGCCTCGGGGTCACCATCCTGGGGGGAGTGTGNCCCCTGCTGTACGAGGACCGGAACTTCGTGGTCGACACCCTCAAGCGCTACAACCTCAAGCTTGGCATAGAGAACCATCCGGAGANGACGCCGCAGGAGATGCTCGAGAAGATCGGTGATGGGGGCGACGGCACGATCGGCACAACCGTGGATACCGGCTGGTACGGCACCCAGGGCTACGACGCCGCNAAGGCCATCGAGGAGCTAGCNCCCTACGTCCTCCACGTGCACCTCAAGGACGTCCGGGAGGTGGGCTCCCACCACACGTGCCGGTACGGCGAAGGGGTCGTCCCGATCAAGGAGTGCGTGGAGGTGCTCAAGCAGATCGGGTACGAGGGCGCCATCAGCNTCGAGCACGAGCCGGAGACCTTCGACCCCAGCGAGGACTGCAGGGCGGACCTGCAGATGCTCAGGGAGTGGCTAAGCTAACACAACANCGACACAAGGAGAGTTGTACATGGCAGACAAGNTAGGAGTGGGCATCATAGGTTGTGGCAACATAGCAGGCAGGTACGCAGCCAACCTCAAGCAGTACCCCGAGATGGAGCTGGTAGGGGCCACGGACATAGACTACAGCCGCGCGGAGGCGCTCACCAAAGAGCACGGCGGCCAGCCCTACCGCACGACCGCCGAGCTGCTGGCGGACGACAGGATCCAGATGGTGGTGAACCTGACCATACATCACGCTCACAAGGCGGTGATCACCGAAGCGCTCAACGCCGGCAAGCACGTGTACAGCGAGAAGCCGCTGGCGATGACCTACGCGGACGCCCGCGAGCTCGTCGAGCTGGCCCAGAGCAAGGGGCTCAGGCTGGGCTGCTCACCCATCACCTGGATGGGCGAGGCCCAGCAGACGGCATGGAAGCAGATCCGCGAGGGGCGCCTGGGCGACGTCAGGGTCATCTTCGCGGAGGTCAACTGGGGCAGGATCGAGACCTGGCACCCGGCCCCCGAGCCGTTCTACGAGGTGGGGGCGCTGTACGACGTCGGCGTCTACCCCCTGACCCTCATAACGACCATCTTCGGCCCGGCCAGGAGGGTGTGGGCCAAGGGCGAGCTCCTCAAGCCCGATCGCCAGACGCTCGACGGCAGGCCCTTCCACGTGAGCACCCCCGACTTCGTGGTCTCGATGGTGGAGCTCGAGAGCGGGCCGGTGGTGCGCCTGACGACCGACTTCTACGTCGGGCAGCACAGCAAGCAGAAGGGCGTCGAGTTCCACGGCGACGTGGGATCGCTGTACATCTCCAGCTGGCAGGTGTTCGACGCCGACGTGGAGTTCACCGAGTTCGGCAAGAAGTACGAGCCCGTGCCCCTCATCAAGGAGCCGTACCACGGCACGGAGTGGGGCAGGGGAGCCAGGGACATGGCCCAGGCGATACTCGAGAACCGCCCACACAGAGCCACGGGCGAGCAGGCCGCCCACGTGGTGGAGATCCTGGAGGCGGCCACGAGGGCCATGGCCTCGGGCGAGGCCGTGGAGGTGCGCTCCACCTTCCAGCAGCCCGCACCCATGGACTGGGCGTCCTGAACGTCCTCGGCTGGCGGAGCGCTCCGCCAGCCTCCCAGACACCCATGCACGCCAGCCAGATACAGCTCGTAGCGATACAGATGCAGCTCAGGCCAGAGGACTACCGAAGCCCTCAGAGCTTCGAGCGGAAGGTATCTAGCCTGATGGCGCAGCTGGCCCCCCACCTGCGGGACGGCCTGCCGACGCTGGTCGCGTGGCCGGAGGACGTTGGCCTGATGCTCGTGCTGCAGGGCATGTGGGACGAGCTAAGGGATGCGCGCTCCTCAAGGGAGGCCCTATCCAGGGCCGTGCGCGCGCACCTCCTGCCGGCCCTCGCCCACCGACTNTTCCANGGGCTGCGGTGGCCGGCCNCGCTCATCCGCCACCGCTGGCGCGTGATGGCGGAGACCTACCTGGACACNTTCTCCCGAGCGGCNCGGACCTACGGGGTGTACATCGCCGCCGGGAGCATCCCCCTGCCCGCGATCGATCTGGGCGGGACCAACGCGAGGGTGGTCGACCACAGGATCTACAACACCGCGTACCTGTTTGATCCCAGCGGGGNCATCGTTGGCACCCAGCGGAAGGNGCACCTGATAGACCTGGAGGGGCCGCAGATGCTTGGCCTCACGCCCTCACCCTCTGGGGAGATCAGAGCCTACAGCACCGAGCTGGGCACCTTGGGCCTAGCCATCTGCTTGGACGCCTTCCAGGAGGACGTGATACGAGCGCTCGCGGCCCAGGGCACCCAGATCCTGGTCCAGCCATCCGCCAACCCCGCCCCGTGGAGCAGGCCACAGCAGGAGGACTGGCTCAACGGCAGCTACAGGGCGGTCCAGATCAGGAGGGTCTGCAGGTACGCCGTCAATCCCATGATGACCGGCAGGTTATGGGAGATCGAGTTCTACGGGCAGTCAAGCATCATCACCAGCGAACCGACGCCCCCGGCGCGCGGCTACCGAGACCTGGGGCCCATGGTGGGCTTCCTCCAGGTGGCTTCGTCCGACAGCGATGAGGAGATCCTGGTAGCGCGCGTCCCGCACCCCGATCTCAGCATGTAGCCGCGAGCACCGATGAGCGGCCCACCTACTAACCCGCGTCCCAGCCCCTGGCCGACAGCCCGTTAGCTGTATAGAGGCAAATCATACCAAAGTACTATTGCAGGAAAGTAAAAGATAGTATATTATTTCCTCACCTATTCATACATCTACCTAGATGTACATGAATATCACGGTTTATCTATGTTATGTATTGCTTATTATAAAGGCCGGAGGGGAAAGAGATGCGAGCGCCACCTTAAGTGCGAGCCACTGGATAAGCCTGTAAGTTACACGCAGTGCATGACCAATATGGAGGCACAGATGACCAAGATATGCAAATTCCTGTTGATGTTCGTATTAGCATTCAGCACGGTGTCGGTNGCCAAAGCCATGTATCTGGATCCTGGAGAGAACGTCCGGGTGACGCTGCAGGATGACGGCCGCCAGATCCCGGACTGCACGGGCAAAGGCTACATGGGCGCCAGGGACGTCAAGGTCGATTCCCAGGGCCGCTGGGTGCTCTTCCGGACCCGCTGCCCCATGACCGTGCGCTGGGGATCACGCCAGCAGCGGATAGCTGATGGCAAGGACCACCTCTACATCCGCGACCTGGAGTCAGGTAGGACTGTGTTGGTGTCCCGTAACAGCCAGGGAGAGCCCTCCAACGGTTGGGATGCCTGGGCAAGCTTCTCCAGTAACGGTCGCTGGGTGGCATTCATGTCGAGCGCCACGAACTTCCCAGATAACGGCGACCAGAACGGGGGCAGGGGTTATTGTGTAAATTATCCTCAGGCAATAGCTTGCAATAGCGATGTGTACTTACTCAACCGTGACGTATCTGGCGACGGGGTGATGGATGAGCCTGGGGACATCTCCCTCACCCTCGTCTCCAAAGGCAGGAACGAGTCCGCCTACGACCCGACGCTTGCCGGCAACGGCGATGTGGTGGCCTACACCCGCATCTCGCCAGGTGCCTCCCACATCGTGGTGTGGGACAGGGTCATCAACCGCCGCTTCTACGTCGACCGGGCAGGCGGCCAGCTCTCAAACGGCCTGTCCTTCTGGTCAGCCATCACCAACAACGCCCTCAAGGTAGCTTTCGTCTCCAGGGGCAGCAACCTCGTGCCCGGCGACACCAACGACACCATGGACCTCTTCCTGTGGACCAGGGCCTCCAGGACCGCCACCTACGGCACGATCAGGAGGCTCAACGTCCCCCGCTACGGTGGGCAGTCCCGTGCCGGGGTACTGGCCCCGTCCATCTCGGGAGATGGGGAGCGCGTGGCCTTCGTCACCAAGGGCAACCTCTCAGGGGACGACACCAACGGCCTGGAGGACGCCTACGTGTGGGATGCCCGCATCGGCCACCCCGTCCTGGTCACCACCTCCCGCACGGGTGGGGACACCAACGGCATCACCGACTCGGCCTCACTCTCGGGCTCGGGCAGCCACCTGGTGTTCACCTCCCGCGCCTCCAACCTCGTGTCGGGGGACGCCAACGGTGCGCGGGACGTGTTCCTCATGCGTCTCGACTGGCTGGACACCCTCTCGCCCAGGATGTGGCGGCGGCCGCAGGGGCTGGGGGATCCCTACAGGGTGACCTTCAAGCGCAAGCCCACTGATGCCGAGTATCCGGCCATCAGCAACGGGGACTTCTCGGGCTACATCGAGTCCAGGGGCTGGGTGGTGTACCAGACGCTGCAGCCTATGGTGGCGGGAGACAGCAACGACGCCTACGACGGCTACATCTACAAGCTGCCCTTGGAGGTAATGGCCAAGCTGAGATCTCGCAACTGAGCCCAATAGACCGCGTGGTGGGGGAGCGGGCTCCCCCACCACGCATATNCTCCACAGCCGGCATGCTCTCCCGGCAATGGTGCTGGATCCAGTCCGGCTGTGGCTTGGGATATCGCCCCATTCCCCTTGCGCTCGCCTTAGCCAGACTGCATAGGCACGCCCCGATCTTGCGGGTCAGGGGACGTTTATATAGGGCTGCTAGCTCCCCCTAGTGTCGTGCATCTCCCGGTATCAACCATCCGACGAGTGAGGCGACAGCGCGTCCACAAGACATCTAGCCTCCTGAAGGGTCGCAGGGGGTCGCTTGTGCCGGGTAGCCCACATAGGCTGGCGGTGGCGTAGCGTCCGAGACCGGAAGGGCAGCTCTGTATGCCCAAAAGAATGGGGAGGGGCTCGAGCCCCTCCCCGGGCAGCAAGCTGGTGATGTACGCTCCCTAGTAGCGGGAGTAGAAGGCGATGATCAGGTCCTCGTTGATCGGCTCAGGGATCTCGTCCCTCTCGGGCAGCCTGACCACCCTGCCCACAGGCCCCTCTCGCTGCAGCCATGCGGGCACGATCCGGTGCGACTCCATCTCCTCGATGACGACCGGGATCTGGAGCGCCTTCTCGGTGAGGGTGATCACCTCACCAGGCTTGACCTGGTAGGAAGGCCTGTCCACCTTCTGGCCGTTGACCCGCACGTGCCCGTGCACCACGAGCTGGCGCGCCATCGGGCGGGTGCGCGCAAACCCCAGCCTGTACACCACGTTGTCCAGCCTGCGCTCTATGAGCTGCAGCAGGTTGTGGCCGGTGTTGCCGGGCATGCGCTCCGCCTGCTGGTAGTAGCGCTGGAACTGGCGCTCGTGCACGCCGTAGTAAGCCTTGGCCTTCTGCTTCTCGAACAGCTGCATGCCGTACTCCGAAAGCCTGCGCCTGCGTCCGCCCTTGAAGCCGCCGGGCGGTATGTGCAGCCTGCGCTGCAGGGAATCGCCGCCGGTGCCGTATATATCCACACCGAATCGGCGCGATACTTTATGCCTTGGCTCTCGCTTCTTTACCATATACCTCCAGTAACTCCTTCGTTCTCAAGTGAGCAGCTTCGGTGGCTGGAACACTTTGCTCCAGCCCAGGTCCTCTACAAGGATAGCACCCAGTAAGACATAAAATCAAAACAAGCCCCAGCGTCCTACGCCAGAGAGTTCCTGGCCTCCACTAGCGCGCGCAGGCTCCTTTCCGGCACCGTGATGGGTACGCCACACCCGGGCGCCAGGATCAGGCCGCGGCCATCCACCTCGGCCACAGCCGCACGCACCTCCGAGGCTATCTCCTCTGGAGTGTCCAGCATAAGGGTCCTCTCGTGATCTATGCCAGCAGCCAAACACTTGCTGGTGACGGCCCTCGCATCGCGCAGGCTCGGCCCAGCACATCTATCGTACCAGTTAACCACATGCGATGGATAGTTGACAAGCTCGGAGAAGGCCAGGTCCTCGCCATGCAGGTGGAGCATCGTCAGGCGAGACCTCTCGTGGATCTCGGCCAGGATGGGCCGGTCGTACCTCTCCCCTATGGCACGGTACTCCTCGTGCGGCATGGCTCGTCCGCTGCCCAGCTCGATGGCGTAGAATATGCCGTCGGCGCCCGCGCGCAGGCAGGCCAGGCCGAAAGCCATCACGGTCTCCCCTATCACCTTGAGGGCACGCTCCACGTCGTCCCGATGGGTCCTCCAGTGCTCCAGGAACCTGGCCCTGCCGGAGAGCCTGACCGCCAGCATGGATGGCGAGAACAGCGTCGCCAGCACGGGCACATCGGGCCCCACCTCCTTGCGCAGCTGCGACAGCACCTCCAGCTGCTCCCCCAGCACGCCCCGATCGGGCGGGAGCACCTCGATGGTCCCCCAGTCCTCCGGGGTGTGCACCACGTACTCCTCGGTCTGCCAGGAGCCACGAGTGGGGTGGTAGCTCCCGAAGTGCACGCCCCAGTCCTCGAGGCCGAAGGAGCTGCGGAACATGACCTTGATGAGGTCCAGGTCGTAGCGCCGGTAAAGGTCCAACGTAGCGCGCACCAGCCCACGGGCGGAGCGGTCCACCTCCGGGAAGTGCATCCAGAAGGTCAGCGGCACCTTGTCGGGCCTGCCCCCCTCCAGCGCCGCAGACACCCTGTCCCACTTGCTCTGTGCCATCGCCAACCTCCTTCAGAGAGATTACAGAGCTGCCAGCCCGCGCCAAACCTATCCCACACCCAAGCGCCACGGCGGAAGGCA
>Ga0065724_100266_pt1 | contig 13625 bp, 10 predicted proteins | sample TheenrcSG05JP960_FD_59111 | JGI IMG/M metagenome (GOLD analysis project Ga0065724, IMG submission 59111) | Thermophilic enriched microbial communities from mini bioreactor at UC Davis - Sample SG0.5JP960 | ecosystem: Engineered > Solid waste > Grass > Composting > Bioreactor | place: USA... | reverse complement strand
CTGCTACTTCCAGTTTGAGAAGCAGCGGCGACCCTTTTTTGGGCCTGGAGCCTACCCCCCCAGTCGCCACCACCTGCCCGCAGCCGCATTGTCAGGGTACATGACGGCTACGGACAATTTGGATGGTGAAATTTAGGGGCTTCGTCAGCAACCAACCTGAAGTTGTTCTGCTTGTTATGCTTTCCAAGACTTGAAGTGGGCCGCTGACAAACTGCCTCTAGACTGGCGATATTGACGCTCGCCATCGTCGGCGATGCGGCGAGCCGAGACCAGTGAGTAGGAAATGGAATTTGGAGATTTGGTGCGGGCGACCGGGATCGAACCGGTACGTCCTTTTGGGACGAGGGATTTTAAGTCCCTTGCGTCTACCATTTCCGCCACGCCCGCACTTCTCGTGGCTCGGCGATAGCCGATCCTGCGACCTTAGCCTGAGCGAATGCTGTGAGGCGCACCAGGAACTGCTCCCTTTAGACAGTCCGGGCGAGAAAGAAAAGGCCGGGGCCGTCAATACTCTCCCTCGACGAACGCTGTGATCAGGGTGCGGGCGATGGCATGCTGGCCGGGCACCCACAGCCCCTTCGGGTGCGTGCCCTCGAGCATCTGACGCACTTCCTCCCGCGGGAACCAGCGTGCGTCCACGATCTCGTTCGGATCGATCCTGATCTCCGATGATTCCGCAATGCCAATGCAACCGATCATAAGGGAGTGGGGGAACGGCCATGGCTGGGTCGAGATGAAGCGGACCTCGCCAACCTTGATGCTCGTCTCCTCCATTGTCTCGCGGCGAACGGCGGTCTCGATGTCTTCTCCGGGCTCAATGAAGCCGGCCAGAGTGGACCACATGTTTTCCGCGAAGCGCGCCTCGTGACCCAACAGGCAGCGGTCGTTGGGCGGGTCGACGATCAGCATGATCACGACCGGATCGGTCCGGGGGAAGTGATCCTGACCGCAGGCCCAGCATTTCCGCCTCCAGCCGCCGTCCTTGATCAGCGTGGTGCCGCCACAATGACCGCAGCAGCGCGTGTTCTCGTGCCAGGCTGCGAGCGCCTTGGCGAGACTGAGCAGGGACAACTCCTCGGGGGGCAGGACGCCATTCATGGCCAGCGAGCGCAGGTCCACAATTGGCCGCATCAGCTCAAGCCCGCCCGCCGGGCGTTCCGCGCCCGATGCTCGGTGACGGCAACAGCGAACCGGCCGCCACCGGTGGTCCGATCGACGCCGAGGAAGAGGGAGTCTGATACCGGCAGCCCAACGCGCTGCATCTCATCCAGGGTAAACCAGCGGATATTGCCCTTGGTCCGCTCCGGATTGGACTGGATCACCGGCTTCTGGTCGGCCAGCACGAGGAACCGGGCCTCCGGCGCCTTGAGCAGCGCCTCCAGATACGCCGCATCAGACCGCTTGTGGCTTTGCCGGTCGAGCAGCGTCGAGGCTCCGAGTGTTGGTTTAAACATCCTGCATTCCTCCCAGAGAGCCTGCACAAAAGCACAGCAGCCCAAGGTTGGGCAATGGGCCCGAGGGCACGGTGGGTAGACGCCCGGCACTGTCCGGGCGATCAGGCTCACGGATATGCTTGATGCTCTGGCAGGCCTTGTTGAGGCGAAGACACGCTGAGAGCGCTGTCCAGTAGTCCTGACAGGAGCTCAGCGCCTCTTAAGTTAAGATGGTTGTCATCGCGGTAAAGAGGAACGCCGTCTTTGACTGTAAGACACCGCTTGGTATCGCAAAGCAGAAGATGTGGGTAGAGCACCCGCACCCCGTCTAGCTTCTCAAGCTTCGCTAGAATGTGGAATGTTGCAGCTTGCTGGGCTCTAAACTCGTCGAATGGCACCGACAAATCCCGCTCCTCACCCCTCATCAGGGTCTTCATCACTGCTCTCGGCAGGTCAAATGGAAGTTCTGGGACCGGCCCAATTATAGTTACAGTGCTGCCTAATCGACGAATGTGTCTGACAGTGTCCTGGAGCGCCGTGTCCAATTCCTCTGGGGACGATCGTGAATACCCTCCCCACCGAGCAGCAATGATCACGTTTCGAAGAGGCTGAGCTGAAGCGCCAGGGTTAAGAACTCGTGGCAATCTGGGGCATTTCTTTCGAGAACTGACGAGCCGACTTGGCTCCAGCACCGGAGGGCATCCCGGGGCAAAGATCGCATATCCGACGAGACCGTGCTTCTGGGCAACCTGAGAAGCAGCCCGGGAGAGCGCCCTCGCATGAGAGTCTCCCCAAAACGCAAATGACGCCGATGCAGTAGTCCCGTCACCAATCAGACATTCGCCATGCGAAGATTTTGCCGCACATGGAGTGTTCTTGTCCGAAATCTCCGGGAGAAGGCGGGCGACCTTGCTTGCTTCCGGCGATAGCCTTTGCGGCACCCCATGGGTAACAAGGACGATCGCAGCGAAGATTACGCAAAAAGAGAATGATGTCATTCCGGCTGCATAGGCCGAAAAGCGTGTCGTAAGGATTGCCTTTCTTCTGATTGGTTGTTCATCGAAGTAATACGTTAAAATTGAAAGCACAAACGCTGCTATTAGCAACGTTACCTTTTGGAAGAAGCTCAGCCCTTCTCCCAACTCATAGGTAGCAAAAGCCAATAGGGGCCAGTGCCACAAATAGAGTGCGTAGGACAGTTTGCCGATGAAGACGACCGGCCGCGCTCCAAGCAATTTTGATGAGATAGTGTCTCCCTGGCAACCACTGTGAATTAACAAAGCGGCTCCCAAACACGGAGTTAGAGCTGCGAAGCCGGGGAACGGTGTTTCGGCAGTATAAAACAGCGTTCCGAGACAGATCATCGCGAGCCCCACAATACCCGTGAGCTGCCGTAGATTGTCGCTCTTGAGCGGTGGGACGAGGCCGATCGCGAGAGCCATACCAATCATCAGCTCAAAAGCTCGCGAGGGCAGAAGATAGAACGCTGATTTGTGTTCCCCAGCAGCACCATAGACGGATACTGTAAACGATGCCACTAGGAGACTAAAAAAATGGGCGCTCTCAACCGTTCTAGACGCGGAAGGTTGAGCAAGAGAATGAAGGCTGGTGCGAGCAGATAAAATTGCTCTTCGACCCCCAGTGACCAGGTGTGAAGTAACGGCAGCGTTTCTGCTTCGGGCGCGAAGTAACCCGATTGCGAATGAAAATGGAAATTTGAGTAGAATGCGGCCGCCGCAATGACGGATGATCCAAAATTGTTGTAGTCATCCGGCGTCAGTATAAACCAGCCTAGAATAGCTGATGTAACTATGACCAGTGTAAGAGCTGGCACGAGACGCCGGATCCGGCGCTCATAAAAATTCCAGATCGAAAAGGTGCCTTGTTTCAACTCAGCAAGAATTATCGAGGTAATCAGATAACCAGAAATGACAAAAAAAAAACATCAACTCCAATGAAGCCGCCCGGGGCAAAAGTTGCACCGGCGTGAAACAACATCACAGCAGACACGGCGACAGCCCGCAGGCCATCGATATCAGCGCGATAGGGTATAGCAGACACCCCAAGTCCCCCTCATTGCAGAGGCCTGATTATTAGCGAGCGCTAAGGAGGAACACAATTGCTCGGGCAACGCCCCCAGCACAGGCGGTGCCCTTAGTGCCAGGGGGGCGCCCGGATCAGTCAAGCAATCTCCGATGTAGGTGCGGTTCGGCCAGTTCCCTTCATCGCCGATACGGCGCGTAGGCCTCAATCGCCGCTTCGAGCTCAACATCGTCAACGGCGGGGGCGTCGGGGTTTTCGCGGACGAAGCGGCCTTCCGAGCCCGGCATGTCAACGATCGTTTCGACCCGGTAGAGAAGGCCCGTTTTCCAGCTCTCCCAACGCCGCGTTATCACGCGCCCGTTGGCAATGCTGCGCACGAGCTGCGGAATGTCCGTCAGGGCATCGAGCGACCGGTCTACGTAGACTTCGTTTCCGATCCGGATGTCATACCTCCGATCCGACCGCAGGACGATCTCGAAGGGGCAGGCGGTCGAGACGCGTGGGGTCGCGCTCAGCCGCCAGGCGCCATCGATTCGATCGATCTCGATGTCCGCCCACGGCCGCATTTCTTTGGCCCAGGCTTCGAGGGCTGTGATGATGTGGTGAAGGTGTTTCCGAAAGGAATCATCGTGGGGCATGGTTATCCGCTGGCGACAGAAGCGACAATGGAATAACGCACGCTCCGGCACTTCGTCCGGACGATTACCTACAGAGCCGTGAAAAACGGTGAACGTTGTATGGCGACGATCAGTAGCCGCGCGTTCTGTCGACCAGGTTCTCCAGCGGCTCACCGGCCTCATGTCGCCGGATCTGCCGCACGGTATAGCGGCCGATCGACTCAGGCGTGCTTTCGGCAGCGTTGTGCGGCGTGACGATCACGCGCCGGTGGGTCCACAGCGGGCTCGTTTCCGGCAGCGGCTCCGTCTCGAACACATCGAGGGAGGCTGCATACAACTCACCGGCGTCCAGCGCAGCGAGAATATCGGCTTCGACCTGCAACCCTCCGCGACCGGCGTTGATGAAGACCGGGCCGGGCAAGCGCGGATGCCGCCCGTGCCGCGACAGCTTGCGGAGCAGGTCGCGGTTGATCATTCCGCGGGTTTCAGGAGTGAGCGGGAGCGTGCAAGCGAGGATGTCAGTTCCGGCAAGAAACTCGTCGAGGCCTTCCTGGCCGGCGAAGCACCGAACGCCCTCGATGGTTTTCTGGGTGCGGCTCCAGCCCAGCAGCTGGAACCCGAAGGGCTTCAGCGCCTTCGCGGTCGCTTCACCCATGACGCCAAGCCCCATCAGGCCGACGCGCACCTCGTGCATCGCGGGCTCACCGCGGAATTCCCACTTCCGCTGCCGTTGCAGTTCGAGGAACTCGCACATCCGACGCTGGTGGAACAGGACATGGAGCACGAGGTAGCCCACCATACGGTTCGTCAGGTCGGGATCAACGTAGCGAACGATGGGGAGGTCCGGGAGGTCAGGATCTTTGAGCAAATGATCGACGCCTGCGCCGACCGATACGATTACCTCAAGGTTCGGTAGAGTCTTGAGCACCCCCGTCGGCGGATGCCAGGCGAGTGCATAGCGAATGTCCTCGATCCGCCCGGCCTCGGGCCATATCCGCACGTCAAGGTCCGGAGCTTCGGCCCTCACTGCGTCCGCAAACGCATCCGCCCGCTTACTGCCAATGATGAGCAGCGCCATTCTGAAAATCCCCCGCTTTGTTTCCTTCAGACGGCGAGCGCTCCGCGGTGCTCGACCTTGAGGTCGAATGCAGCTGCGAACAGAGCCTTCGTGTAGTCGGACTTCGGTGCGCGGAAGATTTCCTCGGCTGGGCCTTCCTCCACCACCTTGCCGTTGCGCATCACGATGATGTAGCTCGACAGCGCCCGCACGACCTTCAGGTCGTGACTGATGAACAGGTAGGCCAGATTGTGCCGGCGCTGCAAGTCCCTAAGCAGATCAACGATTTGCGCCTGCACGGACATGTCGAGGGCGCTGGTCGGCTCATCGAGCATCACGAACTTGGGCTGTAGCACCATGGCCCGCGCGATGGCGATGCGCTGGCGCTGGCCGCCGGAGAACTCGTGCGGGTAGCGGTCTTGCGCCTGCGGATCGAGGCCGACCTCGCTCAGCGCCTGGGCTACGCGGGCGCGGCGCTCCTCGTAGCTCAGGTGCGGTTGCTGGATGAGCAGCCCTTCCTCGATGATCTGGCCGACTGAGAGGCGCGGGGACAGCGAGCCGTACGGGTCCTGGAAGACGATCTGCATCTCCTTGCGCAGCGGCCGCATGGCCTTCGAGTTGAGGCCATCGATGCGCTTGCCGAGGTAGGCCACCTGCCCCTGAGAGGAGATGAGGCGCATGATGGCGAGGCCGAGCGACGTTTTGCCCGAGCCGGACTCGCCCACAACGCCCAGTGTTTGGCCGGCGCGCAGCTTGAGCGACAGTCCGTCCACCGCCTTCACGTAATCAACAGTGCGCCGCAGAAGGCCCTTGCGGATGGGGAACCAGACCTTGAGATCCTCCGTCTGCAGCACGATCGGCGCCGAGGGGTCCAACGGCGGTGGGCTGCCCTTTGGCTCGGCACTGATGAGGTGGCGCGTGTAGGGGTGCTGCGGGTTGGCGAAAACGTCCGCTGTCTTGCCTTCCTCCACCACCTTGCCGTTGTTCATCACGTACACGCGATCGGCCATCTTCCGCACGATGCCGAGGTCGTGCGTGATGAGAAGCATGGCCATGCCGAGCTCGGACTGCAGCTCCTTCAAGAGCTCCAGGATTTGCGCCTGGATGGTGACGTCGAGCGCGGTCGTCGGTTCGTCGGCGATCAGCAGGTCTGGTTCGTTGGCGAGCGCCATGGCGATCATGACGCGCTGGCGCTGACCGCCGGAAAGCTGGTGAGGGAAGGCGGAGAGGCGCTTCTCGGGATCGCGCAAGCCAACACGGCGTAAGAGCTCCAGCACGCGCGCGCGGATGGCCTTGTCGTCCAGGCCGCGGTGCACCTTCAGCACCTCGCCCACTTGCTTCTCGATGGTGTGCAACGGGTTGAGCGAGGTCATCGGCTCCTGGAAGATGATCGAGATCCGTGCACCACGGATGTCCCGCATCTCCGCTTCGGAGACCTTCAGCAGGTCTTTGCCGTCGTAGAGGATCTCGCCCGTCGGGTGTGAGGCGGCAGGATAGGGGAGAAGGCGCAGGATCGACAGGGCCGAAACGGTCTTGCCGGAGCCGGATTCGCCCACGAGGGCGACCGTCTCACCCTTGTTGATCTCGAACGAAACGCCTTTGACGGCGAGGTTCGTAGTGTCGCCCGATCGGAATTCCACCGAGAGGTTGCGAACCTGGACGAGGGGTTGGCCAGTCTTCATACAAACCTCACCGGAATGTCTTGCGCGGATCGAGCGCGTCGCGCACGGCCTCGCCAATGAAGATGAGCAGGCTCAGCAGCGTGGCGAGGGTGAAGAAGGCCGTGAGGCCGAGCCACGGGGCCTGCAGGTTCGCCTTGCCCTGGGCCAGTAGCTCACCGAGCGACGGCGAGCCGGGCGGCAGGCCGAGCCCGAGGAAGTCGAGCGCGGTGAGCGCCGTGATGCTGCCGGAAAGGTTGAACGGCAGAAACGTCAGCGTTGCCACCATCGCGTTCGGCAGCAGGTGCTTGAACATGATCTTGCGGTCGGAAAGGCCGAGCGCGCGGGCTGCCGTGACGTACTCGAAATTTCGGGCGCGCAGGAACTCTGCCCGCACCACGCCCACCAGCGACACCCACTGGAACAGGAGCAGCACGCCAAGCAGCGTCCAGAACCCCGGGACCAGCACCGACGAGATGATGATCAGCACGTAGAGCGACGGGATCGACGACCAGATCTCCAGCACGCGCTGGAAGAAGAGGTCGACGCGGCCGCCGAAGTAGCCTTGCACTGCACCCGCGGCGATGCCGATGACCGACGAGAAGAACGTCAGCAGAAGCCCGAACAGCACCGAGATGCGGAAGCCGTAAATCACGCGGGCCAGCACGTCGCGGCCCTGATCGTCGGTACCCAGCCAGTTGCGATTGCCCAGTTCCTGGAAGCGCGCGAGCTGATCAGGCGGCGCCTCGCACAGTTCCGCGCTCGTGGCCCAGAACGGCGGCGCCGGGAAGCCGAGGCAACGGTCTTCAGGCCCCTTGATCCGCGGATAGTCCTTGTTGATCGAGGTGTAGGAGTAGCGGATCGGCGGCCAGATCATCCAGCCGTTACTCTCGATCTCGTCGATGATGAACGGGTCCTTATAGTCCGTCGTCGCCAGGAAGCCGCCGAATTTGGACTCCGGATAGTCGACGAACACCGGGAAAAGCAGCTCGCCCTTGTAGGAGACGACCAGCGGCTTGTCGTTGGCGATGAACTCCGCGCTGAGGCTCAGCACGAAGAGCACGAGAAAGATCCAGAAGCTCCAGTAGCCGCGCCGGTTGGCCTTGAAGTTTTCCCAACGCCGGCGGTTGATCGGCGACAGCTGGAAACGACCCACCGTGCCGCGCTTCCGGCCGATCCAGGACGTCGGCTGCCGCTGGAAGGGGGGCGTGGTCGCGATCTTCTCCTGGACCTCGATGCTCTCTGCATTCTCGCCGGGAGAGGGCGTCTTCAACTTGTCGTCTGTGCGCATGTCCATGTGCTCAGACCTCCCGGCTCTCGAAGTCGATCCGTGGATCGATCAGCGTATAGACGAAGTCCGAGATCAGATTCACCACCAGACCGACGAGNGAGAAGATGTAGAGGGTCGCGAACACGACCGGATAGTCGCGGTTGATGATACTCTCGAAGCCGAGGAGCCCGAGGCCATCGAGTGAGAAGATGGTTTCGATCAGCAGCGAGCCAGTGAAGAAGGCGCTGATGAANGCACCNGGNAAGCCGGCGATGATAAGCAGCATCGCGTTACGAAACACGTGCCCGTAGAGCACCTGGCTCTCATTCAGCCCTTTGGCCCGCGCGGTGACGACGTACTGCTTCCGGATCTCGTCGAGGAAGCAGTTCTTGGTGAGGAAGGTCATCGTGGTGAAGGCGCCGAGCGCCATCGCGGTGATCGGCAACACCAGGTGCCAGAAGTAGTCGATGATCTTTCCCCACAGGGANAGCTCNTTCCAGTAGTCAGANGTGAGGCCGCGCGACGGGAACCACTGGAAGAACGAGCCGCCNGCNAANAGNACNAGCAGCANCACCGCGACGAGGAAGCCGGGNACNGCGTAGCCAACCACCANAACGCCGCTGGTCCACACGTCGAACCGCTCGCCGTCATGCACCGCCTTGCGGATGCCGAGCGGGATCGANATGAGGTAGGTCAGCAGCGTCATCCAGAGGCCGAGCGAGATNGANACNGGCAGCTTCTCGATGATGAGGTCGATGACGCTGACATCGCGGAAGTAGCTCCGGCCGAAGTCGAACATCAGGTAGTTCTTCATCATGATGAAGAACCGNTCGTNGGCCGGCTTNTCGAAGCCGAACTGCTTCTCGAGCTGCTTNATGAACTCCGGGTCGAGCCCCTGGGCGCCGCGATACTTCGAGGTGACGGCGTCCTGCCCGGCCTGGGCAGCGGCCTGGCTGCCAAGACCGTCGCCCTGACCTCCACCGATGCGCGAGGTGGCCGCGACGTCGGTGCCGGAGATCTGCGCGATCACCCGTTCCACCGGCCCGCCCGGGGCGAACTGCACGATGGCGAAGCTGATGACCATGATCCCGAGCAACGTCGGGAATATGAGAAGTAATCTCTTCAGAAGATAAGCGCCCATTCGGCGTCTATTGCTCCCTTCCGCCCTGGAGCGAAGTAATACCTAAAGTTTTGATGCTTTCNCCGCGTCGTACCACCACGTGTCTACTATGCCGCGGTCGTATTTCGGCTTGGTTTCCGGCCGGCCAAACTTGTTCCAATACGCAATGTGGTGGGACGCTTTATACCACTGCGGCACCCAATAGTGGCCTGCGCGGAGCACCCGGTCCAGCGCCCGGATGGCCGTNACCAGCTCCTCNCGCGACTGGGCCTCCAGCGCCTTCTGCGCCAGGGCATCGACGACCGGGTTCTTGATGCCCGCGCGGTTGAAGCTGCCCTCCGTAGCGGCGGCCTCGCTGCCGAAGAAGTTGAGAAGCTCCGCTCCCGGCGTCAGCCGCATTGAGAAGCGCTGGGTGATGATGTCGAAATCGAACGCCTTCACGCGCCGCTCGAACTGCGCCGGGTCCACGCGGCGAATATAGGCGTCGATGCCGAGGGACTTCAGGTTCTTGATGTAAGGTGCGATAACGCGCTCAAACGTTGGCTCGTAAACCANNAACTCGATCGAGAGCACCTCGCCATTCTTGTTGACCCGCTGGTTGCCCTTGAGCTCCCAGCCGGCCTCTTCGAGAAGCTTGGCCGCTGTCCGCAGCAGGCGGCGATCCGAGCCGGAGCCGTCGGAGACAGGTGGCACGTAGGGCTCATCGAAGACCTCGGGCGGTAGCTGGTCGCGATAAGGCTCGAGCAGCGCCAGCTCTTCCGGCGAAGGCTTGCCGGTGGCCTTCATCTCGGAGTTTTCGAAGTAGCTCGCCGTGCGCGTGTACAGCGAGTAGAAGAGGTTGGCGTTCGTCCACTCGAAATCGAAGGCGTAGTCGAGCGCCTTTCGCACGCGCCGGTCGGAGAACTTGGCCCTCCGGTTGTTGAGGAAAAAGCCCTGCGCCCCGGAGGGGCTTTCGTCAGGTAGGGTCAGCAGGACGATGCGCCCATCCTTGACCTGCGGGATGTCGTAGCTCGTCGCCCAATCCTTGGCGGTGAACTCCTCGCGAAGGTCGTATGCGCCAGCCTTCAGGCTTTCGAGCGCTGCCGTGCGGTCGCGGAAATATTCGTAGCGAATTTCATCGAAGTTATAGCGCCCGCGGTTCACGGGCAGATCCTTGGCCCAATAATCCTCGCGGCGCTTGAAGGTGGTGTAGCTGCCTTGTTTGAAGTCGGAAATTCGGTACGGGCCGGACCCGAGCGGCGGTTCGAGCGTGGTCTGATCGAACTCACGCGTCGCGTAGTAGGCCTTCGACAGAATGGGCAGCGTGGCGACGGTCAGAGGCAGGTCGCGCAGGTTTTCGCCCTGAAAGACGAAGCGCACCTCATGGGGCCCAAGGGCCTCAGCCCGGACGACGTCACGCAGCAGGATGCGGTAATGGGGGTGGCCCTTGGTCTTCAGGGTCTCGAAGGTGAAGACGACGTCCTCCGCCGTAAGCGGTGAGCCATCCGAGAACTTGGCCTCGGGGCGCATCTGGAACGTCACAGAACGGCGATCGGGTGCAAGCTTCGCCGTTTTCGCGACGAGGCCGTAGACGGCGTCCGGCTCGTCCATGGCGCGGACCATGAGACTGTCGAAGAGAAGCTCGAGTCCCTGGGCTGCATCCCCGCGCAGGATGAATGGGTTGAAGCTGTCGAAAGTGATGGTTGCGGCCGGACCGAGGTGCGCCAGGCGACCGCCCTTTGGCGCGTTCGGGTTGACGTAGTCAAAGTGCTGAAAGTCCGGGCCGTACTTCAGCTCGCCGAAGGCGGATAATCCATGGCGCGCTTCTTCATCCGCTGCGACGCCGGAAGCAGCAGCAAGAAGGCCGAAAATAACACTCGTCGCGACACGGATGATCTGGGAGCCGTGACCAAAGAGGGCCTTGCGGTCGTGTCTCATCCCCGCCCCCGCTTCGCATTGAGCTCTTTCTGCTTCTCGGCATCAAGCCACCAGACCTGCAGGAATGACGGGCTTTGGCTTGGCAGCCTATCGGGCCGGCCGAACATGTCCCATACGGCGATGCGGTCGTAGGGCGAGTGCCATTGCGGGATGACGTAGTAGTTCCACAGCAGCACCCGATCGAGCGCCCGGGTGGCCGCCACCAGCTCCTCTCGGTTTGGCGCGTAGATGATTTTGTCGATCAGCTTGTCGATGGCCGGGTTCTTGATGCCGATGGAGTTCTGGCTGCCGTGCATGTCGGCAGCGGCAGAGCCCCAGAAATTGCGTTGCTCGTTGCCCGGCGAGTTCGATTGCGGGAATGAGTCGACGATGATGTCGTAATCGAAGGTGTCGACACGGCGCTGGTATTGCGAGGTGTCGACGATGCGGATGGTCACGCGAACGCCGAGGCGCTCAAGGTTCGTCTTGAACGGCAGGACGACGCGCTCGAAATCCGGCTGAACGAGCAGGAACTCGACGGCCAGCTGCTCGCCTTTGTCGTTGGTCAGCACGCCGTTCTTCGGCTTCCAGCCGGCCTCCGCGAGAAGTTGCGCCGCCTGACGCAGATGGTTGCGCTGGTCCTGCGGCGTGGCGTTCACCGGATTCTTCCATTCGGTCGTGAAGACCTCCGGCGGAACTTCATCCTTGATCTCGTTCAGGATTTCGAGTTCGCGGCCTGTTGGCAGCCCTGTCGCCTGCAGCTCCGAATTGCCGAAGAAGCTCTCTGTCCGCTTGTACTGGTCGAAGAACAGGTTCTTGTTCATCCACTCGAAATCGAAAGCCAGATTGAAGGCCTTACGCACGCGGATGTCCTGGAACTGCGGCCGGCGCAGATTCATGACGAATGCCTGCATCGGCGTCACGCGGCGGATCGGGATCTCTTCCTTTTTNACAAGCCCGCGGCGGACCGCTTCGAAGTCGTAGGAGGTGGCCCAGGCCTTGGCGCTCGTCTCTTGCCAGTAATCGATCTCGCCGATCTTGAAGGCCTCGAATGCGGGCACGCGGTCCCGATAGTAGGTGAAGACGAGCTCGTCGAAGTTCCACTGGCCCTTTGTGACGGGGCAGGTCCTTCGCCCACCAGTCTTTCACCCGCTCGTAGACGATGCTGCGGCCCGGATCGACCGACTTGATCTTGTACGGTCCGGAGCCCAACGGGATTTCCAGTGTGCTTCGGGTGAGGTCGCGCGGCTGGCCGTTGGCGCCCTTCGCCTCCCAGAAGTGCTTCGGCAACACGGGCAACTGGCCGACGATCTGCGGCAGCTCGCGATTGCCCTTCTGGTCGAAGATGAAGGTCACCTCATGGTCGCCGGTTTTCTCGGCCCGGACGACGTTGCGGTAATAGGCGTTGTAGTGCGGGTGCGACTTCTTGAGCGCCTCGAGCGAGAAGATGACGTCTTCCGGCTTGATCGGCTCACCATCATGGAAGTGCGCCTCGGGGCGTAGGCCGAAGGTGGCGCTCGAAAAATCATCCGGGTAGGAAACCCACTCGGCGATCAGGCCGTACTCGGTCGAAGGCTCATCCGGGCTCGAGGTCATCAGCGTGTCGTAGATGAGGCCGAGGCCCGCCGCCGCGCTGCCTTGGATAGAGAAGGGGTTGAGACTGTCAAACGAGCCCATAGCCCACTGGCGCACTGTGCCGCCTTTGGGCGCGTCTGGATTGACCCAGTCAAAGTGCTTGAAATCTGGTCCGTAGGCCGGGTCGCCGATGAGAGAAAGGGCATGATGCCGCTTCTGCTCCTCCCCAGCCCGTGGGACGTCCACCGTTGCGCCGAGCGCCACGACAACCGCCGCCAGCGCCAAAAAACCCTTGCCTATACGACCCTTGATCCGTGCCTGCACTCGCTGCTCCCGGTTTGGATGCCTGCGATCGCCCATGCCCATATTCAAGGCTGCTATGCATCTTAGATAGGGGGCACGACGTCCTAGGGCGACTGGAGCCGTTATAGCAGCAAAAGTGGCCTTGCAAACGCCGCAGCAGGACCATCGCGGCAAATGTCATTCAATCGAGGGTGAGGGCCTCTTCAAACGATTCGGGCGGAAGCCCTGAGGCTTCCGCCCGTTCCCTACACCCACCGAGAGATTCCGAATTATTCGGGCAGCGGCGGCGGATTGTCGTTGAGTGTCCGCAGGTAAGCTAGCAGATCCGCCAGTTCGGCTTTGTCCTTGATACCGGCGAAGGCCATCTTGTTGCCCGGGACAGCCGCCTTCGGATTGTTGATGAACTTGGCGAGCTCCTCATACGTCCACTCGCCGCCCTTTTCNTNCAGCGCAGCCGAGTAGTTGAAACCTTCGTGAGAAGCCTTCGGCCGGCCTACGATACCCCAGAGGTTCGGGCCGGTGCCATTGCGGCCGCCCTTGTCCGGCGTGTGGCAGGTCGTGCAGCGCTTGAACGCAGCTTGGCCATTCTCGGCGCTGGCATTGTGGAGCAGACCCTTGATCTCTTCGAAGTCCAAGCCAGCGGGAGCAGCGGC
>Ga0065724_100611_pt1 | contig 13672 bp, 16 predicted proteins | sample TheenrcSG05JP960_FD_59111 | JGI IMG/M metagenome (GOLD analysis project Ga0065724, IMG submission 59111) | Thermophilic enriched microbial communities from mini bioreactor at UC Davis - Sample SG0.5JP960 | ecosystem: Engineered > Solid waste > Grass > Composting > Bioreactor | place: USA... | reverse complement strand
GCCCGCCGACGCCGACCAGGACGCCGTGTTCCCGACAGTAGGCGCGCAGCGCGGCAGCCTGTTTGGCTGCCGGCTCTTTGGTCTGCCGGTCGGTGACGAGTTCGACACCGATCATGAGGCCGATCCCGCGCACGTCGCCGATGAGTTCGTGCTCGCTCGCCAGTTCGCGCAGTTGGGCGAGCGCCTGTTCTCCTTTGCGGGCGGCCTGTCCGGGGAGGTCTTCCTCCAGCATCACCTCGATGTTCGCCAGCGCGGCGGCGCAGGAGACCGGGTTCCCACCGAAGGTCGAGAGGTGCTCGCCGGGCTGGAACGCGTCGGCGATCTCGGCGCGGGCGATGCAGGCTGACAGCGGAAAACCGTCGGCGATCCCCTTGGCCAGCACCATGATGTCCGGCTCGACGCCGTAGTGCTCGATCGCGAACAGTTTCCCGGTGCGGCCGAAGCCGCTCTGCACTTCGTCGACGATGAAGAGGATGCCGTAGCGGTCGAGGATCTCCTTCACGTAGCGGAAATAGTTGGCCGGTGGCACGATGATGCCGCCCTCGCCCATGACCGGTTCGGCGATGAAGGCGGCCACGTTGCCGGACGTCTGGTACTTGATCGCCCACTCGACCATCTCGGCACAGCGCTGCGCGAGCACCTCGGGATCGTCGGTGCCGAACGGGTTGCGGTAGAGGTAGGGCGCCGGTGCGAAGGCGACCCCGGGGAGGTACGGCCCACCGCGCTTCTTGCGCAGCATGTTGCCGGTGACCGAAAGCGTGCCGACCGTACGCCCGTGGAACGAGTGCGTGAGCGCGATGAACTCGTTCTTGCCGGTGTACGCCTTCGCCATGCGGAGCGCCGTCTCGATCCCTTCGGCGCCGCTGTTCCCGAAGAACGTCTTCTTGAGCCGGCCAGGTGTAATCTGGGCGAGCCGTTCCGCCAGGTCGGCGACCACCGGCACGTGGTACACGTAACTTGCGGCATGCACCAGCTTGTCGGCCTGCGCCTTGGCTGCCGCGACGACCTTGGGATGGCAGTGACCGGCATTGGTGACGGCGATGCCGGCGAAGCAGTCGATGTAGGCTCGGCCTGCGGCGTCGTACACGGTCGCGCCCGTCGCACGTTCTACGATCACCGGCTCGACCGCGGCGACGAAGCTCGTGCAGACGTACTCCCGATACTTCTCGATCGTGTCCATCGGTACGCTCCTCGACTCAACTGACTCTCCGCATCCATCCACCGGCATTGTAACCGGAGGGCTGCAGGAGCTGAGCGTTCGGGTCGAGGATCTGGCTCAGGCCGGTTGCGTCGCGGTCGGACTCAGAGCGGTGCGAGTGTGTACCGCCCTTCGCTGACGAGCACTTCGCCGAGATCGACGAGGTGTTCCAGGTGGGCAAGCGTTTCGGTCAGAGCAAGGAACCGTTGGAACGGATCCAGTTGCGGCCAGCTGCCGCGTCGCCCCATCCAGCTGAGGCGGGTCGCCACCTGGTACGCCGTCTGTGGTCCCTCGGCAAGGACAGTGAGGACTTCCTGCAGGCGCTCGCGGTGGTGGGCGAGGAGCTCCTCGATACGCGGGCGCGCTGCACCGAACGGTTGGCCATGACCCGGGAGCGTCCGTTCGACGGGCAGGTGGCGNACGNGNTGCNNGCNNGGCGAGATAGGCCGAGAGTGGCTTGTCGTTGCGCCCTGGCAGCGAGCCGATATGAGGACTGGGTATCGGGGAGGATATGGTCGCTCGCGATGAGCAGTCGCTGCGTCGGCTCGTAGAGACAGAGGAGTCCCGGCGCATGGCCGGGTACCCAGAGAACCTCGAAAGTGAAGGGGGGCCACACGAACGTCTCCCCACCGGTGAGCGAGCGCTCGATCGCGACCGTGCAGGAGCGTTGCCGGAAGCGGGAGGCGATTTCGCGGAGGGTGTCCCGATCAGCTTCCGGGACACCGGCCTGAGTCAGCCACTCGTGGAACGTCACCTCCAGCGGCGAGCGGGCAGGTGGTGAGGTTGGCTGCTCGTACGGATGAGCCAGGCAACGGACGGCACCGTGCTGGCGCAAGCGGGGGAGGAGCCCACAGTGGTCCGGGTGTGCGTGCGTGAGGAAGATGAAGCGCAGATCGTCGACCGTGATACCGAGGGTGTGGAAAGCATCGAGCAAGGTGCGATAGGCCTCGTCGGTATCCGGCCCACAGTCGATGAGGATAGGCCCGTCTTGCGAAAGGACGAGATAGACATTGACGTGACCGAGCGGATGGTGCGCCCACAGCGGGACCGCGATGCGGTAGAGCTGTGGCGCTTCTTCGGTAACCAAATGTGTTCGACTCATCGTACACTCCTACGCGAACGTTCCCAATGCCCTCGCAGGGATGACGATACCAGTGCTGACGGTACGACGACCCGATGACGGGCGACAGGTTCGCTGGTGGGCTGCACTGATGGGTAGAAGCGCATATCCGAGGATTGCGGTGCTGGACTCGTTCGGAGCGGTCGGGATTCATCGCACGCGCTCGTCCACGATCCGTCGCGCCTTGTAGTCGCTGCGCGGGAGCGTCCCCGGCGGACAGCCTTCGACCGTGACGTGTACACCGAGCGCAGCGTGGAGCGCTGTCGCCAGCCGCTCGACCGGAACGGTGGTTGCGGGCGACACCGGTTCCACGCGGACGACCAGCTCCGGGCGTTCCCACGGGCCGCGTAGNGCGAGCTGGAACTCGTCGGCGAGTTCCGGGAAGCTGTGGATGACCCGCTCGACAGCCGAAGGATAGATATTGACGCCCCGGTAGACGATCATGTCGTCGACCCGACCTTCGATACTGCCGAGGAGGACGACACTCGCACAGCCGCAGGCGGGGGCGGGATCGATCCGGGCGAGATCCCCCGAGCGGTAACGGAGCAACGGCTGGGTGTCACCGATCAGGTTCGTGAAGACCAGTTCCCCGAGTTCACCCGGAGCGACCGGGTCGCCGGTCTGTGGATCGATGACCTCGGTCAGCACGGCGTCACAAGGAATGTGGAGGCGTGGGTTCTCCGGACACCCACCGCCGTAGCCGAAAATTTCGGTCATCCCATAGGTTTCGATCACGGCGACCTGCTCGCCCCAGAGCTGTTTGATACGCTGCACGGTGTGCTCTTCCGAGGCACCGGGCTCGAAGCCGGTGGTGAGCGCTCGGATCGAGTCGACCTCGCGGAACGGCATGTTCATCTCCTCGGCGAGCCGTCCCAGGTAGAGCAGGTAGGACACCGTGCCGGTCACGACGGTCGGCCGGAGTTCGTGAAGAAGTCGCACCTTCTGCTCCGATCGGTACCGGCCCAGCCCGACACGAACCGTACCGGGCCGGCGTTCGGCCTCCATCCCGAGGGTTGGGCCGAAGAGGCCGTCGGTTGGATGGAGCGACACGACGATGGTCGGATAGGTATCGCCAGCTGGCGTCCAGTAGCTCCGGCGACGGACCAGCGCCCCGCACAGTTCCCAGTCGCGGTGGGAGAGGAGGCGTTTGAGGGGGCGGCCGGTAGTACCGGAGGTGGCGAAGGCCCGGTACCAGGTGGAGGGATGGGAGCAGACGTAGCTGCCGAAGGGTGGGTGTGCTTCCTGGTCGGCCTGGAGTTCGGCTTTGGTGGTGAAGGGGAGGCGCCGGAGGTCGTCGAGCGAGCAGATTTCCTCCGGGCGCACCCCCGCGGCGTCGAACTTCTGGCGGTAGAAGGGGCTGGAGTGGTAGACGTACTCGACCATCGCCTGGAGGCGCTGGAGCTGGAGGCTGCGCACCGCCTCCGGGGGCAAGCGGTCGAGAGCGGGGTTGCTGGTGTCGTACCAGGGGAGCTGCTTGGGGAGCATCGGTGCTCATGCCTCCTTCCAGGGCCCTTCGACCGGACGGAAGAGCCGGCGGTGGGGGAGCCGGTCTTCCAGGCGGAAGATGCGCACGGCGTTGCCGCCCAGGATCAGGTTGAGGTCGTCCTGGGGGATGTCGAGCTTGAGGAACTGGCGGAAGCTCCAGCCCCAGTAGTCGACCTGGTGGCGGGGGATACCCCACTTACGGATCTGCTGGGGGAAGGAGCGGGGATGGGGGGCTGGCCGCCAGTAGAAGGGCATGGAGGCGCCCCAGTCGGTGCCGAAGAGGAGCTTTTCCGGGCCGACGTTGGGGTCGGCGAGCGCCTTTTCGATGAGCTCGGCCCACCAGAGGCCGACTTCGAGGAAGACGTTGTCGAAGGCGCCGGCGACGTGGAGGGCCTCATCCACCCAGCGTTCGAGGTAGCCGGCCTGGAGGCCGCCGTGGTCGAGGATGAGGGGGACATCGGGGAACTCGGCCGCCAGGTCGGCGACCCAGAGGATGTGGATCGTTTCCGGCATGGCGTGGTGGGTGAGGGGGTAGCCTTGGACGACGCCGGTGTGGATGCGGGCGGGGACGCGGTGCTTGCGGGCGACCTGGAGGATGACGCGCATTTCGTCGAGGCGCTCGGTCATGCTGATCGACTTACCGCGCTGGCGGCGGGTGGGGTCGCTGGGGATCCCCTCGCCGATGCCGACGAACTTGCCGGTGGCGAGGAGCTGGTCGATCTCCTGGGCCGCTGCCTCGATCGTCCACTCGATCTCACCGCGCATCGCCTTGTGATGGGTTTCGCACGCAGTACAGCAGGCGACGAACTTATCCGGGTACTTTTCGACGAGCTGCGCGTTGATCTCGTTCGTGAACCACTGCCCTGGCAGGAGGACGCACATATCGACGCCGTAGCGTTCCATGTCGTAGAGGAGGCGCGGGGAGTTGTCATAGGGGGTCATGTCCATCATCGCTTGCGCGAGATCGGTATAGCTCGTGCTGCCTTGGAGACGTGGCCCAGCGGCGAAGCGCTGAGCATGGACATGCGTGTCGATAATGAACCGACCGAGGCGCACGGTATCCTCCTTACCCTTCTCGCCAGGTGAGAGACTGTTACTTTATTCATAAGACGTGACGACCGCGTGCGCAAGCGAGGCGTTCGTGTATCGCGAACAGCGTCGCGGCTACCTGTCTCGACGGCATGGTAGGATGGAGCTCGTGTGGGGGCCGCGATGGTACAGGGTGGTACGGACACGCGGCCGGAGAGCGGCCGCATCGATGTGCTCTATTCGCTGCGGATGTATCCCGCATTTCGCGTGCTCTTCGGGACGACCTTGACCACCAATGCTGCGTTCTGGATGTGGTCGCTCCTCATCGGCTGGTTGGCACTGCTGCTCACGGACTCGCCGTTTTTCGTCGGATTGACCGGCTTTCTCAATGGCATCCCGATGCTCATCGTCAGCCTGCCAGCTGGCGTCCTCATCGACCGGGTCGACCGTCGGGCTGTCCTGCTCCTCGCGCAAATCGTCGTGGCGCTCGTCACGGTCGTGCTGGTGGTGTTTCTGTGGTTCGACTGGTTGCGTCCCTGGCAGTTGCTCCTCGCAGCCTTCCGTCTCGGGGACAGGTATGGCCTTCGTCTTCGCGACACGCAGTGCGCTGGTCGCGAACCTGGTCGGCCGTGAGGCGCTGGCCAATGCGGTTGCCTTGACCTCGACGGCCCAGAATGCGCCGCGCATCGTCGGTCCAGCCATGGCTGGACCGCTCGTCGGGGCGATCGGTTTGACTGGTGCCTTCACAGTATGTGCCGTCTTTCAGGTCGTGTCGGTCATCATCACCGCTCGCTTGCCGCGTGTGGTGCCGGCGGGGCGTGGTGGTACCTTCTGGCGCTCGTTCGTGGAGGGACTGGAGACGGTCTGGCGACGGGAACACCTCCTGGCGCTGATGGCACTAGCGGCGTTGCCTACGTTACTCATTTTTCCGTACACGAACTTTTTGCCGGTCTTCGCGCGTGACGAGCTCGGGTTGGGAGCGACTGGCCTCGGTATCCTGATGGCATTGAACGGCATCGGGGCCGTCGTGGGATCAGTGACGGTCGCTGCACGACGGAGCATCGGCGAGTCGCCGCGGGTTCTCGTCATCAGTGTGCTCGCTTTCGCGCTCACCGTGTTCGCGTTCGCTCATGCACCGGCTGCGTGGCTCGCTGGCGTGTTCTTGCTGCTGGCTGGTGGGGCGGGTGCCGTGTACATGGCGTCCACGAATACGCTCCTCCAACTTGCGGTCGATGACAACATCCGTGGCCGTGTCCTCAGCGTCTATCTGCTGACCTGGGGGTTGCTCCCGGTCGGAACGTTGCCGGCCGGAGCGATCGCTGATGCCTGGGGTGCACCACTCGCTGTGACAGTGTTGACACTCGCAGCGATCGTCGCCATCGTCCTCGTAGCGCTCCGCTTTCCGGTGCTGCGCCATCCGACGCTCGCGCCCGAGCGTGCCCAGGCAGCGACGCGAGTTCGTTGAGCTGCTGACCGCGAGGAGTACGGAGCCGTGCGACAGCTCGTCCCGCGTCCCTGGGTACTGCAGCAGGCACCGCTGCGTGCCGTACTGGGGCTGACGCTCCTGGCAGGACTGGTGACGGGTCTGGTCGTACCGTTCCTGTCGCTCGTTGCCCGCGAGCGTGGTGCCTTCTACGGTACGGTCGGGCTGATGGCATCGGCCTTCATGCTGGCGCAACTCGTCTTCCAGCTCCCCGCTGGCGCGTTGGCCGATCGCTTCGGACGGGTGAGGCCGGTTCGTCGCGGGTCTCCTCATCGAAGGTGCGGCGACTGCGGCGTTCGTGTGGACCGACTCGACCTGGCTGTTCATCCTGCTCCGGCTCGTTCAAGGGATCGGCCTCTCGCTCGTGTACCCGGCGGTACGCGCGCTCATCGCCGATCTGACCCCGCTCGAGCGGCGTGGGGAAGCTTTCGCTGCCTTTTGGGGCATGCTCAACGTCGGTTGGCTTCTGGGCCCCGCGATGGGAGGGCTCCTGGCGGCCGCGATCGGGAAGGTTCCGCTTCTCCTGTTCAGTGGGCTCGGCGAGATGGTACTGGTCGTCCCAGCGTGGTTCCTCTTCCGGCGAGTGCGCCTCGCACCCGTGGTGCCGCCCGTCGAGGCAGGCCGGGGTTCCTTCCGGAAGCTCATGGGACCAGCGCTCGCGGCAGTGATGCTGCTCGCCTTCGGGTTCGAGGTTCCGGTCGGAATCTTTTCCGGCATCTGGAGCATTTACCTCGATGAGATCGGTGCGAGCGAGCTGGAGCTGGGCCTCTCCTACACTGCGTTCTCGTTGACGAACCTGATGACGTTGCCCATCGGAGGGCGACTGGCCAATCGCCAGCCGCGCTGGCGACGCGTTGCATTCCTCTCGGTCATTCTCGGAGGCATCGTGGTGGGCTACGGCATTCCGTCGGTACCGCTCCTGCTCACTCTCGGGGCGATGGAGGGGGCGATCGCTGGCCTGCTGACACCGTCAGTCGATGCCTACCTCTCGGCGATCGCCGGGCCGGAGTATCAGGGCAGAATTCAGGGGGCCTACACCACTGCAGGGATCGCGGGGGCGGCGGTGAGTGCTCTGGGGAGCTCCGTACTGTATGCGCAGGGACACTGGGTGCCGTTTACGGTCGCTGGTGCCGTGCTGATCGGCATGACCGTCCCGGCCGCACTGGTGATGCGAACGACGGAACGATCGCAAGCGCCCGGTGTCATGCCCGAGCCGTTGGCGACGCGCTGATGTGGAACGAGATCGCTCTAGAGCGGTAGCGTGTGTATTGCGGAAAGGGGGACACGTGCGCCAGGTCGAGATCCCGTTCACTGTCTACTGGGGCGATGCTGATCCGGCGCAGCTCATCTACTATCCCAACGTGTTTCGCTACGTAGCACAGGCCGAACACGAGCTGTTCGCACAGATCGGTTTCACGACGATCCGCATGATGCGCGAACTCGGTGTAGCGAACCCGCGCGTCCATGTCGAGGTCGACTACGAGCGGCCGCTGTGGGTCTACGATCGCGGCGTCTGCCGGCTGTGGGTGAGCCAGATCGGGCGCTCGTCGCTCCGGCTCGATTTCGAGTTGGTGAAGGACGGCGAGCATGAACCTGCTGTGAAAGGCCATATGGTACAGGTGTTCGTGGATACGCAGGCGATGCGGCCGGTACCGATCCCGGAGGCACTGCGTCGAGCTCTGGAGGTCGAAGAGCCTGGTCATGCCGCGGCGTCGTGAGGAGCCGTGGGCGGCGAGCGGGTCCTATCCGTCCGGCGCCGTGGTATCCTCGACGATCGGAATGCAGGAGGAGCGAGGATGGCGGGGAAGCCGCGCGCGTTCTCGGGCATCCAACCGACAGGGGGGATTCACCTCGGGAACTACCTCGGGGCGATCCGGAACTGGGTTCTGCAGCAGGATCAGTACGACAACATCTTCAGTATCGTCGACCTGCACGCGATGACGGTGCCGTACGATCCGCATGAGCTCCGGCAGCGAACGTTCGAGGTCGCGAGCGTCTTGCTCGCAGCCGGTATCGACCCCGAGCGCTCGATCCTCTTCGTCCAGTCGGACGTGCGTGAGCATACGGAACTGTGCTGGATCCTGGGTACGCTCGCCACGTTCGGCGAGCTACGGCGGATGACGCAGTTCAAGGAGAAATCGAAAGGAAACGAACGGGTCGGTGCTGGGTTGTTCTTCTATCCGGTCCTGCAGGCTGCGGACATCTTGCTGTACGATGCTGCAGTCGTCCCGGTGGGCGAGGATCAGAAGCAGCACATCGAGCTGACACGCGATCTGGCGATCCGCTTCAACCACACGTTCGGTGAGACGTTCGTCGTGCCGGAGCCGGACATCAAGCCGGCTGGGGCGCGCATCATGTCGCTCACCGACCCGCACAAGAAGATGAGCAAGAGTGATCCGGATCCGGACAGCCGGATCGAGTTGCGTGACCCGCCGGACGTGATCCGCCGGAAGATCCGCAAGGCGGTCACCGATTCCGAGACGGTGATCCGCTACGACGAGGAGCGCAAACCGGCGATCTCGAACCTACTCACGATCTATTCGCTGCTCTCCGGTATCCCGATACCCGAACTCGAAGAGCGCTACGCCGGGAAGGGATACGGGCAGTTCAAGCAGGATCTCGCCGAGGTGATCATCGAGGCGCTCGCACCGATCCAGGCGAAGCTCGAGGAACTGATGGCGAATCCGGCTATCGTGATCCAGACGCTCCGGGAGGGCGCAGCCCGGGCACGCGAGCTGGCTGCAGCCAAGATGGCGGTCGTGCGCGAGCGCTGCGGCCTCGGGCTTCCGCCGCTCGATTGAACGGATCGATGATGGCTGCTTCGGAACGTGTCACTCTGTATCGGTGGTCGAACGTGCCGGAAGAGATGCCCCAACCGGGCGTGATCCGGCAGACAGTAAATGCTGAGCGTCAGACACTCGTCCGGTACCGGTATGCGCCCGGCTCGGTGTTTCCCGTCCATGCGCATCCAGAAGAACAGATCACCGTCGTACTCCGTGGGACGCTGGCGTTCGAGATCGATGGCACCGAGCTGCTCGGTGAGCCGGGCGATGTCATCGTGATTCCGGGTGGTGTCGCGCACGGAGCACGCGTTGTCGGCGATGAGGAAGTCGAGACGTTGAATACGTTCGTACCGCGGCGCGAGCACGCGCCCTGACGAGGCTGGAGAGGAACGGAGGAACGCACGATGTCGGTCGAATCGATGGCCCGGAAGCTCCGTCGGCAAGCTGCGAAGCGTATCAACCAGCGGCTCAAGCAGCCGAAGCACAGTCTTCCGCACCGGTATCCGTTCAAATACCGGCAGACCGAGCCGCGGCCGGGTGCCCTTGACGCAGGAAGACGCGGTAGCGATGCTGCGCTGGCGGGAGGCGAAGCGGGCACGCAAGCAGCAGGCGCAAGAGAGCGCGGGCGCCGAGAAGGCGTAAGACCGTATCGCTTCGTGCGCTGAAGCGGCGCGGGACGATTTCCAGGAGGGGTCGTCTCGCGCTTTTTTGCTCGCTCACTCTGGAGGATCTGCATCAGGGACGCTCGCCAATTCGTGGGTCGCCGGGTGATAGCGACCCGCGAGGTCATCTTCGAGCACCCAGGGGCGGATTCCCGAGAGGTAGGCGGCGCGTCCCAGGAGGTGTGCGGAGATCGGTGTCGTGAGGAGGAAGAAGAGGCTCGCGAGAAGCGCATGGAGCAGGGCGGAGACACTGCCCAGCACGAGCCCGGTCGCGGTGACCACGAGCAGAATGCCGAGCGTTCCTGCCTTCGCGGCCGCTTGCATGCGTGTGTAGAAATCAGGCATGCGGAGCAGGCCGATCGCTGCGGTCAGCATGAGCAACGAACCGGAGAGGGCCAGGAGGCCGGTCACGACGTGCGTCATTCGCGCGTCCTCCGTTCGACGAGCGAAGCGAAGGCGACCGTGCTGAGGAAAGCGATGAGTGCGAGCACGATCGCGATGTCGACGATGGCGAGCATCCGGAGCACAGCCCCGAGCAGGAGCAAGAGCCCGACGACGAGTGTCGCCATCACATCGAGCGCGACGACGCGATCGGGAATCGTCGGACCGCGCACCACACGCGCGAAGGCGAAAACGAGGGCGACGACGAGCAGGAGCATCGCTGCGACGAGGAACGGCGACTCGGTCGGAAGGCCGATCAACTGCTCGATCATCGCAGGACCTCCAGCAGTCGTGCTTCGAGCCCCTGCTTCACCTCAGTGATGAAGCGCTCGCGGTTCTCCGTGTACATCGTGTGGACGTAGAGTGTCCGCTGGTCGGTCGAAACGTCCAGCAAGAGCGTGCCGGGGGTGAGCGAGAGGAAATTGGCGACGAGCGTGATTTCCGTGTCGGTGCGAGCATCAAGCGGAACGGCGAAGATGTGCGGGCGGGCATGCAGCTCGGGCGTGACGATATCGTAGGCGATGCGCAAACTGCTCAGGAGGAGTTCCCAGAAGAAGAAACCAGCGAAACGAACGAATCGGAAGACGCGCCGAGCGTACGTCCCACCGCCCCACAGTGGCTCAACNACCGAAACGACGAGGAACCCGAGCAGGAAACCGAGCAGAAGCTGATGGAACGTGAAGCGGCCGACCGCCATCATCCACACGAGAGCGAGGAGCATGTTGAGAAGGAGCGCGTTCATGGGGCACCTCCACGGAACGCGTGCGCGGGTAGATCGGCGACGATACTGAATACAGCGTCACGGTAGCCCTGGGCATCCAGCAGTTGTTCGGCAGCGCGGGTCGAGAGGACGAGAACCGGCTCGGCTGCGATACCCAGGCCGATGGTGACGACGACCAGGAGGAGCACGGGAGCCACCAGCCGCAACCCGAGCGGCTGGGCGGCGTCGCCATCATCGGCGTCCGGACGTTCTTTCCAGAACACCTCGTTCCAGATCTTCAGCATGGCGAGCAACGTCAGGAGTCCTGCAAGGAGCGCGATGGCCGTCGCTGCGTAGGCGTTGGCCGCGAAACCGGCTCGGATGACCAGTACCTTGGCCACGAAGCCGGAAAGCGGCGGAAAACCAGCTAGCGAGAGCGCCGGGATCAGAAAGACGAGCCCGAGCCAGGGCTTTTGTCGGAGCAGGCCTCCAAGGTGTCCGAGCGAGCTGCTCTCGCCAGTCCGCTCGATCAACCCGGCGATGCAGAAGAGACTCACTTTGGTCACGATGTCCTGCAAGAGATAGAAAACACTGCTGACGAGGCCCGCTGGCGTGAACAGCCCGAGACCGAACAGCATGTAGCCGACATGGCTGATAATCTGGAACGACAGCAGCCGCCTGATGTCGAACTGTGCAAGTGCGCCGAGTACGCCGGTGAGCATCGTCAGTGCTGCACAGGTGAGCAGGATCCGGTGCGTCCAACCAGGGTCGTGGACGAAGAGCAGCGTGAAGACGCGAACGAGTGCATAGACACCGACCTTCGTCAGCAGCCCAGCGAAGAGCGCCGAGACCGGTACCGGCGGCGTGTGATAGGAGGCTGGCAGCCAGAAGAACAGCGGGAAGACTGCCGCCTTGATCCCGAAGGCGAGAGCGAACAGCATCGCGACCACGTTGACGATCCCGGGATCCAGGCGCGAGAGGACCGTGCTCAGGTCGGCCAGATTGAGGGTTCCAGCGATACCGTAGAGAATGCCGGCTGCGCTGAGGAAAAAGGTGGAAGCGAGGAGATTGAGCGAAACGTACTTGATACCGCCTTCGACCTCTCCCCGCTCGACGCCGAGGACGAGAAGCACGAAGGATGCCATCAGCATGACTTCGAACCACACGTAGAGATTGAAAAGGTCTCCAGTGAGAAATGCTCCGTTGACGCCGAGAAGCAACACGAAAACGAGCGGGTAAAAGCCGGCGCGCTCCCGGTCAGAGTCCATCCAGGCGGTCGCGTAGACGATCGTGGCCCAGGAGACGAGCTGGGAGACGACGAGGAGCGCTGCGCTGAAGAGATCAGCAACGAGCACGATCCCGTATGGGGGTGGCCAGCTACCGATGGCGACGACGCGGATCCCGTGCGTCCAGACGTCAGCGAGGAGGACGACTGCAGCGAGGAAAGCGAGTGTCGCGCCGGCGATCGCGATCCCGTGCATGGTTCCGCGCCGCTGCCGTACGGCGAACAGCACCAGAGCCGTCACGAGCGGGATGAGGAGCGGGAGGACGAGCGTCAGTCCCATAGCTCAGCCTTCCTCCCGCGTCGGCTCGCTCGCGACAACGGCTGGGATCATCGGTGCGTGGGCGGCTTCCGGTACCTCACCGAGGCGGTCGGTCGTCGTGAGCGCGTCGAGATCGTCGGTGCCGAGTGCGCGATAGGTGCGGTAGACGAGCGCGACGGCGAAGACGAGCACGCCGAAGCTGATGACGATCGCGGTCAGGATGAGCGCCTGGGGGAGCGGATCGGCGTAGGGTGGGGTAACGCTCGTAGCGTCGGGAGAGACGAGCGGTGGGCGGCCACGGACCAATCCACCAGCGGTAAAAATCAGCAGGTTCGTGCCGTTGCCGAGCAGAATCAGGCCGACCACGACTTTCACGATGCTGCGGCGCAGCAGGAGGTAGAGACCACACCCGTAGAGCAGGCCGACCATGAGCGCGAAGAAAATCTCCATCGTGCCCTCACTCCTCCGCGAACGCGAACAGCATCGTCAACGTGGCTCCGATGACTGCCAAATAGACCCCTATGTCGAAGAGCACCGGTGATCCGAGTTCGAGCGTAAGCGTCGTGGTGACCGGGATTTCCAGCCAGAGACCGGTCAGGAACGGGTCACCGAGGAGGAGGGAGAGCAGTCCGCTCGCCAGGGCAACGGCGATCCCGATCGCGGTGAGCGTCAGTGGACGGACACGAAGCAGGCGCTTCGCGGTCGCGAGATCATAACCGAAGGTCACGAGGGCGAAGGCAGTGGCAGCGATGAGTCCACCGGCGAAGCCGCCACCGGGCTCGTGGTGCCCTCGCAGCAGCAAGAACAGGCTGAAGAGCAGGAGCAGCGGAGAGATCCAGCGGACAGCTGTCCGCAGGATGAGCGATGCCAGTGTGGTCATGTGGCGCGTTCCCCTCTTCGCCGCAGCAGAGCAGCAACGCCGAGCGCTGCCAGCCCGAGAACCGTAATTTCACCCAATGTATCGAGCGCCCGGAAATCGACGAGGATGACGTTGACGACGTTCCGCCCATGCGCTGCTGTATAGGCGTGTTCGGCGAAGAACGTGGAGATCCTCTCCGGATACCGGAAGGCATGGGTCGCGAGTGCGAAGCCAGCCATCATGCCACCGAACGCACTCGCCAGCAGCGCGTCACGAACGCGTGACCGGGTCGACGAGAGCCGTGCGTAGCGCGGAAGGCGGTAGAAGGCGAAGACCAAGAGAACCACTGTCAAAGTATCGACGAGCAC
>Ga0065724_100958_pt1 | contig 13773 bp, 10 predicted proteins | sample TheenrcSG05JP960_FD_59111 | JGI IMG/M metagenome (GOLD analysis project Ga0065724, IMG submission 59111) | Thermophilic enriched microbial communities from mini bioreactor at UC Davis - Sample SG0.5JP960 | ecosystem: Engineered > Solid waste > Grass > Composting > Bioreactor | place: USA... | reverse complement strand
CGCTCCCTCGGGGCGGGGCGCCTAGCCAGCCGCGGCGAGGACGGTGGCGTCCGCCTCCTCGACGGCGTCCAGGATCTCTTGCACCGCGTCGCGGACGTTCACGCGGAGGCGAGAGAGTACCAGGCGGACCTGGTTCGGGGTCACGTAGACCCCGTCGCCGAGCGCGCGCCGGAGCTGCGCCTGGTTGAGCCGCGAGCCGAGCACCGGCCGGATGTAGACCTCGCCCTCGCGCTCGACCATCGAGGTGATGCCGAGCCCGTTGGCACGGATGCGCAGCCGTGCGAGGTCCACGAGCCGCAGGAGCGGCTCGGGCATCGGCCCGAAACGGTCGATCATTTCCTCTTGCAGGTCGCGCAACTCGGCGTAGGTGCGGACGGCCGCCAGCCGCCGGTAGAGGTCGATGCGCACGCCCTCGTCGCCCACGTAGTGCTCGGGGATGGTCGCCTCGATCGGGAGATCGACCGTGACGGCCTCCGGCTCCTCGATCGGCCGTCCCTGCTTGATCTCCTCGACCGCCGTCGCGAGCATCCGGGTGTAGAGGTCAAGCCCAACGGCCGCCACGTGACCGCTCTGCTCGGGGCCGAGCACGTTACCGGCCCCGCGGATCTCCAGGTCGCGCAGCGCGATCTGGAATCCGGCGCCCAGTTCCGTCGCCTCCTGGATCGCTTCGAGTCGGGCCACCGCCTCAGCGCTGAGGGGCACGTTGGCATCGTAGAGCACGTAGGCGTAGGCGCGGTGGTGGCTGCGGCCGACGCGCCCGCGGAGCTGGTAGAGCTGGGTCAAACCGAGCTGGTGGGCGCGGTCGATGATGATCGTGTTGACGTTCGGGATGTCGACGCCCGACTCGATGATCGTGGTACAGAGCAGGACGTCGAACTCGTGCTGCATGAACGCGAGCATCACCTGCTCGAGCTCGTCCTCGTCCATCTGGCCGTGGCCGACGCCGAAGCGCGCCTCGGGCACCAACTTCTCCAACCGTTCCAGCACGTGGTAGATGCTCTGCACGCGGTTGTGCACGAAGTAGACCTGCCCGCCGCGTGAGATCTCGCGCAGGATCGCTTCGCGGATCAGTGAGTCGCTGCTGGGAGTAACGAAGGTGCGGATCGGCGTCCGCTCCTGCGGCGGCGTCGTGATCACCGACAGGTCGCGGATCCCCGACAGGGCCATGTAGAGCGTGCGCGGGATCGGAGTCGCCGTCATCGTCAGCACGTCGACGTTGGTGCGGAGACGCTTGAAGTGCTCCTTGTGGGCCACGCCGAAGCGCTGCTCCTCGTCGATGACCACCAGACCCAGCTTCTTGAAGTGCACGTCGCGCTGGAGCAGCCGGTGGGTTCCGATGATGACGTCGATCTCGCCCCGCTCGAGCTGCTGCAGGATCTGGGTCTGCTCCTTCCGGCTCCGCAAACGGGACAGCATCTCGATTCGCACCGGGAAGGGAGCCAGGCGGGAGCGGAACGTGTGGTAGTGCTGCAGCGCGAGGATCGTGGTGGGCACCAGAATCGCGACCTGGTACCCGTTGTTGACCGCCTTGAAGGCAGCGCGCAGCGCCACTTCGGTCTTGCCGTAGCCGACATCGCCACAGACCAGGCGATCCATCGGCCGCGGCTTTTCCATGTCGGCCTTGACCTCGCGGATCGCCTGCAACTGGCCGGGCGTCTCAACGTAGGGGAACGACTCCTCCAGCTCGCGGTCCCAGTCGGTGTCGGGACCGAAGGCCACGCCTTCGGTCGCCTCGCGCGCGGCGTAGAGTTGGAGGAGCTCAAACGCCATCTCGCGCACGGCCTTGCGTACGCGCTGCTTGACGCGCGCCCACTCGGGCGAACCGAGGCGCGTCAGCTTCGGCTCGATCCCCGCGCCCTCGTATGGGGTGATGCGGTCGATCTGATCGACCGGCAGGTAGAGCCGGTCGTTGGCCGCGTACTCGAGGAGCAGGTACTCCCGCTCGACGCCGCTCACTTCAAGCGTGACCAGGCCGCCGTAGCGGGCGATGCCGTGCTCGACGTGCACCACGTATTGTCCGGGCGTCAGGCTCGGCAGAATCGGCGGGCGGCGAGCGGCACGGCGGCGTGGCGCGGGCGCGGCCACGCGCCGGTAGCCGAACATCTCGCGGTCGGTCAGCAGCAGGACCTTGATCCCGGCGTGTTCCCACCCGCCGTTGAGCCGGCTGTACACGACCTCGACCGTGCCCGGCGTCGGTGGCTCCGGCGGAGGCGCGATCCGTCCGTTCCCGGCGGGACGCTTGCGCGTGCGCGGGAAGATGTCGTGTTCCTCCAGGACCTCGGTGAGCCGCCCGCTCTGCTCGCTGGCGAGGATGACCGCCCAGCCGTTCGCCAACCGCTCCCGTACATCGGCGACGAGCGCGTCGAGCCGCCCGCCGTAGGCGGGAAGGTCCCGGCCGTAGACTGGACGAGCGTCGGGGATGATCGCCACGGGCGGGGACCAGTGGGTCGGAACCGGCCCGAAGGCGACCTGGCGTGCCGGGCGCAGCCGGTCGGCCACGGCCTGCCAGTCGAGGTACGGCCGGGGCATGCCGAGCGGCATTTCCCCGGCATCCTCTAGTGCGTCGCGAAGCTCTTCCGCCTGCGCTTCGAGTTGGGTAATGGAGAGCTGGACCGACGCGGGCTCGAGCACCACCAGCAGGTGCTCGCCCATGGTCAGGTAGTCGAGCAGCGAGGCCGGCTCGGGCAACAGTAGCGGGGCGAGCAGCTCGAGTCCGACCGTCACCTGGCCGCGCTCAAGCCGCTGGAGCGCCCGCTCCCACTCCTCCGCGACCTCGGGCCGCAGGGTTGTCGTGTCCATCTGCCGCAGCGCAGCGAGAGCCGCATCGCGCCGGGCAAGGCTCACCTCCAACGGCGGGAGTATGTCGTACCGCTCGATGCGCCGGACCGAGCGCTGCGTGTCCGGGTTAATCAGGCGCAGCGAGTCGATTTCGTCGCCGAACAGCTCGATGCGCAGCGCGTGGTCACCGGTCGGCGGGAAGACGTCGATGATGCCGCCCCGGCGACCGACCTCCCCCGGTGCCTGGACGACCGGGACCATTTCGTACCCGGCGTCGAGTAGGCTGGTCACGAAGGCATCGGAGCGCAGGCGCTCGCCCACTGCAAGATGCCACGACTGGGCAGCGACCTCGTCCGGTGGGCTGAGGAGCTGGGTCAGGGCTCGGGCGGGCGCGACGATCGGGACCGGCTCCCGCCTCGCCAATTTGGCCAGGAGCTCGACGCGGAGCGCGCTTACGGAGCGATCGACCGGCAGCAGCTCGTAGGGCAGGGTCTCGGAGACCGGCCATAAGGTGGGCTCGCGGTCGCGAGGCAGGTACTCTGTAAGCCCGGCGGTGACCTCCTCCGCGCTGTCCAGGCGGCCGGTCACGATCAAGACCGGGTAGGACACCTCAGCGAGCAGCGCGGCGAGCATCGCCAGGCGCGCGGCGGTGGGCGGACCCTCGATCTCCAGCACCCGACCGGGCGTCAGCCGCCGAATGGCGTCGAGGAGCGCGCGATGGTCTGGCTCATTGTGGAGCAGCGGGATGATGTTCTCGAACGCCACGACGACGGCTCCTCCGGTCCGGCCCACGCACAGACCCCGGCGGGTCGTGTGACCGGCCGGGTTGAATGACAGACTGCCAGTATACCACTCAAGCGTGGCGCTGTCGCGGTACCCTCTTGCCAACCTGGCACAGACCCGCTATAGTGCGTATACGCATCCCTTGACTCCAGTGAGGTTCTGCTGGCTGTATTCGCCAGGCTGACTCATGGCTGCTCCATACCGTGGGGGGAGGGGACTGGTGGAGCTGACTCGGGCGAGGCTGATCCTGCTTGGTGTCGCAGCGGCGATCGCGGTGGCCGTGCTGACCGCCGTGCTGCGCACCGAACGTTCCCGTGAACTGGTGCTGCAGATCGAGCCGGTTGGGGATCCCGCCACGCTTACCGTCTACGTCGGCGGGGCCGTGCGTGCGCCGGGGCTCTACACGCTCCCGCGCGGCAGCCGCGTCGCCGAAGCCCTGGCGCAAGCCGATCTGCTGGATGAAGCCGACGTGGCGGGGCTGCCGATGGCGGACCTGCTGCGTGACGGCCAGACGCTCATCGTGCCCGAGCGCCGTGCCTCGTCGTCCCAGCCGGTTGCCAATGGGGATGGATCGGCGATCACGTCGGCGATACCGGTGGGCAAGGCTCCCGCGGGGCTGGTCAACGTCAACACCGCCTCTCAGGCGGAGCTCGAATCCCTGCCAGGGATTGGGCCGGTGCTGGCCCAGCGCATCATCGACTATCGCACCACGCATGGCCCCTTTGTCACGCTCGATGATCTCGAAGCCGTGCGAGGCATCTCCGCGCGCATGGTCGAGTCGCTGCGGGGGCTGGCGACGACGGAGTCCTGATCGTGCTCGGGGCGCTGCTTGGTGCGGCGGTCCTGGGTGGGGCGTTGCTGCGGGACCTGGGCGCCGGCTGGCTCGCCCTGCCCCTCGCCGCGTCCGTGAGTCTCACGGTGCTCGCGCTCCGGCCGGGACGGGCGACCGTCGTGGCCTTGGTGCTGGTGCTCGGCGCGGCTGGGATCGGCTTCTGGCGGGCGGCGCCGATATCGCCTCCGGCCGTGCCTGAACCGCTGATCACCGCCCGGGAGTTCTCGGGGACCGTCAAGGACATACCCCGGCGCTACCCAGGCTACACCCGTGTCACCGTCGCGCTCGACACGCCCGTACCGGCGCTCGTCATCGCCCAGCTTCCGCGCGATCAGCGCGTGGCGCAGGGTGACGTGGTGGCTCTCACCGGCTCGTTCCGTGCGCGACCATCGCATACTCAGCCCGAAGCCGCCGGGACGGTNGTCGTGAANCAGGTCCGCGTGCTCGGGAATGAAGCACCGGCCTGGCAGCGGCTGCGCACGTGGCTCGTGCGGGGGATCGTCACGCGGATCGAGCGCGCCGTGCCCCGACCGGCCGGGCCGTTCGTCGCGGGTGTCCTTACCGGCGACGACGGCGGNATGACCGAGACGACCGTGCGCGCGTTCCGCGCGGCTGGGTTCTCGCACCTGACCGCCGTCAGCGGATGGAATGTCACCGTGGTCGGGGCCGTGGTGGCGGTCCTCACCGGGCGCGGGCGCCTTCCCCGTCGCTGGGTGCTGCTGGTGAACCTCGGCGCGGTGTGGGCTTTCGCCTATCTCGTCGGGATGGAGCCCTCGGTGACGCGCGCCGCGTTGATGGCAACGCTGGCGCTGCTTGCCCTCTGGCGTGGCCGCCCGCGCGATGCCGTCACCGCGCTCGCCTGGTCGGCCGCCATCATGGTGCTCGTCCAGCCGGCCATCCGGTTCCATGCCGGGTTCCAGTTGTCGGTCGCATCGACTGCGGCACTGCTGGCGGTGATGCCCCGGGTCGCCGGCGGGCCGCGCTGGCCTGGGCTGATCGCCACTCCGCTCGCCGCGCAACTCGCGGCCACGCCGCTGCTGCTGCACCACTTCGGGCAGTACTCGCTGGTCGGCCCCGTCGGCAACGCCCTCGTCGCGCCTCTCATCCCCGCGGTTATGGCGGGTGGCGTCGGCGTGGTGCTCGCATCGCTCATCCACCCGGCGCTCGCCGAATCCGCGGGGATCCTCGCCTGGATCCCGGCGCAGGCGACCGTCGCGGTGGCCGAGTGGTGTGCGAGGATTGAGTGGTCCTCGGGTCTAGCGCCCACACTCGGCCGCGACGGCGTCGTGGTGGTCTACCTGCTCCTGGCCGCGGCCTACGCGCTGGCGTCTTGGCGCTGGCCTCGCTGGGGACCGGCCAGCGGCGCCCATTTGCCCGGAGCGGTTTGAAAGTCGGCGCGGGACCGTGTATCCTTGGGTGCAGCCATTTGGGCGTCGTGCCCCCATAGTCTAGAGGCCTAGGACGCCACCCTTTCAAGGTGGAGATCGCGGGTTCGAATCCCGCTGGGGGTACCACGGTTTGACCCCTCGAACGACGCCCCGGCCACGCCCCCACTAGTCTAGCGGCCCAGGACGCCACCCTCTCAAGGTGGAGATCGCGGGTTCGAATCCCGCTGGGGGTACCATTTCCTTTGAAAACCGCTCCCGGCACGATCTCCGGCTCGGGAACAGAACCGCCCAGGTGTTCCGGCACCTGGGCGGTCAGCTGTTTCGGGATCTGTTCGGGCGGCTACTCGGCGATGAAGAGCTCCGCGCCGAGGCGACCGAGCATCACGTCGTAGCGCTCGGGCCATTCGCCAGGGTGCCATTCGAAGCGCTGGCGTTCGAAGTACTGCACCGTGTACTCCACGCCGGTGTCCGGGTTGACCTCGCGGAACTCCTCGCTGATCGGCATACCGTAGACTGCCAGCCCGCCGAACTGCTCCCAGTATGCGCGGAAGCCGCCGCAGAGGTTATGGCCGGTCGGTTCGAAGAAAATGCAGCCCTCGATCGGGTGGGCGGGCATGAACGGCCCCTCACCGCGTCGATCGGCCGCCAGTTCGTTCCCCAGCAGGCCGAGCTGCACATCGAAGCGCTCCGGCCAGGTGCCGGGATGCCACTCGAAGCGTGCCCGCTCGAACCACTGGGTCACCCGCCCGGTATCCGGATCCACGAACTCGTCGGTGATCGGGAACCCGTACACGGCAAGGCCGCCNAACTGCCGCCAATAGTCGCGGAACCCGCCGCAGAGGTTGTGTCCCGTCTCCGCGTAGAAGGTGCAGTGCGGCTCGGGCTCCGGCTTCGGTGCGGGCGGCGCCGGCGGCGCGGGCGGCTGCGGTGCGGGCGGTTCACCAGGCCGTCTGTAGTCGTATGGCCCCGGGTTGTTCTCGCAGGCGATGCCGTCGTTGTCCCGGTCGAGGCTCTTCAGGCCGATTGGATCCTCGCGATAGGCGGCCTGGGCGGCGGCCTGCGAGGGAAAGTCGCTGCACGTGACCCGCAGCAGATCGAACTGCTGTGCACTTACACCCGGCGCGAGCACCCCGAGCCCGATGAGGAGCGCNACGACCAGCAGGCGACGCACTGATCGAAACTCCCTTCCGTGCATACGCGGGATCAGTCCGCTCAGCATCGCTGCGAACGGTGGACCTTTCTTGTCATCAGGCAATGCTACTCAATCTGCTCATGAGCGTCCACGTGCCATCATCGCCGCGACCCGTGCCCTCTGAGGAGGGCGGCTCCATACGACCGCGCGGTCGGTTGGGAGTCCCTGCTGCGCGTGTGTTCGCCGAATGCAGGGCGACGCCACGGTCCTTCCGAGTCAGGTAGCCTTTGAAGCAGCGCGCGTGCGAGGTTGTGGTGCCGGTGTCGGAAGCGGAGGAGAGGACTGGATGGTGCGCCCGTTTCTCACGACGCAGTGGAAGAACGTGGTCCTCGTCAACTACCGCGTGTCGCCGGACTTGCTGCTGCCCCATGTCCCACCCGGCAGTGAACTGGACACCCCGGACGACGACCCGTCGCTCCACCTCCTCTCACTCGTCGCGCTGGAGTTCGCCGGCATGCGGGTGCGCGGCGTCCCGATCCCGACGGCGCGGAACTTCCCTGAGGTCAATCTCCGCTTCTACGTCCGGCGCGGGCCGATGCGCGCGGTCGTCTTCCTGCGCGAGTTCGTGCCGTCGCGCCTCACCGTGCTCGGCGCGCGCCTCCTCTACAACCAGCCGTACCACCTGGCGCGGATCACCCACCGCGCTCACCGGGACGGTGGCCGGGTGCGCTTGGACACCACCTTTGAGCACCACCAGCACCGCGGCGTGATCCGGCTCGACGCGCGAAACGAGCCGTTCACCCCGCCGGAGGACAGCCAGGAACACTTCCTGAAGGAGCACTACTGGGGGTTCGACCGGGACCGCTCGGGCCGAAGCTTCCGCTACCGTGTAACGCACCCGGTCTGGCGGATCTACCCCATCGAGGACGCCGAGGTCACGATCTCGCCCGGCGTCCTGCTTGGTGGAGAGTGGCAGTCGATCTCGTGGCAGGACGCGCTGCACTCGATCGTGTACGCCGAAGGGTCGGAGGCAGCCGTCTACCCGGCCGAACCGCTGGAGGCGGGTGAGATGTAGCCGGCGGGTGTCGGCCGCTGGATGACGGGAGGGGTCTGGGGTGAACCCCTGCCCGGAGACGGAGTGTTGCGGGGGGCTGGGACCCCTACGTGTCCTCCCGACGATGCCGCGTTGCTTCCTCCAGCATCGCCTCGATCCGAGCCAGCCGGGCCTCGATGTCGCGTAGCTCGGCTTGGTCCTCCTGGCCGACGAAATACGCCGCGGTGGCGGCCGCCAGCGTGGAGGCGAGCCCGATTCCGGAGAGCATCAGCAGCACCGCGACGACACGTCCCGCGATGGTGGATGGGGCTTCGTCGTATCCGACAGTAATGACCGAGATGATCGCCCACCAGATTCCGCCGAGGAAGCTCCCTTCCACCATCTCCGGCTCGATCAGTGAGAGGAGGCCGCCCCCCGCGACGCTGAGAACGCCCGTCACGATCGTGACATACAACAGGCCGCGTCGCGCGAAGATTACGCGTACGCCCTGGAGACCGCGGCTGGTGGCGACGATCAGCCGGACCAAGCGTGCAAGGCGTAGCAATCGGGAGAGGCGGGTGAGCCGGGTGAATGCCAGCAAATGCGGAAGGAGCGGGAAGCTGAGCACGACGACGAGTGCGCTGATCCAGTGGCGGCGCGCGGCGGTTCTCCGGTTAGGTGCTGCCGACACGGCATGCGCATAGTCGACCACAAAGACGAACCAAACAGCCCAATCAGCGGCAGTGAGCCACCCGGCCACGTGGCCGCGCAGTTGGAGGAAGGTTACGGGAACGGTGAGCAGAGCAGCCCCGATTACGGCGAGCTCCAGCCGTGAACGGGTCGTCCCGCTCGCCGCACGCTTCACCGTGCCTTCGAACTCGGAAAACAGGGCGCCGGGCATGTCGGCGAGATCGCCGGGGTAGGATTGATCGCCGCTCGGTTCGAGCACACTGCGCTCCCTTCCCGTCTGGCCAGCATCCATGCTCATGGTGCCGACAGCGTCGCGGCATTGACCAGGATGGGAATCAATGCATGATCGATAGCGGACTCCTACAAAATGTCGTTGTGACTTGCATACTATCACAATCGGCAGAAACCAGGAAGCGCTCGACTGCTTGGTTTGGTGATGCGCTGGCCCATTGCGCACTATCGTGACGGTCGAAGTGGCACCCCAAGCGAGTGTGGCGGCGCGCCGCCGTTTGACCCTCCCGCGCGGGGACACCTATAATTCGCCGGGCCTGCTGTTTCGGGGATGCCTCGCGAGCGGCCGCGATCCCTACCCCGTGCCAGTAATCGGGATTGAGTTGCAGCCGTGGTGAACAGCCTCCAACGATTCGAGAACTTCTTCGAGCGCCTGATGGAGGGATCCGTCGGGCGAATATTTCGCACTCCGATACAGCCCGCCGAGATCGGCCGACGGCTGGAGCGGGCGATGGAGGGGAACCAACTGGCGACGGTAGACGGGATCGTCGTCCCTAACGACTACGTCGTCTTCCTCAATCCCGAGGACATGGTCCAGTTCGCGGACATCGTTCCCAGCCTGTGCCGCCAGATGGAGGACTGGCTGATCGACCTGGCCGAAGAACGCAACTACGGGTTCATCGACCAGGTGCGGGTGCAGATGATCGGGGACGAGAATGTGCCGCGGCGGCGCATCGGGGTCGAGGCCCACATCGTCGAACTCCCCGACTACGACCCGATCCAGCAGGAGGCGGTGCAGCGGACCGAGGTCTACCGCGTGGTGGAGCGGACGGGCAACGTACAGCCCGTGCTCTTGCGCGTGGCCCCGACCTCGGTATCGCCGGAGCAGGTCTTCGTCATTCGGCGGCAAGTCACGACGATCGGCCGGGCGCTCGACAACGACGTGGTCGTCGAGGTGCCGGAGGTCTCCCGGCACCATGCGCGGCTGGAGTACGTCAACGGCCAGTTTCAGATCGTGGACCTGAACTCGACCAATGGGACTTCGGTCAACGGGGTGCGGGTCGACCGCCACTGGGTGCGAGAGGGTGACGAGATCCTGCTCGGAACGGCGCGGCTGACCCTGCTCCCGTACCGTGGTGATAGGCGCGGCTAGCCCATGGCGCGTGGAGAGCACTGATGGCGTCGCTACCGTTTGAGTGGTTCCTGCTCCTCCTCCGCGTCGTGTTCATTTTCCTCCTGTACTTCTTCCTCTTCCAGGTGATCCGGGTTATCCTGCGCGAGATGCAGTCGTACGCGCGGGGGGCGCAGGCCAGCTACGCTCCTGAGCCCTCGGGCCACCTCATCGTGAAAGCGCCCGGGAATTCGGGATTGCGTCCCGGCGCGCGGCTGGAGTTGGAGCCGGTGACCGTGATCGGTCGGCACCCACGGGTGACGATCCGCATCGATGACAGTTTCGTCTCGAGCGAGCACGCCCAAGTGACATGGACCGAGAACGGTTGGTGGGTCACCGACCTCGGCAGCACGAATGGGACGCGGGTGAACGGCAAGCCAGTCATGGTGCCCACCGGACTCCGCTACGGGGATGTGATCCAGATCGGGGACGTGGAACTCCAGTTGGCGCCGTAACCCACGCCTGGGACGGTCGGCCAGGCCGGCGGCACGATGCATGCCGGGGACACGGCACGGCCGACGGGGGACGGGCTCCAGGGCTGCCTGGACCCGGCGAAGGGAAGGGTACGTCGCTCAGCCCAGCAACTCATAACTCCCAGCCCCGGTTCACGACCCTGCGGGGCGCCGCGTCATGCGGTTCCCCCGAGCGGGTGCTACGGCTGGTTGGCTAATCCACGGTTCTGTGGCGCGCGATGGGNAGGCGTGCCGGAGCCGTGACCCGGCTCGCTCCCCGAGGGCCGGGTGCGACGGTTGGGCGGATGTTACCCAAGTGACGGGAAGAGGGAGTCATGCGTGTCCTACGCTGGCTATTCTTGATCGTCCTGCTCGGTGCCACGATGGCGCCGACCGGCACCGCGCTCGCGGAGAACCCGAGCGCGCCGGAGGACCTCGAGATGCCACGCTACTTCGCGGAGACCGGCTTCTGGGTGCAGGGGCCGTTCCGGGCGTATTGGGAGACGCACGGCGGGCTGTATATCTTCGGGTACCCGATCACGGGGGTCTTTGAGCAGGACGGCTTCCTGCGGCAGTACTTCGAGCGGGCGGTCTTCGAGTACCACCCGGAGTTCGCCGGAACCCCCTACGAGGTGCTGCTGATGCGGCTCGGCGCGATCCGGGTCGAAGGTCGCGAGTCGGAAGAGCCCTTCCAGCCCATCCCGCCGTTCGATGATAACCCCGATCACCGCTACTATGCGGAGACGGGCCACTCCCTCAGCTACGGTTTCAAGAACTATTGGGACGCCAACGGCGGGCTGATGAACTTCGGCTTCCCGCTGTCGCAGGAGTTCGACGAGCGGAATCAGCCGCCCCCGGCTGGCGACGGCGAGATCCACACGGTCCAGTACTTCGAGCGGGCACGCTTTGAGTGGCATCCCGAGTATCGGGGGACGCCGTACGAAGTGCTGCTCGGCCTGCTTGGCACGGAGTACCTGCAGGTGCGCGGCGCCCCGGAGGAAGCGCTGGCGCGACAGGACCCGACGCTCCCGCCCCGTGACCCGATCCGGAACCTGCGACATGGGCCGCACGTCGGCTACGGCTTCAACGCCTTCCTCTGGGGCGACGACCGGTCCGACGCGCTCAACCAGAAGGCCCTCGATATGGTGAAGGGCGCGGGTTTCTCCTGGGTCCGGGTTCAGGCGCAGTGGCGCGAACTCGAACCCGCACCGGGGAGTTACAACCCCGCGGGGCTTGACCGCATCGTCGGCAGCGCAGCCCGTAACGGCGTGAAGCTCCTGGTGAGCGTGGCCAAGTCTCCTGACTGGGCCGGGGACAATGGGGGCATACCCGAGGACCCGGCGCGCTTCGGGGCGTTGATGCGCTTCCTGGCCGAGCGTTACCGGGGGCGGGTCCACGCCTGGGAGATCTGGAACGAGCAAAACCTGGCCTTTGAGACGGGCGGGCATGTGGACATCGGGCGCTACGTCAACCTGCTCAAGGCCGGGTACACCGGCGTGAAGGAGGGCGATCCGTCGGCCATCGTCGTGTTCGGTGGCCTCACGCCGACCGGCGTCAACGACCCGACGATCGCGATCGACGATGTGAGCTATCTCCGGCAGATCTACAGCTACAACGACGGCGAGGTCAAGCAGTACTACGACGTGCTCGGTGCACACCCGGGCAGCAACAACAACCCGCCCGATGCCCTCTGGCCGACGCAGCCCGGTCCCGGACCCGGCTGGCGCGACCACGAGTCGTTCTACTTCCGCCGGATCGAGCAGCTTCGGCAGGTGATGATCGAGAACGGCGAGGCCGGAAAGCAGATCTGGCTGACCGAGTTCGGCTGGACCACCGCCAACCAGGCACCGGGCTATGAGTACGGCAACCAGATCTCGGAAGATATGCAGGCGGAGTATCTGGTGCGGGCCTTCGAGATGGCGCACCTGTACTACCCCTGGATGGGTGTGATGTTCGTCTGGAACCTCAACTTCAGCGTCGTCACCCTGCCGGAGGATGAGAAGTACCCGTGGTCGGTGCTGTACAGCGATTGGACACCGCGACCCGCGTACACGGCATTGCAGCAGATGCCGAAGTAGGGGCATTCGGACGGAACGGGTATACTGAAGCCCACGGTGTAGCAGCGGCCCGGTCGCGCATGCGTCGACCGGGCCGTCGCCCGCGGGAGGTGGGATGATCCGGGGCAGGCTCTCGCTCGTGCTGCCGGCGCACAACGAGGTGGACAACCTGGCAGCAGTCGTCCACCGTGCGCTCGATGTCCTTCCCCAACTGGTCGAGGACTTCCAGATCGTCATCGTCGACGACGGCAGCCGCGACGGCACCGGTCCGCTAGCCGACGAGCTGGCCGCCGCGGACGAACGCATCACCGTCGTCCACCACCCGCGGAATCGCGGCTACGGCGCTGCACTGACCTCCGGTTTTTCCGCGTCGACCGGCGACTACATCATGTTCATGGACAGCGACCAGCAGTTCGATATCGCCGACCTGAGCTTCCTCATACCCTTCATCGGCCAGTACGATCTGGTCGCCGGCTACCGGATCAACCGCCAGGATGCGCTGTACCGAATCGTCTACGCCTGGATCTTCAACCTCGCCGTGCGGATTCTGTTCGGGGTGCGGCTGCGGGACGTGGACTGCGCCTTCAAGGTATTCCGCGCCGACCTGCTCCGAGCGATCGATCTGACCTCTCCCGGGGCGTTGATCAACACCGAGATCCTGGCCAAGGCGGAGCGTGCCGGGGCCACCTGGATCGAAGTTGGCGTCAACCACTATCCCCGCCCTGCCGGAGAATCCTCCGGCGGCAGCCCGCGGGTCGTCTTCCGCGCGATGAAGGAGACGATCGCGCTCTGGCTGCGCCTGCGTGACTACACCCCGCCGGTCGGGGTGACCAGTGGCGACCCGCCGTCGCACCGTGTCGCCAACGGGCTTGCCGGGGTCGTGGGAGGCATCGTCGGTGCGTTGACCGCCGTGACCGTCATGCTCCGGCGCGGGCGGCGGTAGCCGGCGGGTCAGAGTGAGATCCCGGGCTGACAAGGGATACTCGCTGGTGCGGGCTGAGGGACAATCGGCTCACACCCTGGTGTTGGGTGTCCACGGGCCGGTTCGTGCCCGGGGCTGAAGCCGCCAGGCTGAGGTGGGGTAAGCCCACTGAAGGGGCTGCGATGGCCACGCCCCGGCTGACCCGATCCGGCATCTCACCGGGTCCAGCGCCCCCAGCCCCTTCAGTGGGCTTTGTATTGTCAGCCCGGCGGCTTTCGCTCCGGGCNCNCGCCACGGCGTGGGA
>Ga0065724_100237_pt1 | contig 13873 bp, 12 predicted proteins | sample TheenrcSG05JP960_FD_59111 | JGI IMG/M metagenome (GOLD analysis project Ga0065724, IMG submission 59111) | Thermophilic enriched microbial communities from mini bioreactor at UC Davis - Sample SG0.5JP960 | ecosystem: Engineered > Solid waste > Grass > Composting > Bioreactor | place: USA... | reverse complement strand
CGACGAGCTCGGTTCGCTCGTCTCCATCTCCCACCCCGTCGAGCGGCGGCAGNTGCCCCGCTCACAGCCAGCGCTCGAGTATACGCCCGGCTCGGGTCGATAGGGGGAGGGTGTGGCCACGGAGTGATACGCTTGACGAGGCAACGTAGACGGGTTTGCGCGAGGTGGCGCGATGTTCCTGCCGGTTCTCCACGTTTGTCCGACCTGCCCGAGTGTCTTCGGGATCACGCTCTACCCGCCAGCGCTCCTGCTGGTCTTCGTCCCGGTGCTCGCCTACACGCTCGCNCTGTGGCGNTTGCGACAACTCGGGCGCANGGTTCCGTCGAGNTGGCCNGTCTCCTTTTATGCCGGCATGCTGAGTGCGCTCNTCGCACTGGCTGGACCACTGGACACCTGGAACGACGAACTCCTGACGATGCATATGGCGCAGCATCTGGTACTCATCCAGATCACTGCGCCGCTCATCCTGCTCGGNCGNCCGGTNCAGGTNNTGCTNCGGGCNNTGCCGCCNCANCGNGCNGGCNCGNTNACGCGNCTNNTNCTCCGNCCNNNCTGGACGCGNCNGCTCCTGNNCGTGCTCACCGCCCCGCTNGTCGCNACNGCNCTGGCGAATCTAGCTTTGGTCGTCTGGCACTTTCCAGCCCTCTACGCCCAAGCGGTGTGGCAGCAGTGGGTGCACGATCTCCAGCACCTCAGCTTCTTCGGGACAGCGCTTCTCTTCTGGTGGCCGATCATCGATCCCATTCCACGGCATCACCGCGTCAGCGGGCTGTGGGCGAGCCTCATGGTCTTCATCACCGCGGTCGTGAGCACGATCATCGGTGCGATCCTCACTCTTGCCGACGAGGTGCTGTACGAGCCGTACCGGTACGTGGCGATGCCGTGGGGATTCACACCGCTCGTCGACCAGCAAGTCGCCGGCCTCCTGATGTGGATCGGTGGCGGTACGCTCTATGTCATCGTGATCCTCATCCTGCTCGCCCGCTGGTTGCTCCATGAGGAAGGACAGCGCGTGGCTCGCGAATCGACAGCGTGAGCCTTTCAGCAACACGTCGCTGTTCCGGCGGTCGACTGCGCCGTGTGCTCAGCACAACAGGCAGCGTCGTTGCGCGATTGGCCAGTGCAGTCGCTCTGGCTCAGCCCTGTGCCAGGGCGTGGCCAGGGGCAGGTCGGAAAACTCTCTTCTGCGTTCGACGACGCTGTGCAGCAGACCGAACCGGTGCGAAGTTCGGGCATGCTCGCGATCGGTATCTCGACCGTCTTGGTCGCCCGGTCCGCCTCGCTCGGTCTACCGCAACAGGTCTCGCCAACTTCTCCCGAACAGACGCCTGTCGCGGGAAGCTCGAGTTCGACGCGGCGGGCTGCCTCCCAATCTCCCGCCAGCGCCGCGACGATCGAGCGCACCTGCTCGTAGCCAGTCCGCAATAAGAACGTCGGGGCTCGCCCGTAGCTCTTGAGCCCGACGATGAAGAAGTCGGGTTCCTGCGGATGCGCGAGTTCCTCGACACCATGCGGGGGAACCGTACCGCAGCTGTGGTAGCGCGGGTCGATGTGGGGTGCCAGCGCAACTGGTGCTTCGACGACCGGGTCGAGAGCCAGTCGCAGTTCGCGGAGGGGTGCNAGATCGGGACGATAGCCGGTCGCGCACACGATGCGGTCGACCGGCGGAAGAGCGCGCTCGCCGCTGTACACGGTGATTCCTGCCTCGTCCGCTTCGACACGATCGACCAGGACACCGGTATGCAGTGTGATGGTCCCGTGAGCCAGGAGTTCCGCGACGCGCTGGCCGAGGCGCCCACGTTCCGGGAGTTCGTCGCTGAGACTGCCCAAGCGGCCGGTGAGCGAGCGACGCCGGATTGCCCAGTGCACGGTTGTGCCGGGGACGCGCTCAGCGAGCGTGGCGAGATCGAGCAGAACTCCGAATGCGGAGTGTCCCGCGCCGACCACGAGTGTTCGCTTTCCGGCGTAGTGCTCGCGCTCGCGGCCCAGGACGTCCGGCATGCCGTAGGCGATCCGCCCGGCGAGGCAGGCCTCGCCGAGTGCCGGAAGCCCGGAAGCACCGAGGGGATTCGGCACGGCGCCGGAAGCGTCCAGCACTGCACGAGCGAGGAAGTCCTGCTCCCCCGTTGGTGTCGAGACACGAACGACGAACGGCTGGCCAGCACGGTCGTAGCTGGAAAGCTTGTCGCGACCCTGCCGAGCGACGGCGGTGACGCGGTGACCGAGACGCAGGGACGGTGCGATCGACGGGTGCCGTGCCAGCGGTTCCAGCCAGTCAGCCAGAAGCTCCGCACCGGTCGGGTAGCGCTCCGGATCGGGGGTGACCCAACCCTGGCTAGCCAGAAGCTCGGCAGCGATCGGATCGACGTTGTAGCGCCAGGGAGAGAACATCCGCACGTGGCTCCAGCGCCGTACTGCGGCGCCGACCGTGTCTCCGCTCTCGAAGACGAGGAAGGGTAACCCCCGAGCGGCCAGATGGGCCGCGGCGACGAGACCGATCGGCCCGGCTCCGATGACGACCACGGGAAGCTCGTCGCGGTAAGGCATCACGCGTCTCCTTTCCTTCTCGCGATTCGTTCGCCCCGACTCCTCGCGCGCAGCAGCTCGACGCAGTTCCGGGTGTCCTGGTCGTTTAGGTTGACCCATGAATCGATGTCCATCGATACCTGCGAGATGATGCCATCTCTCCCTCTCTCGGGACGCTCTTCACGGCACAGTGGCCGGATCGGCCAGCAGGTGACTGAGCTGACGGAGCACGTTCTGAGCCAGCGGTGTCGCTGCGTAGTACGCCCAGGTTCCGCGCCGTTCGACGGTGACGAGTCCTGCCTCGCGGAGGATCCGGAGGTGGTGCGAGACTGTCGGTTGCCCGACCGGAACCTGCTCGACCAGGTGGCAGACGCAGAGCGGTTCCGCGTAGTGGGTCAGGAGCACGAGGAGCCTGAGGCGCGTCTCGTCAGCCAGCGCACGAGCCAGGGAAGTGAGACGGCCTAACGGAGCATTCGTGTCCAGTTGCTGGGCGACATCTCCGACGTTTTGCACTAGGATCCCGTCTTAAAGTCTGAACCCGAGGGTGTACTTGCTGGTGCCGGGTTGAGTATGGCATAAATCACAAGACAGCGTGCGATGTGGGTTGCAAGGGTGGTAGTGGTCAGAGGTCGACGACCTTGTGCCGCCTACTGGCGTTTATGCTTTGTAGTTGGCAGGTGAACCATGAAGTATCGAGAGCTGAAAATCGGAATCGTGCGATTGCCCACATGGTTATCCTTAATACTTGTCGTGTCTCTTGTAATAGCTTGCGGAAGTAATCCCGCATCGAAGAATAGCGAATCCGCCGTGCAAACTTATCTGTCTTCAGCGACGCCAACCGAGCACGGTAGGGAACCAGTGCCGACCAGGGAGATTCCATCACATGACTTGCAATCGAATAAGGAAGCGATGGTTCTGGCTGACTTTTGTGCAAAGGCCACGAGCCCTCATTATCGCGTCGAAAATATTTGGAATGTTTCACAATTAGTAATATTTACGCTCGCGAAAATGGATAATATTGACGTTGCAAAAACGCGAGGTCGAGCGGGTTTGAATCCCTACAGGGTGCTGGAACGTCGCTTGGGGTCCATAAATCCCTATCTCACTTATGCAATTTACCACCTATACACGGGCGAGGCTCCAGAGGATGGTGAAGTGCTGGACTTCTTCCAGAATCAATATACTCCTGTGATGCTACACATGAATCTACGGATGCGCCCGGACTTCCGATACTATCCGAGATACTTATACCATGATAAACCCGGACATTTTATCATCAATATTCTAACAAGGCCAGCAAGTAATGAACCTCTAAGACTTATTCATAGATGCATGGAGCTGGGAAGCTATGACCAACAGTTCGTCTTCGTGGCGGAGACTGTGCGAGCTGCCGAGTATTATGCGACACCGTTTTCTGCCGCCTGGAATATTGGTGAGTTGAAGAATGCAATCGAGGAGTGCGTGATCAGGCCGCAAGAAGAACTGGCATTCCAGCAACGCGCAGAAGCGGAACACTTTACGGATCCCTATTCGCCACGATCTTTGCCTGGCGGAACGCGACCGAGTGTCAACCAGGACATGTGCGAGGAGCAGGGTGCTCTAATAGCTAGCCCGAATATGTTAATGCTGATGCAAGATGATGTACTGCAATGTTATGATAAGTTTACCGTTGCAATTGCTGACCGAAAATTCAATGGGGATTTTATACAGTTCATGGAATTTTGTTATCTGGGATTGGAAGACTATTATGGAGTTGACTTCAAAGAAGTGTCACGAACCTGGTACTAGCCCTGGGCAGCGGATCTGTGTGTTGCTTACTCGTCACGAACGGAACGATCCTGACGATGGATCCCGCGCAGCCGACCGTCGAAGCGTTCGGCGTGATCGACGAGCGGATCGTCGCGACCGGCTCGATCGCCGATGTGGAGGCAGCGCTGCCGCGCGGCTACCANCGNCTCGATCTAGCGGGCGCGACCTGCTTGCCCGGGTTCAACGAGGCCCACAACCACATGATCAACTTCGGCATCGTACTCGGCCAGGTCAACTGCCGNTACCCAGCGGTGCGGTCGATCGAGGAGATCGTCCAGCGTTTCGCCGAGCGAGCGAGCCAGACCCCAGCTGGTCAGTGGATCCGCGGGCGCGGCTACGACGATAACGTCCTCGCCGAGCACCGCCATCCCACGCGCTCCGACCTCGACCGGGCCAGTACCGTGCATCCGCTCGTCCTCACGCACAGTTCGGGACACATGCTGGTCGCCAATTCGCTCGCGCTCCAGCTCGCTGGTGTGACCCGAGAGACACCCGACCCTCCCGGCGGGCATATCGTGCGCGACGAGCACGGCGAGCCGACCGGACTCCTGCAGGAGAATGCGATGGAGCTCGTCGAACGGGTCATCCCTCCTCCGACGCTCGACGATATGGTGGAAGCGTTGCGCCGCTGCAACGACGCCTATGTCGCTGCGGGAATCACGTCGAGCCAGGATGCCGGTTCCGACCATCCGCTCCAGGTCGAGGCCTACCAGCGAGCGGTCGAACGCGGTGTCCTGAAACTCCGTACCTCGATGATGATCCGGCACCAGCTTTTGCCGCATCTCCTCGGGCTCGGGATCAAACAAGGCTTCGGCGACGACCGTCTCCGCATCGGCCCGGTGAAGCTCTTCGCTGACGGCAGTCTCATCGGCCGTACGGCTGCCGTGAGTCGTCCGTTCCTGAACGATCCCCGCCCGGACAACTACGGCATCACGATCTGGACGCAGGAAGAGCTGGACGAGCTCGTCTGGCAGGCTCATGCAGCCGGTTTTCAGGTCGCGACCCATGCGATCGGTGACCGCGCGATCGAGATGGTGCTCGACGCCTACGAGCGTGCGCTCGCACGCCTGCCGCGACCGGATCACCGGCACCGGATCGAACACTGCGGGGTGTTGCGACCCGACCTGATCGACCGGATCGCCCGGCTCGGTGTACTCGTCGTGAGCCAGCCGATCTTCATCGCCGAATACGGTGATGGCTTCATCCGTCATCTGGGACTGGAGCGGATCCAGCTGACCTATCCGTTCCGGATCCTGCTCGATGCGGGCATCCGGCTGGTCTTTTCGACCGACTGTCCGGTTTCAGCCTACCAGCCGCTCCGTTGCATCCAGGCTGCAGTGCTCGAGCGAACAGCGAGCGGGCGTTCCTACGCGCTGGAGGAAGCGATCACCGTCGAGGAAGCCTTGCCGCTCTACACGGTCAATGGGGCCTACGCGACCTTCGAAGAGCACCGCAAGGGCACGCTCCGGCCCGGCATGCTGGCCGACTTCGTCGTCCTCGAGCGCGACCCGCGCACGGTCGATCCGGAGGAGCTGGCCGACCTGCGTGTGCTGCGGACGGTGATCGGTGGCAAAACNGTCTACGAGGCGTGAGGGGAACAGCGATTCGTTCGGCGCACTCGCTGGCGCGGCAGTCAGGGAGCGGGTACCGGGACCGATCCCGTCGCGCTCTCGGTACCCGCTGGGCTCGTCAGATGACCGATCCTTCGGTCGCCCGCACCCGCTCCAGGAGACCAGCATCCGCCAGTTGCTGGCGCACTTCTTCCGGCGCGCGTTGTCGCCCAGGGAAGTTCTCGTCCTCGCTGAGCCGGATCACGAAACGGGCGGCCAGGGCAGCAGCCAGCTGGATGCTGCGCAGTGTCACCTTGTCCAGCGTATCGGCCTCGGTGTGGCCCCAGCCCCGTCCGATCATCCCAGCAGTGGCATCGCGGCTGCTCAAGGTGGCGTTGGGGATCCCGCGCAAGGCGAACGGAAAATGGTCGGAGTGTGCGTTCAACTCGTCGCGGATCGCGAAGTCGTAGGGAAGCTCGCGGCCGAGCCCCTGGAAATACGGCACGAGTTCGGGAAGTCCCGAGAGGACGAGTTGCTCCTGCCCGCCCGTGCCACGGCCGGCCCCGTCCAGATTCAGCACGAAGCGGATGCGTTCCCCACGCGCAGTGGCTTGCGCTGCATGGTGATAGGCGCCGAGCAGCCCGAGTTCCTCGGCGCCGAAGCAGATGACGCGGACGGTGCGAGCGAGTTGGCCGCGGAGCTGGGCGAGCGCGCGCCCCACCTCGAGACCGACGACCGTACCAGCACCGTCGTCGCCAGCCCCTTGCGCGATATCGTGGCTGTCGTAGTGCCCGCCGACGAGCACGATCTCCTCCGGTCGCGTTCGTCCGGGGATCTCGCCGATCACGTTCGCCGACTCCGCGTCGAGCATCCGGTTCTCGGTCGCGAGGCGCACGCGTAGCTGGCCTCGCTCAGCGAGACGCCGGAGAAACTGACCGGTCTCGTAGCTCAAGCCGATACCGGGAATCGGTGCTTCGCGGTCGGCGGCGCGCGTCCCGTTCGGATTGCGGCCGGTCAGCGAGCCGGTGATGTGGAGTTGGCCCGGGTTCTGGTTGATGAAGAGGACAGCGACGGCACCCCGCTGGACGGCCCAGTTGAACTTGTCGGTCCGGTGACTCTTGCGCTCGCCTGGACGGTTCGTTTCCGCGTCGGTGAGCACGATCTTGCCGGGTATCNCGCTCGCCAGGCGCTCGAAGTCCGGTTGTTCGCCCTCACCGACGTCGANCACCTCAGCTTCGATCCGTGCGGTCGGGCAGTAGGGCATGGCGATCGCCGGGAGTTCCCGCTCGAGCGGCTCCACGACAGCGAGNNGGCACGGNCCACGCTCCCAGGTCGCCATCGGGAANCGTTCGAGNCGGACGTTCTCGAGTCCGTAGGCGNGCATCCGGTCAGCGAGNAACTCGGCTGCACGCCGTTCTCGCTCCGACCCGGCGAAGCGATGGCCGAGGTCATCGCAGAGGTANACGAGATTCCGCCNGGCCTCGTCGGATGTCCAGATCTCGCCGAGGACNATCCGATCCAGCTCGCGTACCCGTTCTCGATCCATGCCACGCTCCTCACTCGTGACGCGACACGTCGCCCGATATCGTCAAGAGTCGCTGCACCTGGCGGCGAGTGGGGAGAGCCGGAATCGCTCCCCGCCGGGTGCAGACCAGCGCACCGACGGCATTGGCGAGCCGGAGTGCCTGTTCGACCGCGCGTTTCGACCAGTCGAGGCCCTGCTCGAGCAGTCCGACGAGAAGTCCGGCCACGAACCCGTCGCCAGCGCCGGTTGTATCGACGACTGGAACAGTGAAGCCGGGTACTTCTCCCTCCTCCTGCGGCGTGAGATACGCGCAACCGGCTGCACCCAGCGTCACGACGAGCAGCTGCAAGCGCTCATGCCACAGCTGGCGTGCGGCGGCCGGGTCGCTCGACCCGGTGAGGAAAGCGAGTTCCTCGCGGCTCAGCTTGACGATCTCGGCGTGCTCGAGCCCACGGAGCATACCCGCTCGTGCGGCTTCAGGCGAGGGCCACAATGCGAGACGCAGGTTCGGGTCGTAGGAAAGCCGTGCTCCATGCTCGCGGGCAGTCTCCATGGCTACCAGCGTCGCTGAGCGTGCCGGTTCGTCGATCAGCGAGATCGATCCGAAGTGGAAGATGCGCGTCGCACTGGCGACTGCACGGTCGACGTCTTCCGGCCGCCAGAGCATGTCGGCGCTCGGGTGCCGGTAGAAGAGAAAATCGCGTTCACCGTCCGCGCGCAGGCTCACGAAGGCGAGCGCAGTGCGTGCGTCCGGCGAGAAACGCAGTCCTCGCACATCGACGCCGGCTCGCGCGAGCGTCTGGGCCAGATAGTGGCCGAAGTCGTCGTCACCGACCTGACCGAGGAAAGCCGCTCGCCGGCCGAGTCGGNCGACGCCGACGGCCACGTTGGCCGGTGCGCCACCGGTGGCCCGGCGGAAGGCCGGAGCGTCGACCAGCCGCACACCGCGCCGGAGCGCGACGAAGTCGATCAGGAGTTCCCCGCAACTGACGACGTCGAACACGCCTGGGCTGCTACCCCTTCACGGCTCCAGCCGTCAGCCCGGCGATGATGCGGGAATCGAATTGCATCGTCAAGAGCAGAGTACCGTGGACGGGTGGAACCACGAGGTGCTTAGCGAGCCACCCGAGCCAGAAACTGGGCGGCCAGGTGGGCACGCTCGCGCCGGTTCAGGCGGTGGTGCAGTTCTTGGAGGACAGCATTGAACGCGTCTTTGGGAAGGAAAAGCGCGAGAATGCCGAGCAGTTCCGGTTGCTCCACGAGCGCGTGCGTCGAGACATCGAAGATGTGGAATCCGATCACCTCGCCAGAATTCGCATCGACGAGGAGCCCCAGCCAATCGGGTTCGTCGAAGGGCACGGTTATGGCGACGGCCTCAGGAGGAGCCCAGCGGACGACCAGATCATCCGCTTCCGGATCATAATGGATTCGGAGCGAGGCTCGGAGCAAGATTTCCTCGAGTTCGTCGCTCTTCGGGATGCGGAACTCGGGGTGCTGGGGGATCAAACCGTCCTGCTCCATAGAAGGATCTCCTTGCTCGGTAGACGACTGATCAGGTGCGCTGTGATCACCCGAGCCTCCGACGCGCTGTCCTCGACGACCACACGCAAGTATGCCCGGTAGNGCAANCCNAAGTCATCAACTGGCCGATANAAGCATCGACGATCCGGGCGGGATTTGTCACGGGTGATCACGAGCGGATCACGGATGACTGCCAGCACCACCGGCACCCACCGGTCAGTATCGCTCAATTCCGGATGCTTCAGGACGATATGGTCGAACCAGCGCGCTGCGATCAGAGTCACTTGCTGCCCGAGCGGATCGGTCGCGGATACCGGGAAACTGGTCACTGGATCTCNANCNNGTCGCGCACNAGTTCGCTTCCTCGCTGNNGACGTCGAACACGCCTGGGCTGCTACCCCTTCACGGCACCTGCCGTCAGCCCGGCGATGATGCGACGTTGGAAGATCAGTGTCAAGACGATGAGGGGCAAGGTGACGAGTACGGTAGCGGCCATCATCTGTCCCCACGGTATCTCNAACCCGCCACCCGTCTGGGGCGAGAAGTAGAAGATCGCGAGNGTAACTGTCCGCTTGTCGGGGGTCTGCGTGAACGACAGCGCGTAGAGGAACTCGTTCCAGGCCGCGATGAAGGCCAGGAGCCCGGTCGTTACCAGACCCGGTGCCGAGAGCGGCAGCATGATGCGCCAGAACGTCTGGAACGGTGTCGCGCCGTCGACGTACGCTGCCTCTTCCAGGTCGCGCGGCAGCTGCCGGAAGAAGGTCATGAGCACCCAGACCGTGAACGGCAAGGTGAAGATCAGGTAGCTATACACCAGCGCGCCCAGGCGGTTGTAGAGACCNAACTGGGTAATAANNGTATAGAGCCCACCGAGCACCGAGACCGATGGAAACATCGTCATCGAAAGAATGACGTACCGGACCGGCGTCCTGCCGCGGAACGAGAAGCGGCCGAGCGCATAGGCGCCAAGCGCGCCCACCAGCAACGAAAGCAGCGTCACGCTCCCGGCGACGATCGTGGAGTTGAGAACAGCACGACGGAACTGGCCACTGGCGATGACCTTGCGGAAGTTGTCGAGCGTCGGATCGGCCGGCCAGTAGACCACCGGCGTCGCGAACTGGACGCTGTCCGGCACGATCGCCGATCTGATGGCCCAATAGAACGGGAAGATCAGATACAGGACGATGATGCCCAAGAGGNCCCAGAAGAGCGCCCGTTCCAGCCGACGAAGCACCCGCCGACGTGCCGGAGTCATGACTCCGCCTCCACTCGCAGGGATGTCACGTACGCCACGACGAAGATGGCGATGATCAGGAAGATGAGCACGCTGATCGCTGAGCCGTAGCCAACGTCGCTGAACGCGACGATGTTGTTCTGGGCATANACCGCCATCGTCTGNGTATCCGGTCGTGCTCCGAACAGCACATAGAAGACGTCGAACGCGCGCAGTGCATCGAGCGAACGGAAGATGAGCGCGACGGCGATCGCTGGTCGCAGGAGCGGAAGGGTGATCACNNAANATTGTCGGATCCGGCTNGCNCCNTCGACGGTCGCTGCTTCGTAGAGCTCCTCCGGGATGACTTGTAGGCCAGCCAGGAGCAACAACGCAACGAACGGAGTTGTCTTCCAGATGTCGATCGCCATGACGGCAGGCAACGCCGTCGACGGCTTGGCCAGCCAGGCGATGTTCTGCTCGATGAGCCCGAGGCGTCGGAGCAGGTCGTTGAAGACGCCGAAGATGTCGTTGTACATCCACTTCCACATCTGCGCGGAGAGCACAGTGGGAATCGCCCACGGTACGAGCATCGCGGCGCGCATGAGGCCACGCCCGCGGAAACGTGAATTGACCACGAGNGCGATGAGGAGNCCCAACGCGAACTCCGCGATNACGGTCACGACGGTGAAGAGCACCGTCACGCGCACGGCGCTCCACCACAAGTTATCGCGGAGCAGAAACCGATAATTTTCGAAGCCGATCCAGTTGGTCGCTTGGAGTGCGCCGAGCCGCTTGTCGGTGAAGCTGTAGTAGACGGTCTGGGCGAGCGGTACCATGGCCACGCCGATGACGACGAGGAGCGCGGGCAGGAGGAACAGCCATCCTGTCCACGCCTGCCGTTCGGCGAGCGTCATGCCGCCGATTCGGCGGCGCGGAATGGCTCGTGCCGTGGCTGTCGCGATCGGGCGCTCGGTCGTGTCCATGGTTCAGCCTCCTCGGTTAGGATCCGATGATCCGCCGGAGGCGCTGCTCGGCTTGCGGAAGCACCTGGGCAGCATCGGCGCCGTTCAGGATCTGATTCACGCTCTGGAAAATGACGGTCGACACTTCGTTGTAGCGCTCGCCGGTCTCGCGCGACGGTCGGGTCACCCGGACGACATCCTTCAACGTCTCGAGGAAGGGCATCACGGCGAGCACTTCCGGTCGCGTGGAGACGTCGGGTATGGTCGGGACGAAGCTCCCGACGACTGCCCGGTACGTTTGCACTTCCGGTGACGTCATGTAGCGCACGAACTCCACGGCCGCTTCCGGGGCACGAGAGTACCGCGAGACGCCGAGCTGCCAGCCACCCACCGTTCCGACGTGNGGGTTGGGCGGTGTGGCCGGCAGCGGGGCAACGTCGAACTTCCCACGGATCGGCGAGTCCTGGGCGTTCCCCAAGGCGTAGGCATACGGCCAGTTGCGCATGAACGCGGCGTTGCCACCCTGGAAGACCTGCCGCGATTCCTCTTCCTGGTAGGTGGTCACGCCGGGTGGGGCGATCGTCCCGACCCAGCCACGCACGCGGTTGAGCATCGCGACNGCTTGCGGGTTGTTGATCGTCACTTGCCCGTTCTCGATGAAGCGNCCNCCNCCNGTCGAGGCGAGCCATTCGAGCGCATCGCAGGTCAAACCTTCATAGGCGTTACCTTGGAAGACGAAGCCGGTGAAATTCGGATTGGCACCACGTTCACCCTCGATGATCGTCCGTGCCTGCTCTTCGAGTTCGTCCCAGGTCTGCGGAGGTGCAGTGAAGCCGTACTTCTCCAGTAGATCGGTACGGTAATAGAGCATGCCGAAGTCACCGAACCACGGCATGCAGACGAGCCGGCCATCGACGGTATTGTTCTCGATGATTGTTTCGTAGTGCTGGCGGGCCTCTTCGCTCAGGGCGGACGAGAGATCGAGGAGATGCGGTGCGAACGCACCCGGCCAGATCACGTCGATCATCATCACGTCGATATCCGGAGACTGCGCAGCGAAGAAGCGCTGATAGACCGCGTACGTCTCCGTCGCACTCGGTGGGTGTGGCACGACGGTAATCTCGATCCCCGTCGCTTCCTGGAATGCACCAGCGAGCGCTTGATCGAGTTCGGCACCGATACCGACTGAGTCGCCATAGTAGGTCAACTTCGCGCCACTGTACTGGCGAGCTCGATCGGCGTTGAAGACCCGCGGGGGGTTCTCCAGTGTGTAGGTCGTGGGTGACGGGGTGCTGATGACTGTGGGAGTAGGAGGTTGCCCGGCTGCTGGAGTCGGTGTGGCTGCTGCTCCCGGTGTGGGACTCGGGCTCACTGTCGGGGTGGGCGTTGCAGCTTGCCCCCGGCACGCAGCCAAGAGCCCCGAAACCGTGGCTGCGGCCGCGACCCGGAACAATCCTCGACGCGAGAGANCCGAACGACGGGAACGATCCATCGCGTTCATCACTCCCCTCCTTCCGGATCGCGGGAAAAACATACCCTCGGGGTCTTGTCGCAGGACCTCTCCTCAGCTTCTCGCACGACAACTGGACTGTAGCACAGCCGTGTCTGCACTGTCAACGATCATTACCGTATCGGCAATTCAGGTGAGCGCGACGATGCAGCCCTCGTTGGGACGGAGCACGAGCGCGCCGTGCACCCGCTCGCCGTCCCGGTCGAGGTGCGTCGAGAGCAGGACGTACCCGTCCAGTGGCTCACGGGGCGGGCGGAAAACGTGCTCATGACCGCTGAAGTTGAGGGCGATGGCGAGTCGCCTGCCTCCAGCCGAGCGCTCGTAGGCCAGGACGTCCGCCGTCACGCCGAGCGGCCGGTAGTCGCCGATCGCGAGCGCTGGCTCGGCGCGACGGAGCAGGAGCAACTCGCGGTAGAGGCGGAGCATCGACCGCGGATCATCGCGCTGCGCCGCGACGTTGCGGCTCTCGTAATCGGCATTCAGGGGCAACCACGGCTCGACGGTCGAAAATCCAGCGTAGGGGCTCGCATCCCACGGCATCGGAGTACGGCAGGGGTCGCGGCCGGCTCCGGGGCCGATGGTGCGCTCGAGCGGATCCTGCCGGCGCTCGGGTGGGATGGGGACGTCGGCGAGGCCGAGTTCGTCGCCGTAGTAAATCGTCGGTGTCCCACGCAGTGTGAGGAGCAGCATCGCAGCCACACGCGCTTGTGCCTCGCCGACGCGGGTCGCAACGCGCGGGTGGTCGTGGTTACTCAGGACCCAGTTCGGCCAATCGTCGGGACCGAGCAACCCCTCGTAGGTGTCGATCGTGGCAGCGACATGGCGTGCGGTCCAAGGGATCAGCAGGAGCTGGAAGTTGAACGGAAAGTGCAGCTCCCGTTCGTGACGGCAGCCGTAGTAGGCGACGAGACGGCTGACCGGGATGTACATCTCGCCGATCAGCACGCGCTCGCCGAACGCGTCGGTGACATGGCGCATCGCTGCGAGGACCTCGTGGAGCTCGTACTGATCGGCGCTGTAGGCGGGGATCAACTCGTTGAACGACGGTTGGTCGGGCGCATAGTCCGGATTCGGCGGGTTATCCCGAAATGCTGCGTCCTTGATCAGGAAGCGGAGCGCATCGATCCGGAAACCGTCGACTCCACGCTCGAACCAGAAGCGCAGCACGTCGAACATCGCCGCGCGGACTTCCGGATTGCGCCAGTTGAGATCAGGCTGCTCCTTGAGGAAGGTGTGCAGGTAGTACTGCCCGGT
>Ga0065724_100201_pt1 | contig 13966 bp, 8 predicted proteins | sample TheenrcSG05JP960_FD_59111 | JGI IMG/M metagenome (GOLD analysis project Ga0065724, IMG submission 59111) | Thermophilic enriched microbial communities from mini bioreactor at UC Davis - Sample SG0.5JP960 | ecosystem: Engineered > Solid waste > Grass > Composting > Bioreactor | place: USA... | reverse complement strand
TGGATCGTGGCCGTCGTCGGCTGGGTCGACCTGGCAGCACCGGATGTCGGCGAGCGGCTCGACCGGCTGGCGCGCCATGCGGCGTTCCGCGGTGTGCGGGCGACGGCCGAGAACGAGCCGGATCCCGACTGGCTGGTGCGCCCGGAGGTCGTGCGGGGGATCGCGGCGGTAGCCGAGCGGGGATTGACGCTCGACCTGCTGGTGCGGGTCGAGCATCTTCCCCACGTGCCGCGGCTGGCCGAACGGTTCCCTGACCTGACCATGGTCGTCGATCACCTGGCCAAGCCGCCGATCGCGAGCGGCGATCTCGCACGCTGGCGTGAGCGCATGGCCGCGCTGGTTCCGTATTCGAACGTCTGGTGCAAGCTGTCGGGACTCCTCACCGAGGCTGGACCGAATCCGACTGCCGAGTCGCTGCGTCCGGTGGTCGAGTTCGCGCTCGAGCGGTTCGGACCGGCCCGCCTCCTCTGGGGCAGCGACTGGCCGGTCGCGACCCTGGCTGCCGATTACCGGACGACCTTCGGCGTCTACCAGGAGCTGACTGCTGGACTGCGCGAAGCCGAGCGTGCCGCGATCTTCGGCGGGAACGCGGCGCGCGTCTACCGGCTCGCCGGTTGAGGGGTGGTGGCAGCACGCTATCCGGTGCTCCTGGCCGACGGCGCGCAGGCAGCCTGCCGTCGCCCTCCGGTTGCGACCGCTCGGTTCGTGAGCCAGTGAGCCGGGTGTTGCCTGACCCCGGTAGGCTGGAACCTGCAGTGCTGCCGACATGACAGCACGTCACGTGCTGACGATCAGCGCTCACCCCGGTGCGGTTCCGGTCGGAGCCGCGTGCCGCACCCGGCTATCCGCATCGGGGTGACGCGTGCCTCGCCGGCCCGCGCCGAAAGGCGCGGCATCGCGGTGGTATTGCCGGCCCTTCGGGCCGGCGGGTCAGGCGTGCCTGACCCCTACACGCGAACGACGCGTTGCCGCGTGGTGCGGGTTGATGGTCTCCGGTCGCCCATGGCGGCGACGCCGTGCGCCGTTACCCTGCAGGGCGACGCGTCCCTCGCCGGTCCGCGCCGCAATGTGTGGCAACCGTCACGCATCGCCGTGCCCTCGGTGCCGGCACGTCGGCGTGGGAACGGGGTGTACCGGCCCTGCAGGCCGGACGGGTCACGCACGCGTGACCCCTACACGAGGTCGGCCGTAGTCTGCTGGTCGTGGGTGGACGATCGGTAGGCGACCGTGGGCANCCCGTCCCGCNACATCGCTGTAGGGGCGNNGCGTGCCTCGCCCAGCCGCGCCGGAGGCGCGGGGGTGGAACCACCGAGCCATGACACCCAATCGAACACCCCTCACCCCCGCCGCTCCCGCGGCACCCCCTCTCCCGAGCGGTGNGGGAGAGGGGACGGGGGTGAGGGGGGCCATAGCCTGCCGCGTGTGTGGGCATGCGGCGCGGGTCGGTGGCCCTGTTCTCGGCCCGGCGACCCGGACGGCTCACGCACGCGTGAGCCCTACAGGGGGTAACGGCGGGTGTCGAAGGCCGACGGTGGCCTGCGATTCGGCACGGTCGATGCATGTTCCCCGCTCTGTAGGGGCGAGGCGTGCCGCGCCCGTCCGCACCGCCAGGTGCGGCAACGGACATCGGCACACCTGCCTACCGTCCATGCAAGCACAGCGGCCTCCGTCTGAGGGTTTGCCGGCCCTGCGGGCCGGATGGGTCAGGCACGCCTGACCCCTACAGGGGGCAACGGCGGGTACCGAGGGCGACGGTGGCCCATGATCGGTCACGGTCGGTGGATCGTCCCCCATTCTGTAGGGGCGAGGCGTGCCTCGCCCGTCCGCACCGCCAGGTGCGGCACCGTTTGCCAGCGCTGACGGGCCGGAGGGTCGCGCACGCCTGACCCCTACCGGGTGGATGTCTCCCCTCTCGGGCGAGGCGACCCTTGCGCGATCGCACGTTCTGTCGCATAGTATGGTCGTCGGTTTCGATCGAGATGGGGAGGGAGCGTCATGCAGTTCGATGAGTTCATCGGCAAGGTGCAACATCGGGCACGGTTGGCCTCGCGTGGCGAGGCAGAGCGTGTGACGCGCGCAGTGCTGGAGACGCTCGCCGAGCGACTGGCCGGTGGAGAAGCGAAAGACCTGGCTGCCCAGCTGCCGATGATCGTCAAGGACTATATCCTCGAGTACCCGCATGCCGGCGAGGGGCGGCACATGTCGCTCAAGCAGTTCTACGAACGGATCGCTGAGCGACTGCACGCACCGATGCCGGAGGCAGCCTTCTGGGCCCGAGCCGTGATGAGCGTGGTACAGGAAGCGGTCAGCGCTGGCGAGCTCGATGACGTCAAGCACCAGCTCGGGCCCGACTACGCGCCGCTCTTCGAGTGGGAAGGCCCGCAGTGATTGCCGTGATCGAGTGCCGCGTTGGCGCGTGATCGCTGCGCCGTACGCCGCCCGGTGATATCCCCCGGGCGGCTTTCGTCTGCATAAGGCCCGTTCAGGTCAGCGGACCCATAGACGGTCGGTCGTTGTTCAGGTCCACTTCCGGAGGTCGAGCGACCNNCCTGCCGCAGCGGCGCGGTGACCTTGGCTCTTGGCTGGCGAGCGCGGTGTGTCCCGCGCACGTTACCGTGCTGGGTCAGTGAATCATCGTTCGAGAACGCAGCGAGAAGACAACGCCCCTTCAGGTTCTTCGCGCGTTTGCCGATTACAGAACACTGAGCATGTCCTCGCTGGAACGAGGGGGACGGGGTGGAACGGCGTGAGGCCNNGGGGGTACGGGGCGATGCTCACCAGTCGGCCCTCGCGGCGGGGCAGAAGGACTGGTCGAGTGAAGCGGAGTCGCCCGGTGATGCTGTGGCCGGGTTCCGTGATGCCGACGAGCCGCAACTCCTCATCGACCTGGAGGACGGTCGGATCGTCGACGCCAACGAGGCAGCAGCGCGCTTCTACGGTTGGCCGCGGGCGACGCTCCGGACCTTCCGGATCGATCGGCTGAACGTCCTGCCGTGGCCGGACATCGTCACCCGCATGCAGGAGGCGCTCCAGCAGCCGGCGACGCGCTTCGTGTTCCTGCACCGTTTCGCTGACCACCAGGTCCGGCTCGTCGAGGTGGTGACCGGTCCGGTCCAGGTCGGGGGGCGTACGTTTCTGCGCTCGACCGTCCGCGACCTCGGTGAGGTGCTGGCGCGTCTTCCCGACTTCGAGGCGGTGGCGCGGCGCTATCGCGCGCTCATCGAACAGCTCCCGGCTGTGGTCTATGCCGAAGAAGTCGCTCCACCGCACCGGAAGATCTACGTGAGCCCGGCGGCCGAACGGTTGCTCGGCTGGCCACCGGAGCGTCTGCAAGTCGACCGGGTCACCTGGTACGAGCAGTACGTCCTACCGGAAGACCGGGTCTGGGCACTCCATCAGGAAGAACAGACCGACCGCTCGGGTGAACCGTTTCGCGTCGAGTACCGCTTCCGAACCGGAGACGGCCGGATCGTCTGGCTGCGTGACGAGGCGATCCTGGTGCCGGACGAACATGGCCGTCCCTGGATCTGGCATGGGCTGTTGACCGATATCACGCAACAGAAGCGCCTCGAAGCCCGCCTCCAGCGCGAGTTGGCCTTCCACAACGTGCTGCTCGGGATCGCGAGCAACCTGGTCGCTGTGACCAGCGAGCGGCTCGAAGCGACGCTGTCCACGATTCTCGCTGACGTGGGGCAGTTTCTCGCCGTCGACGCGCTCGCGCTCTTCTGTTGCCAGAACGAGAGCGTGACGCTGCTCGCTCGCTGGCAGGCCAGTGGTCAGTCGCTTTCTGCACAGTGGCCGGACGACCGGACGGTAGCCGAACTGACCTGGCTGCGCCAGCGACTGGAGCAGCGGCAGCTCGTCCTGCTGACTAGGCTCGAACAACTACCCGAGGAAGCGAAAGCGGAGCGCACCGTCTTGGAACGCCTGGGTGTCCGTTCGCTGGTCGCCGTGCCGCTCTTCGCCTCCGGTCAGCTGCTCGGCTGTCTCGTTGCCGCGCAACAGCGGGAGCAGCGGCTGTGGACCGAGGAGGACATCGATCTCCTGACGTTGGTCGGACAGCTGATCACGGCGGCCGTGCTCCAGCGCCGGGCCGAGCAGGTCGAGGCCCAACACCATGCCTGGTTGCGTGCGACCGTTCTCGCTTCCCCGGATGCACTCTTGGTACTGGATGGCGAGGGAATCGTCCGCTTCGCCTCGCCGGCCAGTGGACGGGTCCTAGGGATCGAAGCGAGTGCAGCCGTGGGACGCCCGCTCACCGAGTTCATCGCTGATGCGGAACGGTTGCAGCGCTGGCTCGCGGAGGAACTCGTGCCCGATCGGGCGACCCGGATCGAGCTTGGGCTCAAGGATAGGCCGTCACGGATCGTCGAGATCTCCGGTGTCGACCTCGTGGACGACCCACATATCGGCGGGATCGTGCTCTCGATCCGGGACGTGACGGAGCGACACCGTGCGCAACAGCTGTTGCGCGAGCGCGCGACGCGGGATGCTCTGACGGGTCTCGTGAACCGTTTCGGCTTCCTGGAGGCGCTCGAGTCGTATCGTCCGGCCGCAGCAGACGAAGCGCTGGGCGTTCTCTGCTGCGACCTGGAACGCTTCTCAGCATTGAACGATGCGATCAGCTGGGAGGCCGGCGATGCTGCGCTCCGATCCGTTGCGGCACGCTTGCGCCACACGCCCGAGGCGCTGCTCGCTGCACGACTGGAGGCGGATCGCTTTGCGGTGCTCTTGCGTGCCGGCGATCGCCAGCGCTTGATCCGGGTGGCGGCTCAGCTTTTGGAAACCCTGAGCGACTGGTACGACGTCGGTGGCGAGGAGGTGTACCTCAGCATGCGGGGTGGCCTGGCGCTCGTCGAGCCGGAGGACAGTCCGGTCNCAGTGCTCCGGCGGGCCGAGATCGCCTTCCAGGCGAGCAAGCAGCGGCAACGCGAGCGCCTGGCTGTCTTCGACCCCGAACTCTNCCAGGCGAGCGTCGATCGGCAGGCGCTCGAACGCGACCTCCGCCGAGCGCTCGAGCAAGGAGACCTCCGTCTCCATTACCAGCCCGTCGTGGATCTTGCGAGCGGTCGCATCGTCAGTCTGGAGGCGCTGGTTCGCTGGCAGCATCCGGTGCGCGGAGCGGTGTCGCCTGGCGTGTTCGTCCCGCTCGCCGAAGTGACCGGCCTGATCTCGCAGCTCACGCGGTGGGTGCTCCTGCAAGCCTGTCGGCAACTGCGGGGCTGGCTGCGCCTCGGTCTCGCGTCCGATCTCACGGTCAGTGTGAACTTGAGTCCGACCGACTTTCTCTACATCGATGTCCCGCAACTCGCTGAAGATGTCCTCGAGGTCACCGGGCTCGCCGCCGAGCGGCTGACACTGGAGTTGACCGAATCGGCGATGCTGGATCCTGCAGTCTCGCGCGAGCGGCTCGAACGACTGCGTGCTCTCGGTGTGGCTGTCGTCATCGATGATTTCGGCGCGGGGTACTCCTCGCTCGGCTACCTCAAACGCTTGCCTGTGAACGGCATCAAACTGGATCGCGAGCTCATCGTGGACATCGGCGAGGATGCGGCGAGCGAGGCAGTCGTGCGCTCGGTTCTCGAACTCGCGCGATCGCTGCAGCTTTCGGTTACCGCCGAAGGGATCGAGCACGAGCGCCAGCTCGTGCTCCTCCGAGCGCTCGGGTGCGACTACGGTCAGGGCTTCGCGATCGCCAGGCCGCTCCCACCCGAGGGAATCGTCGAGCTCTTGCGGGGTCAACAGCGCCGCTGAGAACGACGGGCCGCTGCTTCGGTTGCCTGTTCCGCTCGAGGAGACGATACTGCCCATGGATCGGAGGAGGCCCGCATGATCGCCTGGCACCGTTCACTGCCGGATGCCCTCGACCGCGCACAGCGGCAACGCAAGCCTGTTCTGGCGTTCGTCTGGAAAGATGGCTGACGCAACTGTGCGCGGCTGGAAGCCGTGACCTTCCGCGACGAGCGGGTTCGTGCCGCGGTCGAAGAGCGGTTCGTTCCGCTGTCGCTCGACCTCNTCCGTGACCCGCGGGAGTGGCTGCGCCCGCTCGGCGTCATCTGGACGCCGACGATTCTCTTTCTCGATCGGCGCGGAGCAGTGCGCTACCAGAGCCCGGATTACCTGCCGCCGGAGCTGTTCCTGGATCTTTTGGACCTCGGTGACGGGCATGTCGCGCTGCACTGGGCACGGTTCACTGAAGCTGCTCGGCTCTTCGCGCGGGTCGCGACGCGCGAGCCGGTGAGTCCGTGGGCGCCGGAAGCCCATTACTGGTGGGGCGTCGCGGTGTACCTGGCCACGCGCTCGCGGGACGAACTGGAACGAGTCTGGAAAAGCCTGCGCGAACGTTTCCCTCAGTCGATTTGGGCGGCGCGAGCCCGGACCGATTGAGCTCGGCATGGAGCCGGTGTCTGGCACGTGCCGGTGAGCAGGCGGGCACGGTGCGCACAGTTCATTCCGTTGAGTCGGGCGGTCGATTGAGCTGGCTCATGATCTGGGACAGGCGCTGCAGGCTTTCGGTCAGCTCACGGATCCGCTGGCTCAGCCGGTCCACCGACTCGGTCAACCGAGCATCTTCCGTAGAGGAAAAGGCAACCTGCCCGTCAGGGGTGGAGCGTAGTTGGGCTTCGATCTCCTGAACGGATGCACCGGCACGCAGCTGTTCGACGATCCAGCGCAACCGCTCGACTGCCTGCAGCGGATAGCGACGGGAACGTCCGGTGCCGACCGACGGCAAGTACGGAGCGAAGCGGTCGCGGTAGTAGCGGACCGTCGTTTCCGGCAAGCCCAGCCGCCGTGCAACCTCGCTCAGCGTGAGGAGCCGGCCCCGTTCGCGTTCCGCCCCGGCATCCGAGTCACTCGCCTCGTCGAGCACCCAGCCGATCGCCTCGGCGAGATCTTCGGGGCGCGCCGCACTGCCGTCAGAACGCTGGAACACCGGTGTCTCGGCGGGCTCGTGAGCGAGCAGCGGCTCGAGTGACCGCCAAATCATGCCCGGGATCACGTACCGCATCGTCCGGTCCTGATCGTCCGAACAGACGGCGATCCCTTCTCCTTCGTGGGAATGCAGATCACCCCAGCGGAGACGTGCGACGACCGGGAGAGGGCAGCCGCATCCGACGAGCCACAGGAGAAGTTGCAGACGCGGGTCAGCGACGCGGAGCGAAGCTGCGAGGAGGCGGCCGCGTTCGGTCGAGCGGACGGCCGGCGCAGGGGACTCGACCGACTGCACGGTTGTAGGGACCTCGCGACTCACGTCACGGGAAAGGAGACCACGGCGGTAGAGAAACCGGAGGAACGAGCGCACCGCAGCGAGCTTGCGTCGAACCGTCGCTGGGGCGAGCTGGCGCCGCTCGAACGTGGCCAGCCAGCGTTGCACCGCTGCCTCGTCCAGCCGGGCGAGGTCGCCTCCGCATGTGGCCAGGAACTCCTGAACGTCGTGATGGTAAGCACGGCGGGTTGCAGCAGGACGACCGGCGAGCCACTCGTCGATCGTTCTGGTGAGCGAAAACTCTTCCTGCACCGTCTCCCTCGTGTCCCAGTCTAATAGACGGCCGTACTGCCGCGATCCGACTTTTGTACTAGGACAGAAGCCTTCAGGGAACGCTGCGTTCTTGTCCAAATTCGTGACATATTTCCGAAGGGTGGATGATCTCCCTCGGCCGGTCGTGTGGCTTCCTGAATTGGAATCGGCATGCTCAAGTTTACGTCGTGGCCGTAAGAACATGAAGGGCGTTCGCGACCGTGCCCAGAGCCTAACGAAGCATTCTGTAACTTGCGTGTCACGCTGCACGCAGCGTGACGGTCTGCCGCTTACAGGAGTTGGAACGCAGGCGGTAGAGGGCTCCGATTGCTGCTACCGGTGTTATTCGTCGTGGGTGACCAGTCTCAGTCGCATTCCGTCCGACCACGGGAGCGGCCGGCGTCTGCGCGACGCGTGCAGTGGTCTCCGTGGAGAGTACCAGTTGCAGTTCTGGGGGCGGGTCGGACAACTACTAGCGCTGCCGGGAGCGTTCCCGTGCCGCCGCGATGATCTCCNGGTGCTCGGCGACCCAGCGCTCGGCCAGGAGCCGCGCTGTTTCCTTGTCGCCCGGTGCGAGCTGGCCGTCGATNACCAGGTCGCGGAGATAGTTCTTGACTTCGGCGATCCAGCGNCCNGGCGGNAGACCGAAGATCGCCATCAGCTCGTTGCCGTCGAGCGGGCTCTTGATCTGCGCCAGCGCCGCCTCTTCTTCGAGCCGGCGGATGTGCGCCCGCAACCGCTCGATCCGCTCGCGTGCCTCGCGCCGGCGCCAGGCACGGGCACTCGTCACGTCGGCTGCAACCAGGTCGAGCAGGTCTTCGAGGAGGTCACCGGCTTCGACCATCAGGCGGCGGACGGCCGAATCCGTCCACGTTTCGTCGTAAGCTGCCGGGCGCAGGTGCAGCTCGACCAGCCGGGCAACACGCTCGGTCAGTGCCTTTTCNTGTCGCAGGCGTCGCAGCGCCTTGCGGGCGAGTTCCGCTCCCTTCACCTCGTGCCCGAAGAAATGCACCTCGCCCTGCTCGTCGATGGTCCGCGTCATCGGTTTCGCCGCGTCGTGCAGGAGTGCCGCCCAACGGACCGCCAGTCGCGGTGGGCTTTGCCGGACAACCTGAAGCGTGTGCCGCCAGATGTCCTTGTGCCGGCGATCGGCAACGTCTTCGGCGAGCGGGACGAGTTCGGGGAGGACATACGGCAGGAGCCCGGTCTCGCGCAGCAGTTCCAGCCCACGATCCGGCTCCGGCGCCACCAGCAGCCGGTTGAGTTCCATCGCGATTCGCTCGACGCTGACCCGCTGCAGCTCGGCCGCCAGCTCGCGCATCGCGGCACGCGTTTCGGCCTCGATGTCGAAACCGAGTTGCGCGGCGAACCGGGCAGCCCGTAGGATCCGCAACGGATCCTCCCGGAAGCGCTCCCGCGGGTCACCGACAGCCCGGATGAGGCGGCGCTCCAGGTCGCGGAGTCCTCCGTAGGGATCGACCAAGTCGCCGGTCACCGCGTGGACCGCCATGGCGTTCACCGTGAAGTCGCGGCGCGCCAGATCCTCGAGGAGGCTCTCGCCGAAGCGGACGGTCGGGCGACGGTCGGGAGTCGGATACCATTCGGTCCGGTAGGTGGTGATTTCGACGGTCACACCAGCGAAGACGAGNCCGATCGTCCCGAACGCTTCGCCGACCGTGTAGATGCTGTCGGCCCCGGCTTCCTGCCCGAGCCGTTTCGTTTCGTCGGGGTGCGCCGAGGTCGTGTAGTCGAGGTCCGTGACCGGGCGACCGAGCAACAGGTCGCGCACGACGCCGCCGACGAGATACAGCTCATGTCCGGCGGCGGTGAATACGCGTGCCAGACGGTCATTGATATCCCGCAAGGCGGGTGGCAACCGCTCGAGAACGGATCGCTCGAGCTTGGTTTCTACACTCGTCGGCCGCCGTTCGGTCATTCCGCACGCTCCCGACACACCCTGCCATTGTACCTGAGGCGTCCGAGGCTCCCGGGTCAGCGAGCGCCGCAGTGCTCGGACGAGGAGCGTGATCCTACCGTGCTCGCGTGAACGCGTCTCTGTCCCTTCGCACGTTGTTCTCAGCAGCAGCGGTCAGGGCCCCTTTGGGGGCATCGATTTGGGACGAATCGGTGACCAAGTTGGCACACTGTTCCGTCGACACTTTAGGCAGGAGCGCATCGGTGAGCGGGTATACTTGCCAGCCGGTCACGCCGACCAGGATAGGTCCAGCACCGTGAGGGATCTTACGATCACGACTCAGAAAATGGTGCTCCGGCTCGATGCGACCGGTCGCATCGTCGCCGCTTCTCCGGCGGATGCCGTGCCGGTCGGTCACTGTCTGCACGATCTCGTCGTGCCCGACGAGCGCGCCCGGATCGACGCGCTTCTGGCTGCGCTGCGCGCCGGGGAGCCGGTGTGGAGCGAGGTCACACTCGCGCATGGCGGCCGTTGCCAGCGCTATCAGTGCGGCGCGGTTCCGGGAGAGTTCGGAACCAGTACGTGGCTTCTCCATCCGCTCCCGGAGCCGGGGGAGGTGCCCTGGGNGAACGAAGCGGGAACTCGAGCGCTGGCTCGGTGCNTTNCTCGTCGAGCAGGTGGAGATCGGGGCACTCGTTTTCGACCGCACCGGGTACCTCCGGTACCGCAATGCGACGGGTGCCCGCTTGCTGGTCGGCGACAGCGCTGCGTTGCCGGTCGGGAGTACTGTCGCGACGCTCGAGCAGGTCGTGGCAGCGACCTTCGTCGAAGGGGCGGTGGCCGCTGGCGCGCTGCGGGAGGCGATCGAACAGGGGCAGCCACTGCGCCAAATCGAACTCGAACGCCGCGATGGTCTGGTGGTCGAACTCGACTACATCCCCGTGCGCGAGGAAGAACTGCTCGTCGCCCACGTCATCCGCCTGCGCGACATCACGGTGCGCCGGGCAACCGAGCGACGGGCTGCCGCCTTCGAGGCCCGTTACCGTGAGCTGGTCGAGCTCCTCCCGGTCGTCGTCTACCGCGCGCCGGCCGATGCGATCGCCGAGACGAGCTACGTGAGTCCGCAGATCGAACAGCTGCTCGGGTACACGGCCGACGAGTGGCTGGCGCAACCGGGTATGTGGCGGCGGCACCTCCATCCGGACGACCGCGATTGGGTCGTCACAGCGATCGAGCACGCGGTCGCCGACGGTCGAGAGTTCTCGCTCGAATACCGGATGGTGCGGCGCGACGGCTCGGTCGTGTGGGTGCAGGACTGGGGACGCGTCCAGCAAGACGATGTCGGTGGCCGGTTCATCCACGGCGTGATGCTCGACATCACCGAGCGCAAAGTGGCCGAACAGGCTCGTGCCGAGGCGGAGGGGCGACTCGCGGCGCTCGTCGCAGCGATGCCGGCGATCGTGTACGTCGTCGATGCCGTGCCGATCGTTCGCGAGGACGGCGTGCCGACCTACCCGGTCCGCTACGTCAACGAGTACTTCGAGACGCTGACCGGCTATCCGGTCTCGGCGCTGTACGAGCGTCCGGGCCTCTACGCCGAGCTCGTCCACCCGGACGATCGCGAGCGCTACGCGCGCGAGGCGCTGCGGACCGACGAGACTGGCGAGCTGTTCGACCTCGAATACCGGCTGGTCCGGCGCGACGGTCGGGTGATCTGGGTGCGCGAGCGTGCCGTGCTCCTCCGCGACGTGCAGGGACGCCCGGTTGCCTGGCAGGGGCTGACGATCGATATCACCCAACAGAAGGCGACCGAGCAGGCGTTGCGGGATGCCGAGGAGCGCTACCGCACGCTGGTCGAGCAGNTGCCGGGTGCATTGCTGGTCGCTTCGGCCCGGCCGCGCTGGCCGGACGACGGCACGCCAGCCTTCGACCTGGTCTACGCCAGCCCGCAAGTCGAGCGCTTGACCGGTTATCCGGTCGCTGCTTGGCAGGAGCCGGGGTTCTGGATGCGCGTCATTCATCCGGATGACCGGCAGCGCGTCCTGCGCTGTCTGGAACGCTGTCTCGAAAGCCGGCAGAGTCAGGCCGTCGAGTACCGGTTGATCCGTGCCGATGGGCGGACGATCTGGATTCGCCACGAAGCGACCCTGATCGCGGACGAGGCAGGGGAACCGCTCTATTGGCAGTCGCTGCTCCTCGATCGCACGGCCGAAAAGCAGGCCGAGGAGGCGCTCCGCGAGGCAGAGGAGCGGTTCCGCCTGCTCGCCGAACACCATCCAGCGGCGGTCACCATCGTCGAGCCGGAGCCGGTGCCACTTCCGGACGGCACGCTCGGCTGGCGGACGCTCTATGCGAGCCCGCGCATTGTCGATTTCACCGGGTATACCGCCGAGGAGTGGAGCGAGCTCGGTGTCTGGATGCGCGGCATCTACCCCGAAGATCGCCCACGCGTGCTCGCCGAGGCGGAACGCTGGTACACGGAGGGGCCGAGTGGGCCGCTCGAATACCGGTTCCGGCGCAAGGATGGGCGCATCGTTTGGCTACGCCAGGACGGCGCGCTGGTCCGCGACGAATCGGGCCGTCCGCGGTACCTCTACCTGATCACGCTCGACATTACCGAGCAGCGGGAACTTCTCGAACAGCTACGCCTGGCCGAGGAGCGCTACCGTACGCTCGTCGAGCAACTGCCGGGTGTCGTCGTGATCCGCCCATTGCTACCGGAGCCGGCAGCGTTCCAGTCTGCACCGCCGAACCCGTACGTCAGTCCAGCGATCGAGCGGCTCACCGGGTTCACGGTCGAGGAGTGGGACAACCAGCGCTTCCTCGCCCAGCTCCACCCGGATGATCGGGAGCGGGTGCTGGAGACGATCTTCGCGGCCGATCGGACTGGTGCGCCGATTTCGATCGAGTACCGGCTGTTCCGCAAGGACGGCTCGGTCGTCTGGGTGTGGAGCGTCTCGCACGTCATCCGTGCAGCCGACGGGACACCGCTCTACCGGCAAGTCCTGCTCACCGATATCACCGAGCGCAAGCAGATCGAACTGGCGCTCCGCGAAGCGGAGGAGCGCTACCGTACGCTGATCGAGCAGCTCCCGGGAGCGGTGATCGTCCGTTCCGGGCTNGCCTCCGAACCGGACGGACGCCTGCGCATCGAGTACGTGAGTCCATCCATCGAACGCCTGACCGGCTTCACGCCGGCCGAATGGCTGGAACCAGGACGCTGGTCGGGTCAGCTCCACCCGGACGACCGCGAGCGGGTTCTCGCTGCCATGCACGAGTCGGAGCGGAGCGGTGCACCGCTCGATCTGGAATACCGCTACATCCGAAAGGATGGGCGGGTCATCTGGATCTGGCACCTGGCACGCGTCATCCCCGATGCCGAGGGGCGGCCGGCCCAGCGCCAGGTGCTGCTCATGGACATCACGGAGCGGAAGCAGGCCGAGCTGGCGCTGCGCGAGGCGGAGGCGCGCTACCGTGCGCTCGTCGAGCAGCTTCCGGGCGCACTCCTCATCCGCTCAGCCTCGTCCGAGTTGCTGCCGGACGGGACGCGCCGGTACACCTTCCACTACATCAGTCCGGGGATCGAGCAGCTGACCGGTTTCACGCCGGAGGAGTGGCGCGTTCCCGGCACCTGGACGCGCCAGATGCACCCGGAGGATCGCGAGCGCGTCTTCGCAGCCATGCTCGCGTCGGAGGAAACCGCCGAGCCGCTCGATATCGAATACCGACTCTTTCGCAAGGACGGATCGCTCGTCTGGATCTGGCACAAGACCGAGGTGCTGTTCGACGCGGAGGGGAAGCCGCTCTACCGGCAAGTTCTGCTCCTCGANGTCACNGCNCGCAAACGAGCCGAAGAAGCGCTGCGAGCTGCCGAGGCNCACTACCGCACGCTCGTCGAGCAGTTGCCAGCGGCCGTCATTCGCGTGGCGGCGCACGCCCAGCGCTTGCCGGACGGCCTACCGGGGTACGAGACGAGCTACGTCAGTCCGCAGATCGAAGCGATCACCGGGTTCACGCCCGAGGAATGGAAGCAGCCAGGGATCTGGGCACGCCAGCTCCATCCGGAAGACCGCGACTGGGTGCTGGAGCAGCTCTGGCGACACGAGGAGACCGGCGAACCACTGCGTCTCGAGTATCGCTTCCTACGCAAGGACGGCGAGACGGTNTGGCTCTGGCACGAGGTGCGCGCGATCCGCGGTCCGGACGGTGCGATCGAAGNNCGGCAGGCCGTTCTCATGGACGTCACCGAGCGGAAGCNGATGGAAGNAGCGCTGCGCGCTGCCGAAGAGCGTTTCCGCACGCTGGTCGAGCAGGTCCCTGCTGCATTGGTTATTCTGGATCCGCATGCACACTGGCTACCGGACGGGCCACCCGGGTATCGGACGCTCTATGCGAGCCCCCGCATCCTCGATCTCACCGGATACACGCCGGTGGAGTGGGAACAGCTCGGTATCCTGGCCCGATCAGTGCATCCGGATGATCGGCCGGCTCTGCTGGAGTTCCTGCAACGCGTCGAGGCGACCGGCGAGCCG
>Ga0065724_100980_pt1 | contig 13975 bp, 11 predicted proteins | sample TheenrcSG05JP960_FD_59111 | JGI IMG/M metagenome (GOLD analysis project Ga0065724, IMG submission 59111) | Thermophilic enriched microbial communities from mini bioreactor at UC Davis - Sample SG0.5JP960 | ecosystem: Engineered > Solid waste > Grass > Composting > Bioreactor | place: USA... | reverse complement strand
ACCGGGTGGGCCGCGCTCATCCGACGACCTCGCGGAAGACGCGGAGGAAGTTGAGGCCGAGCAGCTTCCGCAGTTCCTCTTCGGTGAACCCGGCCTGCGCGAGNGCNACCGTCAGGTTCGGCCAGTCGGCGAACGTCTCGTAGCCTTCGAGGCGGTACTCTGGCGTCAAACGATGCTCGGCCAGCCGGAAACCGGTCCAGTCGAACGCACCTGGCAACGCAGCTGGCATCTCCGGCGGATACTCGATAAGCGAACCGGTCCGCGAACTCGGCGGCCCCATCTTGTCCGTGCCGATGCCGACGTGGTCGATCCCACAGATATCGACCAGATGCTCGACGTGCCGGACGAAGTCGTCCAGCGTCGCGTGCGGCTGGCTGCTGATGAATCCCGGCACCACCACCACGCCGAAATATCCACCGCGTTCGGCGACGGCGCGTGCCAATTCGTCCGATTTCGCCCGGGGATGCCCGGAGAGCGCCCGAGCCGCCGAGTGCGACACGACGACCGGTTGGGTGGAAACCGCGAGCGCATCCCAGCCGACCTGCTCGCTGCAGTGACTGATGTCGACGAGGATCCGGAGGTCGTTCAAGCGCCGGACGACTTCGATGCCGAAGGTCGTCAACCCGCCCTGGTAGCGTTCCGTACAGCCGTCGCCGACGAGGTTCTGCAGGTTATACGTCAGTTGCACCATGCGGAGACCGAGATTGTGGAACAGCTCGATCCGATCCAGGTCGTCGCCGAAGGCGAGCGTGTCCTGGAAGTCGATGACGATACCGTGTTTCCCTTCGCGGTGCGCCCGCTCGATGTCGGCTGCTGTGCGGACGAGCAGCAGATCGTCGGCGAGGGCCTCCACGATCGCGTGTGCCTGGGCGATCCGGCGGACTGCCTGCTCGAACGCCTGGCTGATCGGTCCCGGCCCGGAGAAGGTACCGCAGGCGACCGTCACCCCGGACCGTCGCCAGAGGTCCAGATAGGCCTCCCGNGCCTCGGCGGACTCNCGCAACTCGCGCACGACCAGCGCTTCGAGAACGGGTTGCACTTCGGCCCGCGTGCGACCGAGCCGGGCGTAGTCCTGAAGCAGCGCGCGCATGCGCGNCGTGAAGAGCGCGCCGGTGGTGATCGGCGGTTGCTGGGAATCGATGACCAGCGCCTCGGCGTGCAGGGCGCGCGCTTCCTCAGGNGTCAGGGTCGGTTGCCGCCGAGCCATCGTCGTGCTCCTTCCGGCTGCCNGGTCGCTCGGCGGCAGTGTACGTGGGGGACGATGGCTCGGCAAGCGCGTCGCCCGCGTGCCNGATNTTGGCGAGGACATCTCGCCAGAGNGCTTCGACCTGGCGGCGGGTCTCTTCGATCGACCCGCTGTTATCGATGACTCGGTCAGCGCGAGTGACCTTCTCCTCCTGCGGGGGCTGGGCGCGGATGCGCGCCAGNGCTTCTTCCTCGGTCAGGCCGTTCCGCGCCATGAGCCGGGCCAATTGCTGGTCGGGGCGGCAGGTCACCACCCAGACCTCGTCGCAGTCGCGGGCGAGACTCGATTCGAACAGCTTGATCGCGTCGATGACGACGACCGGCCGCTCGCTCGCGGCCANGCGCCGGCGGATCTCGGCCAGGATCGCCGGNTGNGTGATCGCCTCCAGCCGGCGGAGNGCCTCNGGGTCCCGGAAGACGATCGCGCCNAGGGCGCGCCGGTCGAGCGAGCCATCCGGCNGCAGGATCCCCGTACCGAACTCCTGGACGANCGCCGCCAGAACCGGACTNCCCGGTTCGGTGACCTCGCGTGCGACCTGGTCGGCGTCGATGGTCTCGGCGCCGCGGGNGGCCAGCTCGCGCAGGACGAGCGACTTGCCGCAGGCGATGTTCCCGGTGAGGCCGATCACGTACGGTCGGCGTCGCGTCACGGCTCGCTCCCGACCNGGGCGGCTGCCTAGTTCGTCCTGGAGACGCTCCCACTGCGCGTAGGCGCGCTCGATCTCCTCCTGCAGNCGCTCGTAGGCGGCACCCAGCTCGGCGACGGCTTCCACGTCCTGGCGGGCGGTCGCCTCGTCGAGCTCGTCGGCCAGCTGGTGCAGGTGTGCCTCCAGTTCCTCGATCGTTCGCTCGGTCTGGATCAGCGCGCGCTCGATCTGCCGCGGCGAGCGCGCACGTCGGGGCGGGGTGGCCTGGGGTTGGCGCGTCGCCCGCTCGTTCGGTTGGGCAGGTACGTTCCGTTGCCGTGTCTGTTGGTAGTCGCTGTAGTTCCCGAGCGAGACGGTGAGCTGCCCGTCCTCGATCGCCCAGACCGTGGTCGCCAGGCGGTCGATGAAATAGCGGTCGTGCGAGACGAAGACGATCGTACCGTCGAAGTCGGCGAGGACGGCCTCGAGCGCTTCCCGGCTCGGGAGGTCGAGGTGGTTGGTCGGCTCGTCGAGGAAGAAAAGGTTGGCGCGTTCGAGGGCGAGGAGTGCGAGTGCCAGGCGCCGGCGCTCGCCGCCGCTGAGTGCGCCGGCCGGTTTGAACACCTCGTCACCCTCGAAGAGGAAGCGGGCGGCGAAACGGCGGGCTTCCTCCTCGCTGAACGCGTGGNGCCGCAGGAGCGTGTCCAGGATCGTGCGCTCCTCGTCGAGCTGTGGCTCCTGTGCCAGGTAAGCCGGCTTGACGTTGTTGCCGTACCGGATCGAGCCCTCGAGCGGTCGAAGCTCACCGATCAGGGTGCGGAGCAATGTGCTCTTCCCGGCCCCGTTGGGACCGACGATCGCGATGCGATCACCGCGCTGGACGGTGAGTTCGGGGGTGCGGAAGAGACAGAAGCCGGGATAGCCGATCGCCAGCGGTGAGGTGGCGAGCACCGTTCGGCTGCTCGATCCGCTCGCCGGGAGCGTGACGTGCAAACGTGCCACTTCGCGCGGACGCTCGAGCCGTTCTAGGCGAGCGAGCTTCGTGGCCCGCCCGCGGGCCTCGCGTGCCCGCTGCCCAGCGCGGTAGCGCTGGATGAAGGCTTCCTCCTTGCGGATGTAGGCCTGTTGTGCTTCGTAGGCCGCCAGCCGCTCGGCGAATCGCTTGGCGCGCAGCTCCAGATACTGCGAGTAATTCCCCGGATACTCTTCCAGGCGGCCGAACGCCAGCTCCAGCGTCCGGCTGGTGACCTGGTCGAGAAAGTAGCGGTCGTGCGAGACGACGAGGACAGCGCCACGCCAGCGCTGGAGGAACGTCTCGAGCCAGTCCAGAGCAGCCAGGTCGAGGTGATTGGTTGGCTCGTCGAGCAAGAGGAGGTCGGGGTCGGCCAGCAAGGCGCGCGCCAGCGCGAGGCGCGTCCGTTGCCCGCCGCTCAGCTGCTCGACTGGCCAGGCGAGCTGCTCATCGCGAAAACCAAGCCCGGCCAGGACCTGGCGAGCGCGTACCTCCAGGTCGTAGCCGCCGGCTGCCTCGAAGCGGAGACTCGTCCGCTCGTAGGCGGCGAGCAGCTGTGCCTGCTCCCCTGGGTCGCGGGCGCTGGCCAGGCGTTCCGCGAGTTGCAAGAGTTCGTCCTCCAACGCGCGGACATGCGCGAATGCATCCAGCGCTGCCTCGAGCACCGTACAACCAGAGGGAACCGTCGCCTGTTGCGGGACGTAGCCGAGGCGGAGCCCACGCTGGAGCACGATGCTCCCGTCGTCGGGCGCTTCCTCGCCCGCGATGATGCGGAGGAGCGTGCTCTTGCCAGCTCCATTCGGGCCGACCAAACCGACCCGGTCGCGTTCGAGCAGCTGGAAGCGCACGCCGGTGAACAGCGTGTGGGCGCCATATGACTTGGCGAGGTTCTCGACGGTGAGGATCGTGTCCGGCATCGCTGCTCACTTTCGCTCGCGCCAGGCGCTTGGCGCGCTTTCGAGTCGATAACTATACTCACGTCCGTGTCGCCGATGGCGTGACAGGAAATGGGTGCGTTCGGGGTCGAACCGGGGTGAAGACGACCGTATCCGGCAACGGGTGTTCGGGCACGAAGGCGATCGGGCATGTGCGTGCGGTACGCTTTCCTTCGCCCGGTGTCTCGCGTCGTTTGCTGATGCATCGAGGTGCCTCGTGACCGGTGGGTGCGGTCGTCACGGTGTCGTGCTCCGGCTCGTCCAGTCGTGCCGAAGACGGCAGGGCAGCACAGCTGGTGGGTGGGAAAGCTCGTGCACGACGGCGCGATATTGAATTCCTGGGAACTGCGTAGTATCACTGGGCTGCCGCCCGAAGTCGGTTCGGGTCCGAGTAGGCCGTGAGGAGTGCGCGCGGTGACCAAGGCGGAACGGCGCGGAAGGACCAAGCGGTCGCGCGATGTGATGACCAAGGCCAACGGGTCAGGTGAGCTGCCGGTCGCGGTCGATGCGGCCGCCATCCTCGCCGCTGCACGGGCACAGGGGCGCTTGTCGCGGGAGCAGCTCCAGACCTTGATCGATCTGCTCGGGCCGGATGCTGCCGATACGGTCGTCGCCGAGCTGCTTGCCGAGGGGCTCGCGGTTCCGCTCGAGGACGGGCACACGCTCGATGGGCAGCTCTCCGGCTGGGAGGTCGGCGAGGAGCCTGACCCGGATCTCCTGGTCGACGACCCGGTGCGGCTTTATCTCGCCGAGATCGGACGTGTCCCCTTGCTCACGGCTGAGCAGGAGGTCCAGCTCGGGCGCGCGGTCGAGCTCGGTGAGTATCTGAACGAATGCCGGCGGGTCGCCGGTGACGATCCGACTGCGCTGCTCCGAGCGATCTGGCTCCGTTTCTGCGACGGCTGGCCGCTGGTGGCGGCGTTCGCCGGATTCGTGGGGATCGAGCAGCAGTCGCGGAGCGTGGTGCTCGACCGCGTCCTCCCGCTCAGCGCGCTCCCGTCCAACGTGCTGCGCGTGGCACTGGCGCAACTCGGCCAGAGCGTCGAAACGCTGGAGGACACGCTCCGCTGTCGCCGGCTCGAGTTCGCGTTGTTCCCGCCGACGCTCCGCGCCTGGAGTGATCCCTGCGACCGCCCGCTGCCGCCCGAGCCACCGCTGGCTGAACTCGACCTCGATCCGGACGCTCTCGCCGCGCACTGGAGGCGGATCCAGCAGGAGGGCGAGGCAGCCAGGCGCAAGTTGACCGAAGCGAACCTCCGCCTGGTCGTGAGCATCGCCAAGCGCTACGTCGGTCGTGGGTTGACGCTGCTCGACCTCATCCAGGAAGGCAACATCGGGCTCATCCGCGCGGTGGAAAAGTTCCAGACGCACAAAGGGTTCAAGTTCTCGACCTACGCGACCTGGTGGATCCGCCAGTCGATCACCCGTGCGCTCGCCGATCAGGCGCGAACGATTCGTCTCCCGGTGCACCTCGTCGATACGCTCAACCGCCTCAGNCGCATCGCCCGCCAGCTGACGCAACAGCTCGGNCGCGANCCGACGACGGCNGAACTGGCAGCGGCGGCGAACCTGCCTCCCGAACGTGTCCGCGAGCTCCTGCAGGCGGCGCAAGANCCGGTCTCGCTCGAGATGCCGGTCGGTCAGGAGGAAGAGAGCACGCTCGGCGAGTTCCTGGAAGACGAGCGAGCCATCGCGCCGCTCGATGCGGCTGCGCTGTCCCTCCTGCGCGAGCAGGTGCGGGCGCTGTTGGCGACCTTGAGCGAGCGGGAGCGGCGGGTTCTCGCCATGCGCTTCGGCCTCGAAGACGGGCAAACGTATACACTGGAAGAGGTCGGGCGAGCCTTCGGTGTCACGCGCGAGCGGGTGCGCCAGATCGAAGCGAAAGCCTTGCGGAAACTGCGGCATCCGCTCCGCGCGCGAGCGCTCCGCGACTTTCTCGAATAGGCGTCAGACGACAAACCGGAGGACGATGCCGGTGGGAGGCGCACCAGGCTCGCCCCGGTGGAGGTCAGCATGTTCTACGACCAGGCGAAAATCTACGTCAAAGCGGGCAACGGGGGCGATGGGGCAGTCAGCTTCCATCGCGAGAAGTACGTGCCGCGCGGCGGGCCGGATGGTGGCGACGGCGGCCGGGGTGGCAATGTCTACCTGCGGGTCGATCCCTCGCTGAACACGCTGCTNCCNTTCAGCTACCAGCAACATTTCCGGGCAGAAAATGGGCAACCNGGNCAGGGGAACCGGAAGAGCGGTCGCGACGGCGCCGACCTCTACATCGACGTTCCNCCCGGCACCGTGGTGATCGACGAGGCGACCGGCGACGTGCTGGGCGACCTGGTCGAGCCGGGCGAGGTCCTGCTCGTGGCCCGCGGGGGACTGGGTGGGCGCGGGAACCAGCACTTCGCCACACCGAGCCGGCAAGTGCCGCGTTTCGCCGAGAAAGGCGAGCCGGGGGAGGAGCGCTGGCTGCGCCTCGAACTCAAGCTGCTGGCTGACGTCGGCCTCGTCGGTTTGCCCAACGCCGGCAAGTCGACGCTCCTCGCGTCGGTGAGCGCGGCCCGGCCGAAGATCGCCGACTATCCGTTCACGACGCTCGAGCCGATGCTCGGTGTGGTGAGCGTGCCGGGACGCGAGGGTGGGTCGTTCGTGCTCGCTGACCTGCCCGGGCTGATCGCNGGTGCCTCGCGGGGGGCTGGACTCGGGCACGAGTTCCTCCGCCACGTCGAGCGGACGCGCCTGCTCATCCACGTGCTCGACGGTTCCGGTGGACTGGAGGGGCGGGACCCGCTGGAGGACTTCCACACGATCAACGCCGAACTGGCGGCCTACTCGGCAGCGCTGGCCGGCAAGCCGCAGATCGTCGCCGTGAACAAGATGGACCTGCCGGAAGCGCGAGCCAACTGGCCGCGCCTGGCCGAGGCGCTCCGCGAGCTCGGCTATGAGGTCTATCCGATCTCGGCGGCGACCGGTGAGGGGGTCGGCGAGCTCATGCTCGCCACGTGGCGCCGGCTCCAGCAGATCCCCAAGCCGGAACGGATCGCGCCGCCGGTGCGGACGCATCGCGTCTACACGCTCGATCGCTCGCAGGAACGGTGGGAAGCCGTCAAACTGGCCCCGCACCGGTTCGCGCTCCGTGGCCCCAAGATCGAGCGGCTGACGCTGATGACCGATTTCTCCAACCCCGAGGCGGCTGAGCGCTACCAGCGCTTGCGTGGCACGCTGGGGCATCTCGCGCCGGCTCAGTGCACTGGGCATCCAGCCAGGCGATATCGTCGAGGTGGCCGGTCGCGAGCTGGTTTGGGAGCCGGAGCTGGCCGAGGGCGAGCGGACACCGCCGCGCCGGCGCCGCCTGACCAAGCGCGAGCGGCTCCTCAAGCGGGCTGGCCTCCTCGAAGAACCGGAAGACGAGATCGGCGAGCAGTGAGGGACGCTCAGCGGGTGGGGGCCGTCTCGCCGTTGGTGACGCGCCGGACGTCGTAGACGTCCTTGACCTGCTCGAGCTTCTGCAGAACGCGGCTGAGCTGCTGGACGCTGGCGACCTCCAGCGTCATGAGGATCGTCACGGTGCGGTCGTCGTGGACGTTGGTGAGGACGGAGAGAGCGTTGAGCCCCTCGTCGGCGACGAGCGTCGTCACGTCGCGCAGCAGGCCGACGCGGTCCCAGGCCTCGATGCGGATCGTGACCGGATAGTGCTGGGGTGTTTCGCCCCAGCTGACCGGGATGATCCGCTCCGGCTCGCTCGTGTGCAGGATATTCGGGCAGTCGGCCCGGTGNACCGTGATCCCGCGCCCGCGCGTGATGAACCCGACGATCGGGTCGCCGTAGACCGGCTTNCAGCAATTGGCCAGCCGGGTGAGCANGTCGCGCAGNCCGGTCACCTGCAGAGGCGGCGGTACCGTCGGTGTCGCGGTGGCAGCGGCGGCGCGCGCCTTCTGGTCCTCGTGCTCGGCGATGCGGGCAGCGAGCTGTTGCGGCGTGATCGCGCCGTAGCCGATCGCGGCCAGGAAGTCCTCGAGCTTCTGGTAGCGCGGGAAGAGCTTGAGGACCTCCTCCGGCTTCATGTCGATGCCGAGCCGGCGGAGTTCCTGCTCGAGCAGGTGCCGGCCGTGGGCGATGTTCTCCTCGCGTTCNTGCTTGCGGAACCACTGCCGGATCTTCTCGCGAGCGGAGGCGGTCGTCACGTAGCCGTTGCTCGGGATGAGCCAGTCCCGGCTCGGGCCGGTGCGTGACTTGGAGGTGATGATCTGCACCACCTGCCCGTTCTGCAGTTTGTAGTTGAGCGGGACGATCTGCCCATTCACCTTGGCGCCGATGCACTGGTGACCGACTTCGGTGTGGATGCGATAGGCGAAGTCGATCGGTGTCGCGCCGGCCGGGAGCTCGATCACGTCCCCTTTCGGCGTGAAGACGTAGATCATCTCCGGCAGGAGGTCCTGCTTGACCGAGTCGACGAACTCTTGGGCGTCGAGCAGCTCGTCGCGCCACTCCAGGATCTGGCGGAACCAGGCGATCTTCGCCTCGATCGAGCGGTCACTGCTGTCGGCGCGCAGCTGCTCCTTGTAGCGCCAGTGGGCAGCGATCCCGTACTCGGCCTCGCGATGCATCTCGTGGGTGCGGATCTGCACCTCCGAGCGGGATGCCGCCGGGCCCGATGACGGCGGTATGGAGCGAGCGGTAGAGGTTCTCCTTCGGCGTCGCGATGTAGTCGTCGAACTCTCCCGGGATCGGGTGCCACATCCCGTGGATGANGCCGAGCGCGGCGTAACAGTCCCGCTGCTCGTCCACGATCACCCGGATCCCGAGCACGTCGTAGATCTCGTCGAAGCTGCGCTGCTTCTGGCGCATCTTGCGGGCGATCGAGGCGATGTGCTTCTCGCGCCCAGTGACGACTGCGCGGATGCCCGCCTCGGCCAGCGCGTGCTTCACCTGCTCGATCACCTGTTGCAGGTAGCGCTCGCGGTCGTGCCCGCCGCGACCTTCGAGCGCCTTGGCGATCGCCTCGTAGGTCTGCGGCTCCAGGTACTTGAACGCCAGGTCCTCCAGCTCCGCCTTGAGGTGGCCGATCCCCAGCCGGTTGGCGAGCGGCGCGTAGATTTCCATCGTCTCGCGGGCGATGCGCCGCTGCTTCTCCGGTGGCANGTGCTCGAGCGTCCGCATGTTGTGGAGGCGGTCGGCCAGCTTGATCAGGACGACCCCGACGTCTTCGGCCATGGCCAGGAGCATCTTCCGCAGGCTTTCCGCCTGACGGATCTTCTCGCGCTCCAGGCTCAGCGGCTCGTTGTCCGGGCTCCAGCGGATCTTGCCCAGCTTGGTCACCCCATCGACCAGGCGGGCCACCCGTGGGCCGAACGGTCTCCTGCAGCTGCTCGAGCGTGACGTCGGCGTCCTCCAGCACGTCGTGCAGGAGCGCTGCTGCGATCGTCTCCTGGTCGAGCTGCATGTCGGCCAGGATGAGCGCGACGGCGAGCGGGTGGCACAGGTACGGCTCACCGGAGCGCCGGCGCGCCCCGGCGTGCGCGGCGCGGGCGAACTCGTAGGCGCGGCGGATCAGGTCGAGGTCGGCGCCGGGCAGTCGCTTCTCGAACTCCGGCGCCACCTCCTCCCACGCCGGCGCCTCGCCGATGACCGCCGGAACGCCCGCCTGCGGAACGGACTCGTGCTGGTGACCGCTTTCGCGGGGTACGGGAGTGACCATCTTGCCTCGTTCGCTCGACCAGCGAGGTACTGTCGGAGGATTCGGTTTCTCTCTAATATGATACGAGCGGACGGTACCCTCGCGCAATCAGGAAAATCCCGGTGTGCCTGCATCGGCCCGTTCCGGCTCGTCTGGCAGAATGTGCGCGCCGATCCGGCATGAGAGCGTGCCGGATCGGCAACATGCCCGCCCTCCGGCAGGGCGGGCCAGTGGAGCGCGCGCTGTGCCCGTTCGCCCGGTGGTACGATTGAAACGCTTTCGTTCGGATAGTGACGGGGACGGAGCACAGGCGATGCAGCAGACCGGGCGGATGCTCACTCCGCGTGAAGCGCTGGACGTCATCCTCGGGCAGGTCCAGCGTCTCCCGACCGAACGGGTCGGGCTCCTGGAGGCGGCCGGGCGCGTCCTGGCCGAACCGGTCGTCGCACCGGAAGACCATCCACCGTTCCCGGCGGCGACGATGGACGGCTTCGCGGTGATCCACGACGATACCTCGCCGTGGCGCGAGATCATCGGCGAGCAGTTCGCCGGTCACGTCGTCGACGTGACGGTCACCCCTGGCACGGCCGTGCGCATCACGACCGGTGCGCCGCTGCCGCCCGGTGCCGACGCGGTCGTCCCGGTGGAGGACGTCGAGGTCGTGGACGACCACGTGGTGATCCGCCGCGAGACCGTGCGACCCGGCGAGAACGTGCGGCCAGTGGGCATCGATGTCCGCCGCGGCGAGCTGGTGATCCCGGCCGGTACGGTGCTCGGTCCGGCCGAGATCGGGCTGCTGGCGAGTCTCGGGATCAGCTCGGTCGCGGTCTCGCGCCGCCCGCGTGTCTCGGTCCTGAGCACGGGTGACGAGCTGGTCGAGCCGGACGCGCCGCTCGGCCCGGGGCAGATCCGTGACTCGAACCGCTTCATGCTGGTCGCGGCCGCGCGCCAGGCCGGTGCCGAGGTGGTCTGGTCCGGTCGCGGGCCGGACGACGTCGAGCAGCTCACGGCGCTCCTGCGCGAGCGGATCGCCGAGAGCGACGTCGTCGTCTCCTCGGGCGGCGTGTCGGTCGGCGAGCGCGACCTCATCAGCGCGGCGCTGCGGACGCTGGGGACGGTGCACATCGAGCGGCTCTTCATGAAGCCGGGCAAGCCGTTCCACTTCGTGACGGCCGGGTCGACGCTCGTGTTCGGCTTGCCGGGGAACCCGGTCTCGGCACTGGTCGGCTTCGAGATCTTCGTGGCGACCGCACTGCGAGCGATGACCGGCCAGCAGCCGGTCGAGCCGGAGCTGGTGACGGTCGTGCTCGAGCACGACATCGAGCCCGGCGACCGGATCGAATACCAGCGCGCGGTCGTGCGCTGCGACGCCGACGGCGTGCTCCGCGCCCGCAACACAGGGCCGCAGGCCTCGGCACGGCTCCTCTCGGCGGTCGGTGCCAACGCTTACGTCATCGTGCCACCGCGCGCCGAACCGTACCGGGCCGGCGAGCGGCTGGTGGCGATCCTGCGTGGCCCGGTACGCGGGATGGCGGAGCGTGCCTGATCACTCGCTGGACGAGGCCGGTTCACTGGAACGCTGGGCGAACAGTTCCTGGTAGAGCGCCTCGCTCCCGATCCAGACCTCGCCGTCCTCGTAGACTTCCTTCTTCCAAATCGGGGCGACCTGCTTGAGGCGCTCGATCGCGTAGCGGCAAGCCTCGAACGCCTCGGCCCGGTGCGCGCTGGACACAGCGATGACGACGCTCGCTTCGCCGATCTCCACCCGGCCGGTGCGGTGGTGGATAGCGACGCCGAGCACCGGCCAGCGCTGGGCGATCTCGTCCGCGATCTGGGCGAAGGCTTCCTCGGCGGCTTCGGTGTAGGCCTCGTACTCCAAGTACTGGACGCGCTTGCCCCGGGCCTGGTCGCGGACGGTCCCGACGAAAGTGACGATCGCGCCCGCACCGGGGTGCGCGACCAGGCGCTCGACCGCGCGCGCGTCCAGCGGTTCCGGCCCGACGCGGAAGCGCTGGCTGCCACCGGAGACCGGTGGGATCAAGGCGACCTCGTCGCCGTCGCGCAGCAGCTGGTCGGGGCGCGCGTAGCGCCGGTTGACCATGATCAGCAGCGAGCGGCGCAAGCGGTCGAGCACCGGCTGGCGGGCGATCAGCTGCTCGAGGAGTTGCCCGACGGTCGTCCCTTCCGGCAGTTCCTGCTCCTCGCTGTCGCGGCCGAGGAGCTCGCGGACGACCGCGAAATAGCGGACGGTGACGCGCATGGGTGTCTTCACCTCTTCTCTCCCTGGTCACGGCGGGTGCGCCGTCGCGGCAGCGGCAGCTGGGTGAGCAGGCTGAGCAGGAGGAACCCGATCCCGACCGCTCCGATCACCGCGCTGGTCCCGTCGGAAAGGACCACACCGAACAGGCGCGTCAGGACGAGGTGACCGGCGATGAGACTCGCGCCGGGAACGAAAAAGAGGAGCCACAGCCGGTCGGCACGCCTACTCATCGTGAGCCTCGCAGCCCGCGCGGTCACCGCTCCGCCACCGCCGCACGGCTTCCCGGCCCGTCGCGCTGGCACCTGCCGCACGGCTGGCGCACGAACCGGCACCCCCGGCAGGATTCGAACCTGCGACATGCGGCTTAGAAGGCCGCCGTTCTGTCCNCTGAACTACGGGGGCATCGCGCACCAGCACGCACCACGATGGTACCGCACGGCGCCAGTTCCCGGCAAACGCGCGCGTTTCGGCACCGGCCGCCCNATGGNGCGGCGGTGNGGTGNCTCAGGCNCCCGGCTGGCCGAAGCGCAGCGCAGCGATCACGCCTCCGTCGACCAGGATATCGCTCCCGGTGATGAACGAGGCGGCAGGGCTCACCAGGAATTCGACGACCGCCGCGATGTCGTCCGGNGTGCCGATGCGCTGGGCCGGCGAGGCGGCGATCATGGCGCGCATCGTCGCGCCGTGCGGGCTGGCCAGTTCCTGCTGCGCCATCGGCGTGGCGATGATCCCGGGGCTGACCGAGACGACCCGCGCGCCGCGTGCGCCCCAGGCGAGCGCGGCAGCNGCGACGCGTACCTGGTTGGCCCGCTTGGCGATCGCATACGCCGCTTCCGGNCGCAGGTGCTGCGGATCGAAGANCGGTAGACTGGCGAGCTGGCCGGCCGGCAGCGTAGCCAGCTGGCGCTCGACCTCGCGCGGCAGCTCGGCCATCGCTCCGGCCATGCTGGCGATGCAGACCGCTACGCACCCCGGCCCGGCCAGCGGCAGGAAGGCATCGAGGACGAGGGCGGTGCCGACGACATCGACCTGGACGATCCGCTCCGGTGACGCCTGCACCGGCGAGAGCCCAGCCGTGTGGACGAGGAAACGGAAACGGCCGAGCTGCCGTGCCCGTTCGGCCAGCTGGGCGACCGAGTCGGCATCGGCGACGTCGACGCGCTCGGTCGCGACGTCGTGTCCTTCGTCGGCGAGCTGGCGCGCGACGCGTTCGAGTGTCGTCTCGCTGATATCCGCCAGGAGCAGTCTGCGCCCGGGCCCGAGCCGGCGCGCGATCGCCGTCCCCATCCCCCCAACTCCGGTGATGACGACGACGTCCTTCGGCGGTGCGGTCGTTCCTGCCATCGCGATCCCTCCCTTGCCATGTCCTGCCCAGCGAGCCTACAACGGGCACCGTCTCGTGTCGAGCCCCGCTCGACCGGTCGCACAAGCCAAGCGGCCGGTCGGATGCCGGTGGTAACCCGCTGCGCCCGGCGCTACCGCGGTCGCTGTCCGCTTTCGGGTCGCTCGCGGTGTGTTCTTCAGTGGAAGCACAGCGCCGGGAGGTGACCGATGACCGACCAGACGCCTCCCGCCATCGCGGACAGCACCGCCGCACCGGAGCCCGCCGCGGCAGCGACCGAACCCGTGCCGATTGCTGAACCCGAACCGGTCGCCGCGCTGCCGGCAGCGGTCGAGCCGGCCCCGGCCGAGCCGGTCGCCGCCTGTCCCGCTCGACGCGCCGCGGCACGGCTCCTGGTCGAGGCCCGGGCGGCTGCACCGCGCGCCTTCCGCGACGTCGACAAGGTGCCGGGGACGAGCCTGCTGGTGCAGGTAAGCGACCGNGGCGAGCGGCTGGAGGGACGGGAGCCGGGCGTGGCGCGCCGAGTGGAGTTCGACCTGGTCGACCTCGGTTGAGCGGGAGCGCCGGGAGCACCCCGTACCGTCCGGCCCCAACGGGCTGGCAACCGTGGTCACTATGCCGCGCCTTCCGGCGCGGACGGGCGAGACACACCTCGCCCCTACAGAACGGGCGTCGATGCACCCACCGTCACCCATCGTTGGTCACGGTCCCCACAACGGCCCCGTCGTTTCCCCTGCGCGGGTCACGCGTGCGTGACCCTTCGGGTCGGGCGTGCCTGACCCGCCAGGCCGTGAGGCTCGGGAATCCGACCCTGTTCGCCAACATTCCAACGTCGATGGGCGCGGCACGCGCTGGAGCCCCCTCACCCCCGACCCCCTCTCCCG
>Ga0065724_100139_pt1 | contig 14243 bp, 9 predicted proteins | sample TheenrcSG05JP960_FD_59111 | JGI IMG/M metagenome (GOLD analysis project Ga0065724, IMG submission 59111) | Thermophilic enriched microbial communities from mini bioreactor at UC Davis - Sample SG0.5JP960 | ecosystem: Engineered > Solid waste > Grass > Composting > Bioreactor | place: USA... | reverse complement strand
GCGCAAGCGCGCCAGAACGATCGAGCCTATGAGCTGGAGTGATCTGTTCGGGCGCCGTCGTTCGCCTCGTGAATGGAACGAAGAGCTGCGGCGGCTGAAGTTCGGAACGAAGCAAGAGGAATCCGGCAAGGACGACGGGACCGACGCCGCCGAGAAAGCCTCCCCGGAGGATGCCTCGGATCGGCCCGAGCCGAAGCCGGCTGAAGCGCAGCCGCTATCGGGGCTCTGGCTGGAACTGGCCGGGGATGGACATGCCGAGGACGCGCTGCCGGAATTGCCGGAGACCCCGGAGCCGGAGGAAGCCGAGGCCGAAACCGCGGAGGCCGAGCCTTCGGATCGGGCCGCTGCGCTGACGGACGTGTCCGCCGAAGTGGCGTCGGCCCGGCCGCAGGCGAGTCTGGCCGATGCCACGCCGGGACGCGAGGGAGCGCGGCAGGAGCCGCCTCGTCCGAAGCAGGAATCCGCCGCTGAGCCGCCGGGCGCTTCGGTCGATCGGGGCGGCGTGCCGCCGGCCGCCCGCGATTCGCGGACCGCTTCGCTGCCGGAGGGCGCCTTCATGCCCGAACTGGCCGAGATGTTCGAAGACGACGTCGTGATGGCGCTGCTCTACGGCGGGGCGGTACGGCTGGATCAGATCGCGCGGGCCATCGTGCTGCGGCGGCGTCGGCCCGAGCAGAAGCTCTGGCGCTGCCTGCTGGAAGTGCCCGGTGTCGATCGAGAGACCGTGCTGGCCGAAGCGGCCCGTGTGGGTGGCATCGCACCGGCCCCGGTCGACGAAGAACGCCCCTCGGTCGAATTCATCAAGGCCATTCTGTTGCTCCTGCCGCCTTCGGTGCAGCACATGCTGTTCGACTGGCAGCTGCTGCCCTGCGGATTCGCCCAGGGAAAAGAGGGGGGGCGCGTGCTGCTGCTGGCCACGCACGACCCGACGCGGCCGGAATTGAAGCAGGTGCTTCAGGAACTGCGGCTTCCCGCAGAACTCCGGTATGCGCCCGAGCGCATTCTGACGAAGCGGCTGGCCGAACTGGAGAATTTCCGGCCGCCTGTGCTTGAGCCCGCGCCCCCAGCCTCCGAGGCGCAACCACAGGTTCGGGCACCGGAGCCCGAAATCGATAAAACGCCCGCGCAGCCAGAACCTGAGCCGCCGGAACCCGTCGCCGAAACGCCGACGCCAGACGCGGCCGATACGGATGCGGTCTGGGAAACGGCGCTTCCGGAGTTTACGGCAGACGACGAGCCGGACGGGGGCGTCGGCCTGCAGGAAGCCGGAACGGCCGAGGTGTCCGAACCGGCCGCGCCGGAAATCCAGCCTGCGGAAGAGGTACCGGCCACCTTCGCCCGGGAAGCTCCGCCGGTCGCAGAACCTCCGGCGGAATCCCTGTTTGAGCCGTTACAGGAGGAAACCCCGGAGGAGCCCCGGGCGGAAGCTACGCCCGACGCTCAGGCCGAAGCGGTGCTCGAAACCGCGCCGGAAGTCGCCGTGGAAACGCTGGATGCCGCCTCCGACGCGATCGGCGACGAAAAGCAGGAAGCCGACGCCTCGGAAGCGGCGGACGATGGCGAGGACGTCCCGCCGCCGGTCAAAATCGTACTGGACGACCTGCCTGAGCTGAAGGCCGCCATCGCACGCGACCGGGTGGTGAGTCGGCTGCTTGAAAAAGACGTGGTGGCGCTGCATCAGGTCTATCAGGCCTATCAGCGGCAACAGGACGAAGGGCTCAAGGAACCGCTCTGGCGCGTGCTGGCGCAGAGCGACCACGTGCCGCAGGACGTCATCTACGAAGAGGCCGCCCGGCTGTATGCCTTTCCCATTGCCAGGCTGGAGCCGGGCAAGCCCAGCCCGGAATTCGTGCGCTCGGTGATGGACACCTTCGAAGAGGAGGTACGCGAGCGCCTGATCGAGCTGCGCGTGGTGCCTTTCGAGGTCGATCTGGATGCCCAGACCGGCGCTGTCAAGCTCGTGCTGGTCACGCACGATCCCATGCGGCCCGAGGTGCACCGCCTGGTGCACCGGCTCAAGCTGGAGCGCTTCGAACTCCAGTATGCGCCCCGGGGCGTGATCATGCAGGCGCTGATGGAGGCCTACCCGCGTCGCAACGAATACCTGGAGCGCGTCAAAGAAGAAGCCGCCTACGATCTGGGCACGAGCTACGACGCCCAGACCGAGCTGATCGACGAAGACGCGCTGGAGGCCGAGATCAACCGCTCCAAGCTGATCAACCTCTTCGAAGCGACGCTCGTCGAAGCCGTCCGCCAGGGGGCCTCCGACATCCACATCTTCCCGAACAATCAGAAGAAAGTAGAAATCCATTTCCGCATCGATGGTCGGCTCACGCGCTGGCACGTGGAGGACAAAGTGCATCCCGAAGCGTTCATCGCGGTCATCAAGGACCAGTCGATGAACGTGGACCGCTTCGAGCGCGATGCGGCGCAGGATGGCTTCATCCAGCGCTGGATCGACGACCACCTCATCCGCTTCCGCGTCTCCGTACTCCCCATCGCCAACGCGCTCGAAGACCTGCGTTCGGAGTCGATTGTCATCCGCGTGCTCGACGACCGCAAGGTCATCAAAGACCTGCGCCTGCTCGGTCTCAACAAGAAGGCGCTGGAGCGCTTCGAGCGGGCCATTCGTCAGCCGCACGGCATGGTGATCGTCACCGGGCCCACCGGCAGCGGTAAAAGCACCACGCTCTACGCCGCCCTCCACCAGGTCGTCAGCCCCGAGGTGAACGTGCTGACGATCGAGGATCCGGTCGAGTACATCATCCCCGGCGTGCGCCAGATCAAGCTCAACCACAAGCTGGGGCTGGAGGAGGCGCTGCGGGCCATCCTGCGACACGACCCCGACATCGTGATGGTCGGTGAGATGCGCGACCGCCAGACGGCCGAGCTGGCCATCAAGCTGGCCAACACGGGGCACCTGACGTTTTCGACGCTGCACACGAACGACGCACCCAGTGCGGTGAGCCGGCTCTACAAGATGGGGATCGAGCCGTTTCTGATCGCCTATGCGATCAACCTGGTCGTGGCCCAGCGCCTGATCCGCAAGGTGTGTCCGGCCTGCAAGGTGGAAGACAAAGACCCCGACTATGTGATGCTCCGCAAACTGGGCTTCACGGACGAGGAGATCGCGCGTACCACCTTCTACAAGGCCGGTCGCGACCGCAGCTGCAAGGTGTGCAAGGGCGTCGGTTACAAGGGGCGGCGGGCAATCGTCGAGGCCATGTACTTCTCGCGGACGATCCGCCACATGATCGTCGAGGCGCAGGGATCCATCGACGAAGACGCGCTGCGTGAGCAGGCGATCAAGGAAGGGATGCAGACGCTGCGTGACGCCGCCCGCGAGGTCGTGCTGGCCGGCGAAACCACCGTCGAAGAGATGGTCCGGGTGACGACGACCGAGGAGTAGAGAAGCCGGGGTGGACATATCCGGCGGATCCGAACGCTGGCAGGGGCGAGCCCACGGGTTCGCCTCACCATGTATCCGCTCCGAACGCGGGTCTTTCACGAAATCGATGACAAAACGAAATCGCTCGGATTACGATTGGAAACGTCGGGAAGGGGCGGAGATCGCCGATTAAATCAGCAGCAATGCGGGAACGGGCCTTGCGATCGTTTTCCTGAAACCATCGTCCAGAAAACATCATGGCCCAGTCGTTTTTCGCGTTGCTGGCGCTGGTACTGACCGTCAATTTCGCGATGTCGGTCAATCAGTGGTATGCCACCTTCCAGCGGGCGACGCTTTACCGCGAGGTGGAAGAAATGGCCCAGTCGGTGGCCGTCGAGACGATGGAGATCGTGCGGACGCGGGCCTTCGACCAGGCGGTTGTGGACGGCACGGTAACCGGCACCGCGGCCGATCTGGCGCTTTTCAGCGATGCAGATGCGTTTGGCATCTCGGGCAATGCCACCTGTCAGGCGTTCGGTGGCACGGCCACGTGTGACGACCTCGACGACTTTCACGGCCAGCAGGTGCTGCGTCCGTTCGTGATGGGTCAGGATACCATCTGGTTTGCCGTGAACCTTACCGTGCGCTACGTCGACTGGGACGCTTCGACAGGCCAGGCGACGCCGGCCTCTGGCAAGACGTTTTACAAACAGGTCATCGTCAGGGTACAGGACGACTGGGACGGCGATCTGAAGCCGTTTCTGCCCACGCCTATCCAGCTGGATCGGGTCTTTGCCTACGGATTCTGATCGGAGGGAGCCATGTGGTTCATTTTTGACAACCTGAATGCGCTGATTGTCGGCGGCATGTTGTTTCTGATGCTGCTGGGCATTCAGCAGCGGGTGGCCGAGATGAATCTGGAGCAGACGGTCAACTATATCGTCAAGCGCCAGGCGGGGGATCTGGCCACCTGGCTGGAAGACGATCTGCTGAAGCTGGGGCGCAATGTGGACTGGGAGAGCGAAACACCCTTCGAAAATCCGGTCGATTCGGCCGGCGTGACCGTCCGGTTCGTGTTTTTCCACGACTCGACCGATGCCGGTGGTAACACCGTGCGCGTGTATGTTCGCTATCGGCTGAAGCCCGCCGGCGAACGGGTAATCCGCAACGATACGATTCCGGTCTATCGGCTCTATCGTGAAGAATGCGTCGGGAGCGGGTGCCCGTCGGGAGGCTGGCAGGCCAGTGGAGGCGGGCCCGGTCTGCTGAGCTATTTCAAGATCGANCTGCTCGANCAGGATGCGCAACCGGTGGCCGATCCGGTAAACAATGCCGATCAGGTGCAGAACACGCGCGTGCGCTTTACGATGGCCACCCCTTTTGAGGTGGCACGTTCGCAGGTGCTCCGGCAGGTGTACTACGGCTCGACGCTCTTGATTCAACGGCAGATGCAGCAAGGTTCTTAAACCAACCAACAGGAGGTAGCCATGGGGAAGGCAATCTTACTGGCCGTGACCGCCGTTGTGGTGGGGGCCAGCGTGATGCTGCTGGAAAGCAGCACCAATCGCCTGCAGGCCGACACCCGGCAGGCGGCGCGTCAGGAGGAGGCGCTGGCACGCGAAATTGCGCGTTCGGCCTACAACCTGATCGTGTCGCGCGCGCGGCAGATCGAAGCCGAAACACCCGACATTGGGCTGGCAGATCTGGTGGCCCTGGTCAATGGGACTGCGGGGAAACTGACCGGCCCGCTCAACGGCGGTGCCTACGAGGCCTGGATCTATCCGATCGGGGCTTCTTCCTACGGTGCCGTGGCCATCGGCCGCTACGGCGACGCCTCGCACCAGATCGGTAACCATCGGGTGTTGCGCAACGTGCTGGAGGTCGATCAGCCCAGCCGGGTCAAGGTAACGTTTTTGGAATCAGTCGCCGGCTATTGTTCGGCCATTTACTTGCAGCGCTTTGTGCCTAAAAACAACAACGGCATGGGGAATAATCCCGGCAAATGCGACCCGAGCAACCCGGCGCATGGAAGTTCCTGCGAAACGCAGGAGGATATTGAGTTGCGGGGAAATACCCGATATGTGGCGCTTGATCCGGTAATGATCTTTCCTTCCGGGCACAACCGCGACAATGCTTCAGCAACCAGTGATCTTATTCTTAATCCAGGTGAACGCATTAACTTTATACTGGCCGTTGATAAAAAATGTGATTATCAGGGAAGAACAGATATCCCGCTTGAAATTAAAAGGAAAAGAAAGAAGGGAGAGTGGCAAGTTGTTGGATATTATGACTATTCACATCCTGCCCTGCTGGAAAGCACCGATGACTTTTCGCAATTACAGGAAGGTGATTATGCGATGATTCAAGCGCATCCAACGCGTCTGAACGTGTGGCGCATTGCTTTTGAGGACTTAATTTTCGATACCGAAAAACTGGTAGATGTAAAGCGCTGGGGTTACGGGGATCGTAAGTGGGAAATACGCATAGGAGCTGAATGGGGAGAGCGCAATGGGAAGTATAGCTATGGTGGCCATGGCTGGACGGAAGTGGATGAGCGAGGGTATATCCGGTTGCAGGATAGTGACGGACCAATGCCAGATTTTAATGACCAGGTGATCGAGGTCGAATTCATCCCGGTTCCGGCTTCCTGAACCCTTCGTGTTCTGCGACAGGACGGCGGCGTTACGGCAGAAGCAGGCTTCGCTGTAACGCCGCCTTTTTTTGCCCGTCGGGCTTAAGCGATGGGCTTTCGAGGCGATACCTGTAAAGGCAAACCGATCTGGAGGCGTACCATGTCGAACGGCAATCCCGCGCTGGCCGAACTGCTGGCGCAACATGCCTCGGCGGCCCAGCGGCCACGTGTGCGGCCCGTGCCGCCATTGCCGAAGATCTGCAAGACGATTCTGGAGTCGGTGCCTCCTTCCCTGGTGGGGGAAGACCGGGCCCGCTATCTGGCCGAGCAGGTCAACGCGCTGCTCGACAAGGACCGCACGTTGCTGCGCGAGCACATGCAACTGCTGGTCAAGCGTATGCTGGACCTGAACGCCAGCGACCTGGACATGGGCGGGCCGGCCTCGAACGGCTACGTCTGGTACCGCGTGCACGGCGACAAGCGGCCCTACGAAGAGATGGGCACCTACTCCTGCGACGAGGCCGCGCTGCTCATTCTGAACCTGCTCACCGAGCGCCAGCTCCAGCTCTTTTTCGAGGAGTGCTCGCTGGACTTTTCCTACGAGCTGCCCATCGAGGGCCGCAACGGCATGCCCCGGCGCTTCCGCGCCACGGTCTATTTCGACATGGACCACGTGGCGCTGAACATGCGCGCCATCAGCGACGAGATCCGCCCGCTCAAAAGCCTGGGCTTCCATCCGCTGATCGAGCGCGGCCTGATGTTCCGGCACGTGCGCGATGGGCTGACGCTCGTGACAGGCGTTACGGGCTCCGGTAAGAGCACGACGCTCGATGCCATCATCGACGCCAACAACGACGACGTTTACGCGCACGTGGTCATCATCGCCCGGCCGATCGAGTACGTGCACCGCTCGCGCAAGTGCCTGATCCGCCACCGCGAGGTCGGGCGCGACGTGCGCACCTTCAAAGACGGCATCGTGCAGGCGCTCCGCCAGGACCCCGACATCATCGTCATCGGCGAGATGCGCGATCCCGAGACGATCTCGGCCGCGCTGGAAATCACCGACTCGGGGCACAAGGTCTTCTCCACGCTGCACACCAGCTCGGCCGTGGAGACGATCGACCGTATCGTGGCCGAGTATCCGCCCGACGAGCAGGACCGCGTGCGCAACCGCCTGGCCGACGTGCTGCGCTGCGTGATCTCCCAGAAGCTGGTGCCCAAGATCGGCGGCGGACGCATTCTGGCCAAAGAGGTGCTCTGGATGACGCCGTCGGCGCGGGCGGCCATCAAAAACAAGAACACCAGCGAAATCTACCAGATGATGTGGGAAGGCGGAGCGCTGGGTATGACGACCCTGGAACAGGATTTGTACCGCCTGGTCCGGCAGCAATTGATTACGCCAGAGGTTGCGTTCGATTTCGCCAACAACAAACGCCGCCTGCAGCAATTGCTGCAATGAGCGGCCGCTCCGGATTCCAAAACGTTACGCCAACGACGGTTTCGTAATCCCATGAAGGCGAAGCAGCAGAAGGTCGCACGCACGAAGGCTCCTTACGTACTGGGCGTTACGATTGCGGGCCGTACGGTTTACGCCGTGCTGCTCAAGCGCGAAGGAGACGCGCTGGAGGTCGTGCGGCGCTTTACGCGTCAGCGCGTGGCCCGTTTTGCCAGCGTGCAGCAGGGCGTGCCGGAAGTCAAAGGCCAGGAAGCCGGCGGCGACTTTTCCATTCAGTTTGGCGGAGGAGGGGGCGCGACGCCGTTCCTGAAGTCGGAGTTCGACCTGAGCGGCGATGGGGCCGGCAGCGAGCAGACGCCGCCTGCTTCGCTCTTCACGATGGAGCTTACCGACATTCTGGCCGAATGCCGGGAAGCCGGCTACGGCGATCCGGAAGTGGCCTTCTGCCTGCCCTCGGTGGAGCTGGCCTATGTAGAACTCCGGTTGCCGCGGCGGGCACGGGTGAAGGATCAGGAGACCGGCCCGGTCGATCGCAAGGCGCTGCTGGAACTGCTGGAGCAGCAGGTAGGAACGGCGCTCGAGGAGGAGCAGGTGGCCTTTCTGCCGATGACGCCCTCGGACGCCGAGACGCACCGGTTTCTGGCGATCTATCCGCGGCCCAGCGAGCCGGTGACGGCCACGCTCCAGGCGCTCAAGGCCGAATCGAACCGAAAGCTACCCCGCACGCGGCTGTTCGAGACCGAAGCCTCGCTCTATCTGGGGCTGGTGCGAACGGCCCTGCGTCAACTTACCCCGGAGGCGCCCGAGGCGCGCTCGCTGGTGCTGCGCGTGGGTTCCGACGATACGCTGGTGCTCTTTGTGCAGGGTGAGACGCTCCAGCACGCCGAAAGCCTGCGCTCGCTGACCGTGCACGACACGCCCGAAACGATCTGCAGCCGCATTCTGCTGCTGCAGGACGAATACGGCATCGGCGAGGTGTCGCACGTCTTTCTGGTCGGTGAGCAGGGCGAGGCCGAAATCCAGCGCAGCCTGGAGGTTTTCTTCCCGAACGCCCGCGTCGAAAACCTGCGGCACTATCTGCCGCTGGACGATCAGGAGATCGGCCCCGGCTCGCTGGCGGCGCAACTGGCTGCGCTGCGTCTGGTGGGCGATTCGGAGTTCCTGAAGGCGTTCGAGCCCGTCAACCTCTTTCCGTCCAGCCTGCGGCGGCGCTGGGAGCTGCCCTTCGGCTGGCACGTGTGGGCGCTTTACGCGCTGCTGTTCGTCACCACGCTCTTTTTCGTGTGGCGCTACCTGACGCTCGAAGCCGAGCTCGGCGAGCGTCAGGAGCGGCTGCGTCGGCTCCCACCGGCCATTGCCGAGACCGACGCGCGGGCGCTGCAGGCCCGGATCGACAGCCTCAACGCCCGCACGCAACAGGCGCTGCGGGCGCTCGACGTGCTCGACTCGCTGCTGGTGGGNAGCGACCGCTGGAGCCGATCTCTGGCTCAGCTCTCCCGCGAGGTGGCCGCCGTGCGGGGNATCTGGGTCGATAGCTGGAGTCCACGTACCAGTGGCGTCGAACTGAAAGGCAGCGCCGTCGCCCGGGATCGCGTCGTAGAGCTGGCCCGACGGCTCAACGGCGTCATCCGCTCGTTGACCTTCTCGGAAATCCGCGAGTGGCCGGTCTATGCCTTCGTGATCGAGATCCCGTTGCCCAACGAGCTGCCCGAGCCGGCCCGCTATCTGCGCGAGCAGTTTGCCGCCAACACACAGGCTTCGCAGTCGAAACCCTCGAATCCGTAAGCGGCCATGTGGAAGAAGTACGGAAACGCCCTGTTGCTGTTTGTCGCCTGGCTGATCCTGAGCGGCGTGGGCGTCTATCTGACATACTTCAAGCTGCCCGACGAGATTGCCCACTACGAGAAGCTGGAGAAGCTGGCACACATGCGCGAGACCGAAATGGGTTCGCTGCTGGCCGAATACAGCGCCTCGGAAGAGCGGGCCCGTGAGGTCGAAAGCCGCTGGCGCTCGCGTTATCGCTACATTCCAGCCTCGCTGAGCACGCCGGAGGTGGTCGCCCGCCTGAACGAACTCTCGCGGCAGGGCTTCGAAACCTTCAACGTCCAGTTCATGGGGAGCGGCCAGACCCAGAGCGTCAATTACTACACCTTCCGCATCGAGGGGCGGGGTTACTTCTATCACCTGTACCGCTTCGTCTGGGAGATCGAAAATACGCCCGAACTGTACCGCATCCGCAACCTATCGCTGGACCACATCGACCTGGTCAAAGCCGATCGCACAAGTGGCAAGGAGCGGATGATGGTCATGGTCTCGTTCAACATGCAGCTGGAAGCCTACTACGGCGGGCTGCCCGACCTGCAGGTGGCTCACGTGGCCGACAGCCTCTACCGGCGGCTGCCGCGGGCCGTCTTTCCGGAAAAGAATCCACCGGTCAACCCCTTCTATCCGGGCATCCTGGAGCAACTTCCGCCCAACTCGGACAACCTGATCGACATCGAAAAGGCAAAACTGGTGTCGATCGTAGGTGGCCGGGCGGTCTTCCAGGATGCTTCGGGGCTGCGTACGGTGGGGGTCGGGGAAAACGTGTACCTGGGACAGATCACCGAGATCGATCCCATCGAAGGCCGCGTGGTGGCCCGGCTGAACCGCGGCGGGATTCTGGATGAAGTCGAACTTCACCTGGAAACCGGGGAGCGCTACCGTCAGGCGCTGGGCCCTGTGTTGCTCACGCCGCTGAACCAGTGAACGAAGCCAACCTGAAGCGTCGCCATGGAGCATGTGCAGACAAGAACCTGGATTGCGACCGCGCTCGGTCTGCTATTGATCGGGAGTCTGCTGGCCTGGCCCGGTCTGTCGCAGGACCGGCCGCCCCAGCGGGTCATGCGCACCTACGTGCCGCCCGATCAACTGGTGTCGTTTCTGCCCACGACGCCGCTGAATCAGTTCTTCGAGCTGCTCAACCCGATCTTTCAGCGGGTGACGGGCAAGCAGATCGTCGATCCCGAGGAGCGCACCGACCCGATCGGGGTTTCCATCTCGGGCATGCACTTTTTCGATGCGTTCGAACTGGTATTGCAGACGAAAGGACTGACCTACCGGGAGACCGACAAGTTTTTCATTGTCGAAAAAGCACCGGAGCGCACCGAGGTAGTGATCGGGCCCCGTCGGGCTACCGCAGAGGCCGGTGCCGTGCAGGGAGGTGTCTTGCAGCCGGCTTCTGTTGATACGCGCGAAATCCAGATCAATGCGATTCTTTTCAGCGTGAACCTGACCAAGGCGCGGGACATCGGCATCAACTGGGATCAGTTTTTCGGGCTGACGACCGGCACGGGCACCGGAACCGGAGGAACTACCGGCGGCGGAACGAGCGGTACCGGAGGACAGAATAACGTGGAGTTTTACCTGAAGACAGAGGATNTTTTCGATCCGCTGGCNCCCCTGATCGAAGCCCCNAACCGNATCAGCTTNCGNCAGCTCACCAACTTCCTGCGCTTTCTGGAAACGGAAGGCATCGGCGAAACCGTTGCCAGTCCGCAGATCACGGTGCAGAGCGGNGAGCAGGGGCGGATCCAGATCGGTTCGGACGTGCCCATTCAGACGCGCGACTTTGCCGGCAACACGATCACGCAGTTCGTTTCGACGGGCATCATCATCGACGTGACGCCCACGCTGCTGGTCGAGCCGGCGGCCGACACGGCCGGAGCTCCGCTGATCGAGTTCGTGCACCTGGACGTCATGGTCGAAAACTCCAGCGCCACGCCGTCGGCGGCCGGCCTGATCATCGATCGCAATACGGCCGACACGCAGGTGCTGCTGCTCGACGGCGAGCAGACGATTATCGGGGGACTGTACTCGACGCGCGAGTCGATCTCGCGCAAGGGCATTCCCTTCCTGAAAGATCTGCCCTGGTGGTTCTTCGGGTTGCGCTACATCTTCGGGCGCACGCAGCGCACGATCACGCAGTCGGAGCTGCTGATCGTGCTGCAGGTGAAAGTGCTCGATCCGCTGACGGCGCGGGCAAGCCGTCCCCTGGAGCGCAACCTGCTGGAACGCAGCCGACGTGAGTTGATGGAACGGCTGGAACGGTTCAGCGAGCAAACGGCGCGTCAGACGCGCATGCCGCGCAACTGACATGGGATCGCTGATTTGCCGGTGCATGAGGGCGCCACAACGCGTGTGGCGGACGTGATCCGGTGGGTATGATCGGGCGGACACAATGGTCCGCCCCTACGGAACAGGGAAAACGTCAGGGATCTGGTAGGGGTGCACCGTCGTGTGCGCCCGTGCTTTCTCACATGCACTATAGAACAGGCGGGAAGCTCCAAGCGGCTTCCCGCTTTTTGCTTTTTGCTTACGGGCAGGCTGGCGAAACGCGGAGCAGGGCCTGCGGGTTAAGGCCTGACCCTCGGGATTGTCATGGGCGGCATGTATCGTCTGCTGATTATCTCAGGACTCGCGCTGGGGCTGGCGGCCTGCGGGCCGGCGCCGCGTCCGGCCGCGGAGGGTCCGGTTCAACTGCATGAGCCGGACGATCCGCTGTTGCTGGCCGAGCATCTGGACGTGCTGCTGCGGCCGGAGATGCAGGGGCGGGTGACGGGCTCGCGCAGCTTCGCGCTGGCGGCGCAGTACGTGGAGGACCGCATGCGGGAATTCCGGCTGCAGCCGGCGCTGGAAGGGCGCTACCGGATCGTTTACGATGCCCGCGTGCACCTGCCCTGGCCGGCCGTGCTGGGCTGGGCCGATCGGGATACGGCGGCCTTTCTACCCGGACTGGAATTCTGGCCCGATGCGCGCAGCGATACCGGACGCGTGGTGGCCGATCAGGTGGCGCTCTGTGCGCACCCGAGGAGCTGTCCCGCTGCGCCGGTCTGGGTGCTTCCGACCGCGTTTGCAGCGGAAGCTCTGGCTCTGGCGCCGGCGCGTTCGGTGCAGGCCGTGCTGCGGGTGGGGCCGTTGCGTCCCGCGCTGACCGACGCCCCGATTCCCGGGCTTCGGCTTCTGCAGCTCACGCCGGAGGCGGCCGCCCGCCTGCTGGCACTGCCGGCGTCCGCGCTGCGGGCTCATCTGACCGACACGGCGTCCGTGACGCTGCGGCTCCGACGTCCGATTTTTCTCCGGGTGTGGCGTATGGGCGAAACGCGCGTGGGTGCGCTGAACGTGCTGGGTTTCGTGGCGGGTAAAGACCCTGTACTGCGAAACGAGCTGGTGATCGTGTGTGCGGATCTGGATGCCATTGCGCTGCCGGGTAGCCCGCTACTTTTCGATGGGGCTCATCTGGGCGAGGGGGCGGCGGCCCTGCTGGAACTGGCTCGTTTCTACAGCACGCTGGCCGCCTACTGGCCGCTGCCCCGCCGCACGTTGCTGTTTGCGGTCTGGTCGGGTGCCCGGCAGGGCCACCAGGGACTTCGCGCCTATCTCCGGCAGCCACTATGGGACCCGGCCGCCACGCGCCGGATCGTCTATCTGGACCCGGATCCCGAAGCGCTCGCCGAACTGCACCGGTTGGCCGAGCAATATGGCATGACGCTCACGCCGGTTCTACCGCCCGATTCGCTGCAGGAGGACCGACAGGTTTTCTGGCGGGTGCCCTCCGAGTGGCAACAGATCTACCGGCGGATCTACAACGCCTCGGCCGCTGTTTCAATACCTGAGCCTGAAAGACTTCGCATGCGCGCATTGCAACGTGCCCGTGCGCTGGTCCGGGCGGCACAGGCGATCCTGTTACCGGAGGCGATCACCCCGGACCCGTGGGTGCCCGTGCGTGAAGATACGCTTCGTCCGCCCGTAACCGAAAACCACCCATGATTCCCGCGCTGCTGACTGACACGGTGACGCTGAACCTGGATCGTGCGCTCTACCTGACGCTGCTCTGGGGCCTGGAGGGCGTGGAGCTGCGCACGATCGGCGGGCCGTCGGACCGCGTGCCGTTTGTCAATGAGGAAAAACTGCGTCGGCGTCTGCTGGAAAACGAACTGCCAGCGGTGGCCGTCGTGCCGGGCATGTTCGAAGGCTCGGTGCGCGACCGGCGCACGTGGATGAACGAGGTGGCTGCTTTCGATGAAGTGCTGAGCTTCTGCCGGCGCATCGATTGTCCCTGTGTGGTGGTGTCGGCCTTCGCGGCCGAAGAGGAAGGGGCGCCGGTAGAGGAGGCGGCGCGGGCGCTGCGGATGGCCGGTGACAAAGCGGCCGACTACGGCGTGCGGGTGGCCGTGCTCAATGAGCCGGGCAGTGCATTTCCCACAGGGCGAGCACTGGCCATGCTGATGGAAACCGCAAATCACCCGGCCGTGGGGGCCGCCTGGAATCCCGGGGCGGCGCTGCAGGCAGGCGAAAATCCGGCCGAAGGGCTAAAAGCACTGGCCGGGCGTGTCTTCCTGGTGCGCTGCAGCGACTGGCGGCTTGATCCGGATCGGGGCGAGTGGGAGCCGGCTCCTTTTGGCGCGGGAGCCGTGGGGTGGCCTGCGCAGCTCCGACTGCTGCGTGCGATGAATTTCACCGGGCCGTTGAGCCTCGAAGTACATGCGGAGCCGCGTGCGAAGCGAGGGCTGCACGACGCAACCCGTCTGCTGCAACTGCTGCGTCAGATTCGGAAGCCTTCGTCTGCAACCGCCGAGCAATAGACCGCAATGGCTGAACTCAGAGAAACCTCCTCTGTGGCACCGCTGCTGGCTCCGGCGTCCGTCGAGGCCCCGGTCGAGGGTGCTCCGCCGGCCACGCTGTGGACCCGGCTGCACTTCTTCTGGTTCGTGCTGGTGGGCATTTTC
>Ga0065724_100780_pt1 | contig 14404 bp, 14 predicted proteins | sample TheenrcSG05JP960_FD_59111 | JGI IMG/M metagenome (GOLD analysis project Ga0065724, IMG submission 59111) | Thermophilic enriched microbial communities from mini bioreactor at UC Davis - Sample SG0.5JP960 | ecosystem: Engineered > Solid waste > Grass > Composting > Bioreactor | place: USA... | reverse complement strand
GGAGCCCGACGTGGCTGTCGTCGAGGGCACCATCGACGACTACGTCGAGGCGCATCCTTCGACGGCGGTGCTGGTGGTGGAGGTAGCCGATGCCTCACTGCAGTTCGACCGCACGCGCAAGGCTTCGCTCTACGCTCGCGCCGGTATCCCCGAATACTGGATCGTCAACCTCCTCGACGGTGTGCTCGAAGTCCATCGCCAACCCGAAGGCGACGCCTATCGGGAACGTCTGGTGCTGCCGTCTCAGGAGCGGGTGCGGCCGCTGGCCCGACCGGAGGTGGAAATTGCGGTAGCCGAACTGTTGCCCTGACATGGAGGCGGTGCAGACATATCGCTGGACGCGCGAGGCCTTCGAAAAACTGGCCGAAGTCGGGCTCGTCGACCCCGACGCCCGCCTCGAACTCATCGACGGCGAAATCCTCCAGAAAATGAGCCCGCAATCCAGCCGGCATGCGACGGCCGTACTCCTGGTGGCCGAGGCACTGCGCTCGGTCTTTGCCTCGCCGGCCTACACAGTCCGCGTGCAGTTGCCGCTGGCGCTGGGTCCGTACAGTGAACCCGAGCCCGACGTGGCCGTCGTCGAGGGCACGCCGCGCCGGTATCGCGAGGCCCACCCTTCGACGGCGGTGCTGGTGGTGGAGGTGGCCGACGCCTCGCTGGCGTTCGACCGCACGCGCAAGGCCGCGCTTTATGCCCGCGCCGGCATCCTCGAGTACTGGATCGTCAACCTCCTCGACGGTGTGCTCGAAGTCCATCGCCAACCCGAAGGCGATACCTACCAGCAGCGCATGGTGCTGCCGTCTCAGGAGCGGGTGCAGCCGCTGGCCCGGCCGGAGGTGGAAATTGCGGTAGCCGAACTGTTGCCCTGACATGGAGGCGGTGCAGACATATCGCTGGACGCGCGAGGCCTTCGAAAAACTGGCCGAAGTCGGGCTCGTCGACCCCGACGCCCGCCTCGAACTCATCGACGGCGAAATCCTCCAGAAAATGAGTCCGCAAAGCGCCCGCCATTTTGCTGCGGTGCTTAAAGTGGAAGAGGCATTGCGCGCGCTCTTTGGCCCTGGTTATGTCGTGCGGGTTCAGGGTCCGCTGGCGCTGGATCCATACAGTGAGCCCGAGCCCGACGTGGCCGTCGTCGAAGGCACCATCGACGACTACGTCGAGGCGCATCCTTCGACGGCGGTGCTGGTGGTGGAGGTAGCCGATGCCTCGCTGGCGTTCGACCGCACGCGCAAGGCCGCGCTCTACGCCCGCGCCGGCATTCCCGAGTACTGGATCGTCAACCTCCTCGACGGTGTGCTCGAAGTCCATCGCCAACCCGAAGGCGATACCTATCGGGAACGTCTGGTGCTGGCACCGCATGAACAGATGGCGCCCCTGGCGCGGCCCGGGGCTTCCCTTGAAGTTGCCCGGTTGTTTCCTGAATCTCGCGCTTAACCTGCTGTGCATATGGCAACGAACGGAGCCCAGAGTAAAGCCGGAGACTGGCGGAATCACAAGCGGGTGCTGCTCCCGCCCATTCGGGATCTGCACCGGCTGGAAGTCTACGAAGCGCATGGTGGCTACCAGACCCTGCGCGAAGTGCTGACCTCCGACCGCTGGGATCCCAAATCGGTCATCGAAGAAGTCAAAAAGAGCAAGCTGCGCGGACGGGGCGGCGCCGGCTTCCCCACCGGGCTGAAGTGGAGCTTCATGCCGCCGGTGGACGATCGACCCCGCTTCCTGTGCTGCAACGGCGACGAAAGCGAGCCGGGCACGTTCAAGGACCGCCAGCTCATGGAATTCAATCCCCACCAGATTTTCGAGGGGATTCTGATCGCCTGCTACGCCATGTCGGTGCGCACGTGCTACCTGTACGTGCGCGGCGAATTTGCCCGGTGGATCGAACATATGGAGCGGGAGCTGGAAAAGCTCTACGCGAAAGGCTACGTGGGGAAGAACATCATGGGCACGGACTTCTCAGCCGACATCGTGATCCACAAGGGAGCCGGTGCCTACATCTGCGGCGAGGAGTCCAGCCTGATGGAGTCGGTCGAGGGCAAGCGGGCCTACCCGCGCATCAAGCCGCCGTTTCCGGCCCAGCGGGGCCTGTGGGGTTACCCCACCACGATCAACAACGTGGAGACGCTGGCGAACGTCCCGCTCATTCTGCGCAACGGCGGCGAGTGGTTTGCGTCCATCGGCGCGCCCAACCACCCCGGTCCGGTGCTCTACGGCATCTCGGGCCACGTCAACCGCCCCGGCGTTTACGAATACCCCACCGGCATGCTGATCACCGATCTGATCTACGAGGTGGCCGGTGGCATCCGCGGGGGCAAAAAGCTCAAGGCCGTCATCCCGGGCGGAAGCTCCACGCCGCCCCTGCGGGCCGACATGATCGACGGCGTGACGATGGACGCCGAGTCGCTGCGCGAGGCCGGCTCGATGATGGGCACAGCCGGCCTGCTCGTGCTCGACGAAGACACCGACATGGTCTCGTGGCTGCGGCGCGTGGCGCACTTCTACGCGCACGAAAGCTGCGGCCAGTGCACGCCCTGCCGCGAGGGCACCGGCTGGCTCGAAAACATCCTCACGCGCATCGACGAGGGCGAAGGCCGTCTGCGCGACCTGGACCTGCTGCTGGACCTGTGCGACCAGATGGAAGGCCGCACGGTCTGTGCTCTGGCCGACGCCGCCGCCTGGCCGGTGCGCTACACCATCCTCCGCTTCCGCGAGGAGTTCGAGGCCAGGTGCAAACCCAGCCTGGTCCCGACGGGCATCGATCTGACGCCAACCGGTTGAACCCATGCGCTACGCCTCCTACCCGCCGTCGCTGAACGACCTGCTCTTCGAGGAGACGGTGCGGGCGCTCCTGCCCGACCTCGGAGAGGCGGCCATGCGGATGCGGTTGGACGAGCTTCCCAAATTCCTGGACCCGGACTTCGTCGAGCGGCGCATGAACCAGTTGCACCGCTATCGGGCCTGGGCCATGGCGGGCATGATTTTCGGCTTTCTGGCCATCGTGCTCCTGCTGGTGGCGGCCATCTTTCGCCTTGCGTTGCCCGACTACGTGCTGTTTCCGACCTCGTTTCTGTCGCTTTCGGCCCCTTACTGGGGGTTTCGGTATGCCCGGCTGGGCTATTTTCTGTACGCCTACCGGATGCTCAACCACTTTGTCTACGACCTGATCGTTTATAAAGACTACCGTCCGGCGCTCCATCAGTTGACCGACCAAACCTGAAGCACCATGCCCCGGATTACCATAGACGGCACGGTTTACGAATTCGAAGGGCGGCCCAAGCTGCTGCAGTTCTGCCTCGATCACGGCATCGAGCTGCCCCACTTCTGCTACCACCCGGCGCTGTCGATCCCGGCCAACTGTCGCCAGTGCCTGGTGGAGGTGGGCATGCCGGTTATCGACCGGGAGACCGGCAAGCCGAAGCTCGACGAAAACGGCCAGCCCGTCATTCAGTTCATGCCCAAGCTCCAGACGAGCTGCTCGCTCGACATGGCCGACGGGATGGTCGTCAAGACGCATCGCACCAGCGAAAAGGTGGCGCGCGCCCAGCGCGACAACCTGGAATTCCTGCTGATCAACCACCCGCTCGACTGCCCGATCTGCGATCAGGCCGGCAAATGCCCGCTCCAGATTCAGGCCTACAAGTACGGGCCCGAAGGCTCCCGCTTCGAGTTTCTCAAGGTGCACAAGCCCAAACGGGTGAAGCTGGGTCCCCGCGTTATGCTCGACGCCGAGCGGTGCATCAACTGCACGCGCTGCGTGCGCTTTACCGATGAGATTTCCAAGAGTCACCAGCTCACCATCATCGAGCGCGGGGTCAAAAACTATCCGATCACGCCGCCCGGTGTGGAGTTCGACGATCCCTACTCCATGAACGTGATCGATCTGTGCCCGGTGGGCGCGCTGACGTCCATCGACGCCCGCTTCAAGGCGCGTCCCTGGGAGATGAGCGCCACGCCGTCGATCACGATCACGAACGCGAAGGGCTCCAACTGCTACTACTGGGTACGCGACAACCTGATCGTCGAGATCACGGCGCGCGCCAACGCGGCCGTCAACGGCTACTGGCTCCCCGACGAGGACCGGCTCGACTATCACCGCTTCAACGAAAACCGCCCGGACGGCCCCGAGGTGCGTCGCGACGGTCGGCTCGTGCGCGTGCGCTGGGAAGAAGCCTACGACCGGGCGGCCGAGCTGCTTGCGGGCATCGACGGCCGCCGCATCCTGTTCCTGGGCTCGGCCTACGCGACCGTCGAAGACAACTACCTGCTCAAGCGACTGGCCGAGGCACTGGGGGCCGACACGCCCGTTTACATCCCCCACCTCGAGCCCGGCCATGGCGACGGCTGGCTCCGCACCGACGACCGCACCCCCAACGCGCAGGGCTGCCAGCGACTGGGCATCCTGCCCGTCGACGAAGCGCTCGTGCGGAGCCGCCTCGAAAGCGGCGAAATCCAGGCCATCTACGTGCTCGAAGACGATCCGGTCGGCTCGGGCCTCTTCACGGCCGAGGCGCTGGCCGACATCCCCGTCATCCTGCATTACTACAACACGACCAACCAGACGCTGGCCGTGGCCGACGTGGCGCTCCCGGCCGCCACGGTGGTCGAGACCGTCGGTACCTACGTCAACTGCGACGGCCACGCCCAGCGCGTGCGTCCGGCTAAAGCCATCCGCACGGTCAACCGCGTGCTGATGCAGGAGATCGGCAAAAGCCGCCTGGATCAGCACGGCACACCCTACGACCGCTGGTACAACGAAAAGCACCAGGTGGACTGCAAGCCGAGCTGGGAAATCCTGCCCGAGGTGGCCCAACGGCTGGGCCATCCGCTCCGCTACAAGGGGCCGAAGTACATCATGCAGGAGATCGCCGAAACAATCCCGGCCTTCGCCGGTGCCACCTACGAGGCGATGGGCCTGGAGGGCGTCCGTCTTGCCGAGATCGGCGCCGAGGTGTAGGCCAGGCCGCTCACCGGAAAAAAGCAACCCCGTGCGCCGAAACGCACGGGGGTTTTTCGTTCCATCAAGCCCGCGCCGTCAAGGGCCGGAAGCGCCACCGCCCCGATCAGCCCGGCACCATCTCCAGCTGGAGCAGGCGTTCGTAGGCCGGCAGCGTCAGGAATTCGACGAAGGAATCGGACAGCACCAGGTCGTCGAGCACCTCGGCCGCCTCGCGGTAATGGGCCGTGTCGCGCCCGCCCAGTCTCGCCAGCTCTTCTTCGCGCACCTGCGCGTACAGCTCGGGCGTGATGGGCCGGCCGTCGTCCAGACGCGCCTCGCGGTGGACCCATTGCCAGAGCTGCGCGCGGGCGATCTCGGCCGTGGCCGCATCCTCCATCAGGTTGAAGATCGCGGCCGCCCCGTTGCCCGAGAACCACTGGTTCAGATACTGCAACGCCACGCTCACGTTGTTACGCAGGCCGCCTTCGGTGATGCGCCCGCCCGGCACCCGGAAGTCCAGCAGATCGTCGGCCGTCACCTGCACATCCTCACGCATCCGGTCCTTCTGGTGCGGCCGATCGCCCAGGTAGCGATTGAACACCTCCTCGGCCACCGGCACCAGATCGGGATGAGCCACCCAGGTGCCGTCGAAGCCCTGTCCGGCCTCCCGCTCCTTGTCCTTCCGCACTTCGGCCAGCGCGCGCTCGTTGACCGCCGGATCGCGCCGCGAGGGGATGAAGGCGGCCATACCGCCGATGGCGTGCGCGCCGCGCCGGTGGCAGGTTTTCACCAGCAATTCCGTGTAGGCATACATGAACGGCACGGTCATCGTCACCTGCGCCCGGTCCGGAAAGATGGGCGCCGTCGCGTGGAATTTCTTGATGCAACTGAAGATGTAGTCCCAGCGCCCGGCGTTCAGTCCGGCGGCATGATCCCGCAGCTCGTAAAGGATTTCCTCCATTTCCAGCGCGGCCAGGATCGTCTCGATCAGCACGGTGGCCCGGATCGTCCCGCGCGGGATGCCCAGGTAATCCTGCGCAAAATTGAACACGTCGTTCCAGAGCCGCGCCTCCAGATGGCTTTCGAGCTTCGGCAGGTAGAAATACGGTCCGCTTCCCCGCTCCAGGAGTTCTCGGGCGTTGTGGAAAAAGTACAGGCCAAAATCAAAGAGGGAGGCGCTGACGGGCTCGCCGTCGATCCACACGTGCCGCTCTTCCAGATGCCACCCGCGCGGCCGCACCAGCAGCGTGGCCAGCTTCTCTCCCAGCCGGTATTCCTTCCCCTCCGGCGAAGTGTATTCCAGCGTGCGGCGTACGGCGTCGATCAGGTTCTTCTGGCCGCGCACCACGTTTTCCCAGGTGGGCGAGAGCGCATCCTCGAAGTCGGCCATAAAGACCCGCGCCCCGGAGTTCAGCGCATTGATCATCATCTTGCGATCCACCGGCCCGGTGATCTCCACACGCCGGTCCTGCAGGTCGTCCGGACAGGACGCCACCTTCCAGTCGCCCTCACGGACGTGCCGCGTGTGCGGCAGAAAATCGGGGCGTTCTCCTTCGAGCAGCCGCGCCCAGATCTCCGCCCGGCGGGCCAGCAGCCCCTTGCGCACCGCATTGAACTCGCGGTGCAGTCCGGCCACAAAGTCCAGTGCTTCGGGCGTCAGCACCTGTTCGGCTTCGGGCAGCCGCGCGCCTCGAATCTCGATGCCTTGCATGGGTCCCTCCAGAAATGGTTGCCGGTTGCGCTGCCCCAAACTTACAACTTCCTCTTGACTTTGTCAATAGATGAAATTAATTTCCATTAAACGAAAAACAAAACCGAACCGATCATGGCCACGCGAAAACCCGGACGTGCCCGCACCGGTGAGCCGACCGGGGTGCGGGCACTGGAACGCGGGCTGCGCCTGCTCGAAGAGCTGGGCAGCGGCGAGGCGCTCTCGTTGTCCGAACTGGCACGACGCACCGAACTGACGCCAAGCACCACCTATCGGCTGCTGGAGACGTTGCGACGGCGACACTTTGTCGACTGGGACGAGCACTCCGGCCTCTGGCGCATCGGGCTACGGGCCTACCAGATCGGCCAGGCTTTCTGTCATCCGAACAGCCTTTCGTCGCTGGCGCTGGAGGCCATGCAGCGGCTGGTGGCCCGTGTCAACGAGACGGTCAACCTGGCGGTGCTCGACGGTGCCGAGGCCGTCTACATTCAGCAGGTCGAAAGCCGTCAGATGCTGCGCATGTTCACGCAGCTGGGCGCCCGTGTGCCGCTGCACTGCACGGGGGTCGGGAAGGTGCTGCTGGCCTGGTGTTCGGAAGAAGAAGTGCGGCAGTTGCTGGGACCCGAACCGCTGGCGGCCTTCACATCGCACACGCTGACCCGGGTGGATGCCGTGCTCCAGGAGCTGGCACGGGTGCGTCGGCTGGGTTACGCGATCGACCGTGAGGAGCGAGAAATCGGCGTGCGCTGTCTGGCCGCGCCGGTCCGCGACGCAACAGGCCGTGTGGTGGCGGCGCTCAGCCTTTCGGCGCCGGCCGTGCGGCTTCCGGAGCGTCGCCTGGCCGAACTGGCCCCGGTCGTGCTGGAAACCACCCGGGAACTGTCGCTACGGCTGGGCTGGCAGCCGGAGCCGGCGCCGCTCCCGGTGGATCAGTCCAGCCCCACCTGAAAGCGGGCGCGCAGGCGCTGCACGTGCAGGGCCAGCGCGTTGCGCAGTTCGTAGACGTCTTCGCAGAGCCTGTGGTATCGCTCGGTCGTCATGTACGGCGCCGTGCGCAGTTCGGCGAGCGCCTCCAGCGCCCGGTTGGCCGTGCGCAGCGCCTGGCGTGCGCACACGATGTTACCGCCGAGCGTTTCGCGCTCGTAGCCCAGCAGGTGTCCCTCGGCCAGTTCCAGCGGGATCTGGGCCAGGCTGGCGCAGAAGTGTACCAGCGCACTGGTCTTGAGCGTGCCGGGCAGCCGGTTGGCCCATTCCTGCACGGTGTCGGCCAGCTGACGCGCCCGGGCCATCAGCGTCCGGCAGGCTTCTGCTTCGGGCAGCAACGTCTCCTCCTCTTCCCCGAAGAGGGCCTCCCCTTCGGAAAAGAAGCGTTCTTCGCGGGCCCGCAGCAGCCCGTCGATGGCCTCGGCGCTCCAGCCGCGCTCTTGCAGAAAAACCCGAAGGCGCGTCTTCCAGGCACGCACCTGATCGGAAGACGCACCTTCGGGGTAGGGATCGTAGCGGGTAAACGTGAAATAGTCTTCCAGCAGACGGTCGAGCTGGCGTCGCCGTGCCTTCAGGTAGGCTTCCCAGCGCTCCTCGTCCCAGATTTCACCCTCCCACGGCAGCATCGAACGCCACGGCGCTTCAGGTTGAAGGAGCGGCGGCCTGTTGCCCGACGGCTTCCACCACGGCCTTCATCAGCCGGGTCAGGCGAGGTTCGGCCTCGGCGGCGGCGGCCAGCACCGCTTCGAGCGACAGCGGCTCCAGCGCGTCCGGGAAGCATTCGTCCGTGATGACCGAGATGGCCATCACGCGCAGGTTCATGTGCCGGGCCACGATCACCTCGGGCACCGTGCTCATCCCGACGGCATCGGCGCCGATGAGCCGCAGGAACCGGTATTCCGCCCTGGTTTCCAGGTTCGGCCCCAGCACGGCCACGTACACGCCCTGCTGCAGCTTGATGCCCAGCGCCAGCGCTTTTTCCTCGGCCAGGCGACGCAATTCCGGGTCGTAGGGCTCGCTCATGTCCGGGAAGCGCGGGCCCCAGTCGTCGATGTTGGGACCGACCAGCGGATTCTGTCCCTGCAGATTGATGTGGTCGGTAATCAGCATCAGGTCGCCCCGACGAAACAGCGGGTTCATGCCGCCGGCCGCGTTTGAGATGAAGAGCGTGTCGATGCCCAGCGTGGCCAGCACACGTACCGGGAAGGTGACCTGACGGGGCGTGTACCCCTCGTACAGGTGAAAGCGTCCCTGGAGGGCATAGACCGGAACGCCGCTCAGGTGGCCGACGATCAGCCGGCCGCGGTGCGACTCGACCGTCGAGAGCGGAAAGTGCGGGATGTTGTCGTAGGAAAGCGTGGTTTCGGCCTCGATCTCGCGGGCCAGTTCGCCCAGCCCGGTTCCCAGAATGATACCCAAACGCGGCCGCAGTTGCGTGCGCTCGCGAATGTAAGCGGCCGCCTCTTCGACCTGGCGGCGGTACGTTTCGACGTCGAACAGCGACTCCTGCATGGCTTTTCCTTCAGTCCAGATCTCTCAGGATACGACGAATTTTTTCGAATTCCTCGTTCGCCTGCTCGGATTGCTCCGGAGGATTTTCCGGGGATTCGTCCGGCGTCCGGGAAGCCGGTGGCGTGCCCACAATGCTCCGCACCGTCCACCCTTTGCGTTCGGGGGGTGGCTCAGGCGGTGCAGGAGGCTCCGGAGGGGGCGCCGGATCCGGTGCGGTCGGCTCCGGCTCCATCGCTTCAGGTTCCGGCTGGAACGTAGCGAAGCGCGGCACCATGGGGGGCTCCTCAGGCTCCGGCTCGCTTTCCATGTCCAGCGCTGCTTCCTGCGGCATGGTCTCCTCAGGCGCCATCGCAGGCATCTCCGGAGCGGCTGAAGGCTCCGGTTCCGGTTCGGCGGGGGCTTCGGCCTGCACCTCGGCGGACGCCGATGCCGGCGCAGCCTCGGAAACGGCCGCTGCTTCCGACGCCGCGGCCTGTGCCCGTTCTTCGAATTTGGCCAGCACCTCCATCTCCGCCCGCAGGAAGGCACGCAGCCGGGCGATCAGCTCGTCGCGACGCTCCACCAGTTCGGCGATGCGCTGCTGCAGCTGGCGGCGCTCCTGCTCGGCCTGCCAGCGGATCTCGTCGGCCCGGGTCCGGGCCTCCTCCAGAATAAGCCGTGCTTTTCGCTCGGCCTGTTCTATCGTCTGGCGGGCGTTCTCGCGGGCCGTCTCCAGCGCCTGCTGCAGCGCTTCTTCGATCCGCCGGTAGTGTTCCAGCTTTTCTTCCAGCTCGCGGATGCGTTCGGCCTGTCGGCGCTGTTCATCCAGCACCTGCTGCCACTGCTCCGAGACGGTCTGCAGAAACGCCTGTACTTCTTCTACTTCGTAGCCACGAAAAGCGCGCGTAAATTCCTGCTTGCGGATGTCCAGCGGCGTGAGTTTCATGAGGGCGTACCGGATGCGTCAGGGTTCATTCAAAGATAGGAAAAAAAGCACCATTTCGCACCTCATGGCTCCAGGCGTGGCCCGAACAGCGCACTTCCGATCCGCACATGGGTGGCTCCTTCTTCAATGGCCACCTCGAAGTCGCCGCTCATGCCCATCGACAGGTAGCGCAACTGGACGCGCGGATTGTTGCGGCGGTCATAGGTCTCGGCCAGCCGGCGCAGCAGCCGGAACTGGGGTCGCACCGCTTCCGGATCTTCGGCAGGAGCCGCCAGCGTCATGAGTCCCACGATCTCCAGGTGCTCGAAAGGCGCCAGCGCGTCCAGAAAGTCGTGGACGGCGTCGGGTTCGAGTCCGAATTTGGTCGGTTCGCCCGAGACGTTCACCTCCACGAAGCACGGCAGCACGCGATCGGCCATGGCCGCCCGGCGTTCCAGTGTTTCGGCCAGCCGCAGGTTGTCCAGGCTGTGCAGCCAGTCAGCATGAGCCACCACGTCTCTGGCCTTGTTGCGTTGCAGGTGGCCGATCATGTGCCAGGTGACCTCCCCGCCTTCGATGCGTCCGGGCAGCACGGCCGCCTTGGCCACCAGCTCCTGCACCCGGTTTTCGCCGAAATGGCGCAGCCCGGCCTCGTAGGCCGCCTGCACGACCGCGACCGGAAACGTCTTGGTCACGCCGATGAGCGTCACCTCGTCGGGGCTGCGTCCGGCCCGCCGACAGGCGCGTTCGATCCGCTCCTGAATCCAGGCCAGCCGCTCCCGGATGGCAGGCACGTCCAGAACCTGCTGCTCGGCCATAGCTTGTCGGTTTTTGGTGTCTCGAATGTTCAATGCCGGGGAAAAGGTCCCTCCGGCAGAAACCCGAAGGCTTATGCAGGGGTAGGCTATGCGGTTTCTGCTCATGTGACGTAACCTGAAACAGGGATGGCAGAATTCGGGGCTGCTTCGGAGAACGAGCCGATCTGGTGGTACGAAACCGGCACCGACGACATCACGCTGGGCCTTCGCATGCGGCTACTCCACCGCGAGCGGACGCCCTATCAGCTACTGGAAATCTATGAGCATCCCTTCTTCGGGCGCGTGCTGGTGCTGGACGGCAATCTGCAGACCACGCAGGGCGACGAATTCATCTATCATGAAATGCTCACGCACGTCCCGCTGCTGGGCGCGTTGCCGGCCAGCATGAACGACGCCTCGGTGCTGATCATCGGCGGAGGCGACGGCGGCACGCTGCGCGAGGTGCTGCGTCACGACTGGGTCCGACGCGTCGTCATGGTGGAAATCGACCAGGTGGTCATCGAGCGTTGCAGGGAATTCCTGGGCTTCAACGGCAACTACGACGATCCGCGGGTTACGCTGATCATCGGCGACGCGGCGCAGTACGTGGCCGAGGAAGCCGCACGCCAGCAGCCGTTCGATGCCATTCTGGTGGACTCCACCGACCCGGTCGGCCCGGGCGAGGTGCTTTTCACGCCGGAATTCATCCGCAACGCTTGGGCCTGTCTGAAGCCGGGCGGCGTGTTTGCCCGCCACCTGTGCATGCCGCTATTCGACGGCCCGATCGTGCGGGACGGCGTGGCCCGCCTGCGGCAGGTGTTTCCTCGCGTCGAAGTCTATCAGGCCACGATCTTCACCTACGTGGGCGCGCAGATGGCGTTCGTGGCCTGCACCAAAGACGGCCGGTCCGTGCGCGAGCCCCAGCGCCTGCTGACGGGGCGTTACTACAATCCCGACGTGCACCGGGCCGCCTTCGCATTGCCCACCTGGTGGATGACCGAACTGATCGATGCCCCGGCGGCCGAAGCCGGACTGTGACCGACGATCCGGTGTAAAAACAGAAAGGCCGGGCCTACCAGCCCGGCCTTTTTATCTCGCCAGTGGACGATCTGCCTACAGGTTTTTGATTTCGTTAATCAACTTCACCAGCGACTCCTTGGCATCGCCAAAGAGCATGCGCGTGTTGGGCAGGTAGAACAGTTCGTTCTCGATGCCCGAGTAGCCCGGCCGCAGGCTGCGCTTGAGCACGAGCACGGTCTTGGCCTGATCGACGTTCAGGATCGGCATGCCGTAGATCGGGCTGTTTCTGTCGTAGCGGGCGGCCGGGTTCACCACGTCGTTGGCACCGATGACCAGGGCCACGTCGGCCGTGGCGAACTCGTCGTTGATTTCGTCCATTTCGTAGAGCTGGTCGTAGGGCACGTTGGCCTCGGCCAGCAGCACGTTCATGTGTCCGGGCATGCGACCGGCGACGGGGTGAATGGCATACTTGACCTCCACGCCCCGCTCCTGCAGCAGGTCGGCCAGTTCGCGCACCTGGTGCTGCGCCTGGGCCACGGCCATCCCGTAGCCGGGTACGATGATCACCTTGTTGGCATAGGCCAGCAGGATGGCGGCGTCTTCGAGGGTTGCTTCGTGGACGGTCTTACCCTCGGCCGATGCCACCGCGGCACCGTCTCCCGCCTCGCCGCCGAAGCCGCCCAGCAACACGTTGAGCAGCGAGCGGTTCATGGCCTCGCACATGATCCGGGTCAGGATCAACCCGGAAGCGCCCACCAGCGCCCCGCTGACGATCAGCGCCGTGTTGTCCAGCACGAAGCCGGTGGCCGCCGCGGCCAGCCCCGAGTAGGAGTTGAGCAGCGAGACGACGACGGGCATGTCGGCGCCGCCGATCGGGATCACCAGCAGCACGCCCAGCACGAGAGCCAGCCCGGAGAGCGCCACGACGCCCCACACGACCGGATCGGCGACCGTCGGGAAGGCGTCGGCCCCCGCCACCACAAAGCCCATCGACACCAGGCTGCCCAGCGCCACCAGTAGCGTCAGCAGTCGCATGCCCGGAAAGATGACCGGATTGCCCGTGATGTAGCCGCCCAGCTTGCCGAAGGCCACGAAGCTCCCGGAGAAGGTGACCAGACCGATCAGCACGCTGAGCACGATCGTAATGGCCTGCACCACGTCGAAAGGCACCTGCTCCACGGCCGGTAGCAGCGCGGCCAGCGCCATGCCAGAATTTTCGGGGATCAGGTAGCGGGCCACCTCGGCCGTGGCCACCAGCGCCGAGGCCAGTCCACCGAACCCGTTGAAGGCGGCCACCAGTTCGGGCATGGCCGTCATCTCGACGCGCCGGGCCAGCACGGCCCCGATCGCACCGCCAATGACCAGCCCGGCAATCATCTCGATGGGTGTTACAATTTCGTGCAGAAACAACGTCGCCACGACGGCCAGCAACATGCCAAAGGCGGCCAGCTGGTTGCCGCCGCGGGCCGTTTTGGGCGACTGCAGCCGCTTGAGCCCGAAGATGAACAGGGCCGCCGCGATCAAATACGTCAGGTCGATCAGTGTGGTCTTCATGGGTGCTCCGGTCGATCGCAGTCTTCAGGATCCGTTCAGGAAACCGTGGCCGCTTCGGCCTTCTCCGCCTGAGCGGGCGCTCGCTGCTCGCGCGCCTTGAACATCTGCAACATCCGGTCGGTCACCAGAAAGCCGCCCACCACGTTGATCGTCGCGGCGATCAGCGCGACAAAGCCCAGCCATTTCGACCAGGTGCCGCCCACCATACCGGCCACCACCAGCGCCCCGACGATCGTGATGCCGCTGATGGCGTTCGAGCCGGACATGAGCGGCGTGTGCAACGTCTGCGGCACCTTGCTGATGACCTCGAACCCCACAAAGGCGGCCAGTACGAAAATGATCAGATTGTCCAGCATGGCTGTTGTCGTGTTTTGACTCCGTGGTGAAACCCCGCTTCAGGCGGCCAGCAGCGCCCGCACGCGCTCGTTGACCACCTCGCCGTTGTAGGTCACGCAGGCTCCTTGGAAAATCTCGTCTTCGAAGTCAGGCTGGAAGCCTTCGGACGTGGCGAACTCCTGGATCATGGCCAGCAACGTCCGGGCGTACATCTGGCTGGCATGCACCGGCATTTCGGCGGGCAGGTTCAACGGGCCGACGATCTGCACGCCGTTGTGCACGACGGTTTCGCCCGGCCGGGTCAGTACACAGTTGCCTCCGCTGGGTGCGGCCAGGTCGATGATGACCGAGCCGGGCTGCATGGCGGCCACCGCCTCCTCGGTGATCAGCACCGGTGCCCGGCGACCCGGCACCTGCGCCGTGGAAATCACCACGTCCGAGCGCCCGATGTGCGGCACCAGCAGTTGCGCCTGTTGCCGCTGCTTTTCCTCGGCCAGCGCCTTCGCATAGCCCGACACGTCCTGCGCGTCGGGCACCTCGAAAGGCAACTCCAGAAACGTGGCCCCCAGACTCTGCACTTCCTCCTTGACCGCGTCGCGGATGTCGTAGGCCGACACACGCGCACCCAGCCGCCGCGCCGTGGCAAT